>Ga0172379_10003380_pt1 | contig 25549 bp, 17 predicted proteins | sample GrowelOW334metaG_FD_119756 | JGI IMG/M metagenome (GOLD analysis project Ga0172379, IMG submission 119756) | Groundwater microbial communities from an aquifer near a municipal landfill in Southern Ontario, Canada - Groundwater well OW334 metaG | ecosystem: Environmental > Aquatic > Deep...
ACAAGCTATCTGGAAAGATAGAAACGAGCAAGTAGATTTTGCGATGCATGTGGGCGACTTAATCGACAAGAAATTTGGGAAAATAACTAGTTCAAAGTATCAAGGGGGTGGCAAAGTTGCCAGTCTTTTGACAACAGGACATGATGTTAATCCTAAAAAGATGAAAGAGATCAGGAAGTTTATAACCCAAGAATACGGATTAAAATTACACCGTATAAAGGGTCATTCGCACACTGCCGGGACTATTATAGTCCACATATCTGAAATCTCTGAGGAGAGCAGAAAAAAGGTTGAAGATGATTTTAAGAAAACCATCATCGATCCTTTAGTTTCCAAGAAAAATGGAGACAAAACTACGAAGGAGCAACTTGTTGTTTCTACTACTACAGAAGTTGATTCGGCTCTTCCATTGGAGGCTGCTGAAGTAACAGAAATTCATGATAAAAACAAAGATGAAACTAAAAACATTTCACTTATGGAAAAGTTTTCCATCATTAAGAAAGGGCGCGCGTTATTGTCCTTGTTCTTAACTACCGTGTTAAGATTTGAGGGGATTGTCGTCTCTTCCAAAAAAGACCGACTGTTTTTCTTCGATGACAAAAAGGATAGCGATATCCAAATGATCACCTTCCGGAATGAATCTGAAACCGAAATGGGGCTTAGTGCTCTAGCTTGGTATTGTGGTGGTCTCGCTGATGATAGAGTCGTGAGAGAAGGTAATGAAGTGATGATCAATTTCTTTTTACTTGATTTTGCGAAGAAAAGGCCAGCCAGTATCAATTGCACTCTTGCTCCACTAAAAGGTGAGAGTATTGTACAGATCGAGAGAAGGCTCAAACATGTCATGGTTGGAAGCGCACCTTCCTCTGTGGAGTTTGTAGGTTTTGATAGCTTCAAGATTGCTTACACCAGAGTCTCCACGATGAGTAAGGTCTTCCAATTGATTGTTGCAATGGGATGGAAAGCCAAACTCATCGGTGATGAAATTTTCTGTGAATACAGAGAAGGTGTTAAAACAGAGAATGAAGAGTCAGATGAAAATCTTGCCCTATCTCATTCTGCATCTCCTGTAATAGAGACGGAAGATGCCGTCACCGCTATTAAGCCAATTTCAATTAAGGATTTGTTCAGCCAGGCTGAAGCAATTGCTAAATTTAAGGAGGTTTATTGTGATAACAAACGTTGGACGCCAATTCCACCTGAAAAGAAGGAAAAGATTATCGGTATCTTGCGCAGGGATTTACAGAAAGATCCACAGGCATTTGCGGCATATCTTCTGAGCTTGGATTTTAGACAGAGGTCGCTCTATACCAAAGAACAGGCTGTAATCATCTTCAAAACAATGATGATGGACCCTGAATTCGGACAGAAATATTCGATTGAGGTTCAGAACGGAATAATATCCGTAATGAAAGACAATTTGAGTGATGAAGAGTTACTCGATGAATTGCTTGATCTATTTTGATCCTTATATATATTTTATTTTTTAATTAACCAATAACAAAGACCGCGGAACTAAAGGAACCCGCGGCCTTTTTATTTGTATTTGAGTTTATAAAATAAGAAAAAGGCACCAGATGCGCGACGCAGACGAGGATTACGACCAAGATGTATACTCATACATTGCGGGAGTAACCGGAGTCTGCAACAAAGCAGATGATGCATTTTTATTATTTTATTTAGAAACTCTCTCTACATATTCTCCCGAGGCAGTATTCACTACTACTTTGTCGCCCTCTTCTACAAAGAAGGGGACTTGGATTTTAATTCCATTTTCAAGTACTGCGAGTTTGCCTCCACCGTTTGCAGTATTACCACGAATAGATGGGGGAGCTTCTTTGATTGTAAATTCCATTTTGATAGGGAGAATAACTTTTATTATTTTCTCTTCATCATCGTCATCCCATATCATTGCAGATACCAATCCATCTCCTTTTAAATATTTAGCACCTTCGCCGATAACTTTCTCTTCTATTTTAAAGCGGTTACTTGCATCATCAACGTCGCAGAACCAGTACTCACCCTTATTGGCATACAGGAATTTAATATCCCTTTTTATAATATCAGCCTCTTCTGCTTTATCAGCTGCATGGAAAGTCGCATTCCAAGTCCTCCCAGATAGCAAGCTTTTAAGCTTCACCTGATTTTGAGGCTTTCTCATCTGAGTTCTAGCCACATGGTTATCGAGCACATCACAAGGCTCATTTTCATATATAATTATCTTCCCCGAACGAATTTCACTGTATTCCAACATATAATTTGTAGTTTAATTAATAACAAAGTGAGTATAACAGAATTGACCTATCTTCTCAACCCAAAACTTCCAGAGGCTAGCCCGCATAATTTTTTTATTTTTCCCCACGAGGCGTATATCTGGATAGTCTCATAAAAGGGGGTTGCGAGACTGTCGAGGCGAACATTTCAGAGAATTTTTAGTAAAAAATTCTCGTACCCTTTTAGGAGAGCTATTCAGATAGTAGCCTCCCTTTTTTATTCTCCCGCACTTGCCACCTGTATTTCCCCAAATCTATTTCTCACTTCTTTTAGTATTTCTTCTGCTAGCTTTTTATTATCTCTTAAATATGTGCGAGCAGCATCGTATCCACGCCCTAGTTTTATTTCTTCCACTGGACCCTTTTCTTTTTGTTTAGCAGTTCCATTATAAGAGAATATTGCTCCACTAGTCTTACTTATTATTCCGAGCTTTTCACCGAGTGCCATTATTTCTCCCTCACGTGAAATTCCTTCCCCATAAAGTATATCGAATTCTGTCTGTTTGAATGGTGCTGCTACTTTATTCTTTACGACTTTCACTCTCGTTCTACTTCCGACTATCTCTTCACCTTTTTTAATTTGTGCGATACGTCTGATATCAAGTCTGATAGTTGTATAGAATTTGAGAGCCTTTCCCCCTGGAGTAGTCTCTGGATTGCCGAACATCACCCCGATTTGCATTCTTATCTGATTTATAAATATCACTACTGTCTTTGAATTGTGAACTATTGCGGTGAGTTTGCGGAGAGCTTGCGACATGAGGCGAGCTTGCTTGCCGACGTGTGATTGCCCCATATCTCCCTCTATTTCATCTTTTGGTGTGAGAGCTGCTACAGAGTCTATCACCACTACATCTATTTTCCCCGAGCGTATTAGGCTCTCTGTTATTTCGAGAGCTTGTTCTCCATTGTCCGGCTGAGATATTAGAAGTTCTTTTATATTTACTCCGAGCTTTCCTGCATAGTCTGGGTCCATAGCATGCTCTGCATCTATATAAGCGCATACTCCGCCCTTCTTCTGGGCTTCAGCCACGATATGGAGGGCTAGGGTAGTTTTTCCCGAAGATTCTGGTCCAAATATTTCTATCATGCGCCCACGAGGTACACCTCCAACGCCGAGTGCCATATCAAGCCCGATAGAGCCAGTAGGGATCACATCTATATCCACTTTTGGAGCATCACCTAGCTTCATTATCGCCCCTTCGCCGAATTTCGTTTGTATAGACCTTATCGTATCTTCTATTTCACCCCCTATTTCCTTTGGAGCCTTTTTCACTTTCTTCATCATCGCCATATATTTATTGTTTTGAAATTAAAATAGTATTTTAAAAAACTATAAGTTATTTAGCCGTATAGATTTTTTAGAATAGTTATGAAGCTCTAGCCGTATTTGGAATAGTTCCTAAGAAGGAGCTTGGGAGGCTGTCGAGCCGAGCACGAGGAATTTTTTACCAAAAAAATATCCGTGTCCTTCGAAGGAAGCTATTCCAAAGAAGGCCTTAACTATTTAAAAAATAAACTCTTTAAAACATTATTTTAATTTCAAATTATTAATTATTAATTTTAATTACTTAACATTGCGACCAATGGAGAACCTTCTTTATAAACTACTTGGAATTTTTTCTCCTTATTTTTCCCAAATTTATCCGTCGCATTTATTGTGATGACCGAGAACCCAGGGATCAGTATGATAGGCTCTTTGAAGCTCCCATCTTTATCTATAAATATTTCTCTTCCATTTAGACTTAGGTGGACTGCATTGTCTGCATTACCAGTTACAATAGCAAGAGATGTTCCATCATTGTGTTCTATGCGTGCTTGTATTTGTACACCATTCAATATGAATGACATCTTAAAATATGCAAAAACTCCAATGAATAAAAATAGAAGCATACAAGACGTTAATCCCAGCCACCATTTTATATTTTTGTTTTTTATATTTCGCATATTTTATATTATACCACTATATCATCCGTATGATCCATCGGTTTCTCCATCACTTCTCTTGCCTTGGACCCGTTCCCCGCACTTACTATACCATGATCCTCCAGCATATCTATGAGCTTTGCAGCCCTCGCATATCCTACCCCTAGCTTCCTTTGTAGGTAAGAAGTAGAAGCTTTTTGATCCCTTATTACTATCTCCCTCGCTTCTTCATATAGATCATCCGCTCCATCTTCACTTTCTAGACTATCACTAAATAGGCTGTTGCCTTTCTCTATATTCCCCGAGAGTATTATTTGCTCTGGTATCTCGTCTATATATGCATCTTTCAAGTATTCTACCACTCTCTTCACTTCATCTTCTGAAATAAATGCACTTTGTAAACGCTCAGGCTGCGACATCTCCCCACTTGAGTAGAGCATATCTCCGGCGCCGAGAAGCTTCTCTGCGCCTCCTTGATCGAGAATTGTCCTTGAATCTATCTGTGAAGATACCTGCAATGCTATACGAGTAGGGATGTTCGCTTTGATTAAACCTGTGATGACGTTCACAGATGGGCGCTGAGTGGAGAGTATGATGTGTATTCCTACTGCTCGTGACATCTGCGCGAGGCGCACGATTGCACTTTCGAGCTCTCTTGGGTATGCCTGCATAATATCTGCAAGCTCATCTATCACTATCACTATATAAGGCATTCTCTCTGCTTCACCTTCTTTTGCTTTTGCATACACAGTAGAGTGGTAGGATTCTATATCTCGCACGGATTCAGCTTGGAGTACATCATATCTGCGATCCATTTCTTTCGCTGCCCATTTTAGGGATAGGATTGTTTTCTTTGGGTCGGTTATCACGTCTGTGAGCAAGTGGGGGATTTTGTTATACAAAGTGAGCTCTACTCTTTTTGGGTCTACCATTATCATTTTTAAATCTTCTGGTCCATTTCTATAAAGTAGTGACGTGATGATCGAGTGAATGGTTACAGATTTCCCTGATCCGGTTGTTCCTGCGATCAGCGCATGGGGCATCTTTGCGAGGTTGCCAAAGATTGCTTTACCCGAGAGCCCACGGCCGAGGGCAATAGTGAGTGGTTTTGGAGAATTTTGGAATTTATCATCAGCGAGGAGAGTTGCGAGCCCTACTATAGATTTTACTTTATTTGGAATCTCTACTCCGACGAGAGACTTCCCAGGGATCGGTGCTTCTATACGGATAGGATGGGCAGCGAGTGCGAGTGCTAGGTCATTTTGTAGTCCCACAATGCGAGAGAGCTTCACTCCTTGTGCAGGCTTCAGTGCATAGCGAGTGACTGTGGGGCCGACGGTGACTTCATCCATCTCTACAGGAATTCCGAAATTAAGAAGTGTACGCTGGATGATGTTCGTATTGCCTTTCATGTCACCGATGTTGGGCTTGCCTTTATCTTTCTCTAGGAGCTCAAGTGGGGGAGGGACGTAGCTCGTCTTAAATTTCTTCTTTGGCGAGAGTGCGATTTCTTTCTCTGTTTTTATGACAGCTTCATCATATTCCAATTCTTGTGCCTTGGTACTTGCTTCTATGGTAGGGGTAGGAATTTCTTCTTCATTTTGTATTTGTTCATCTTTATTTTTCACAAATGGTAAAGGTACATCTTTGCTCAAGAATACTTTCAATCGATACCAGAGAGAGATTAGATTTGGTTTCTCATTGAAGAGTACGAGTAGGGATACGATGAGTAGGGTACCGAGGAGGAGTATTGCCCCGTAGACTCCAAAGAGTTTTGCGAATGGCCATGCGACGATGCTTCCAAGTATTCCTCCATAGGTGAGTACTTCCGAAGTGTCTGCACCATTTACTGCGAGGTCCATAATACCGAGTGTAGAGATGAGTAGGGTGAATCCTGTGATGGCGTGGATGCGTGCGATCCAGAACATTCCTTTCCTCATAAAAGAAACGCCCACGATACCGAGGATGATGGGTAGTAAGTAATACCCGAAACCAAAGAATGAGCTTAATATTTTATAAATGAAATTTCCAGCAACTCCCGCCAATTTGAAAATTGATAATAAAATCAAAAGTCCCAAAACAAGGAATACGATACCCCAGATGCTCTCTGTAGTTTCTTCTTTGAGTTCCAGCTTGCGTCGTCTATTTTTCTTAGACTTTTTTCCTTTTACTATTTCCTCTTCCTCATCTTCAAATTCTTCATCTTTTTTCGCCATATATGCGTGTATTATATCACAAAATTGTTAGTAAAAAAACACTCCATAAAAACACTCCATAAGAATATTCTCCTCGGGCAACATACACAAAATAATCTTTTTAAAAGCCCTTATCCCTCTCCGCTCGTTCCTCGCTGCGGCGCGCCCACACCTGGGCATTTTAAAAAGACAATTTTATTCCTGTTGTAATCCCTCGGAGAAATACAAATACAAGTAACTAGCCCGTATAGATTTTTTAGAATAGTCATGAAGCTCTAGCCGTATTTGGAATAGTTCTTGAGAAGGAACTTGCGCAGGCCGACTGGGCCGAGCAGAGAAATTTCTTAGCAAAGAAATATACGTGTCCTTCGAGGGAAGCTATTCCAAAGAAGGCTATAACTATTCTAAAAAATCTTTTTAACCCTCTTGCATTCATAAAAATAGAGTATATAATGGACACATTAAAGACATAAATAATCTCGCTTGGGCGGGAAAAAAGACAATGAATAATCAAAAAGACACCCAAAAGACAGGTTTGAATTCATATGGACAAAGGTCTGTCCTAGACGTAAAAACTCTTATAAATAGGTCTGTTTATGATTTTGCTAACAAAAAGACAGAGAAGCTAGTCACTGCTTTATATATGGTCACCGACTGTATGGATACAGACGATGCATTGAAAGCAAAGCTCCGCGAGCTAGGGGTTGAGCTTCTCTCCGACATGTACAAGCTCGCCACCTTTTCTCCTTTGGACAAACAGACTCACATAGTTTCTTTCCTTTCTCGTATAGAGGAGATCATTTCTTTCGTAGAGATAGCGTACACTATTGGTTTCATTTCAGAGATGAATACTACCATTTTAAAGAAAGAGTTTATGATACTAGTAGGGGAGCTAGAGAGCCATCAAAAGAGTGATAAACATTTCAGCTTTGTATTAGATAAAGAGATGTTTTCTATTGGTGAAGATTTAGCTACTAGGCAGGATCTAGTCGGAGCAGATAATATAAAGGACAGTTCTCTAGGACAGATAAATAAAAGGACAAGCTTTAATAATATGTCCTTTACAAATTCTAAACCTATCAGTCATTCATTTTCCATTTCTGAAAAACAAGAAAGAATAACTAAAATACTTGATTTAATAAAGGGTAGGGAAGTTTCCATAAAGGACATCTCATCTTCCTTTACAGATTGCTCGGAGAAGACAATCCAACGCGAGCTAAACTCCCTAGTTCTAAAAGGCCAAATCAAAAAGACCGGTGCCAAGCGCTGGTCCAGATATCAAGCAGTTTAGTAGAGAGTGGCCTTCTTTGGAATAGCTTCCCTCGAAGGACACGTATATTTTTCTGGTGAAAAATTTCTCTGCTCGGCCCAGTCGGCCTGCGCAAGTTCCTTCTTAGGAACTATTCCAAATACGGCCAATGGCTCAAAAATCTACCCCAAAATCCCCCCTATCTTACCCTTCAGAGCGCATATTTGAATAGTCTTATAAAAGGGGGTTGAGAGCCTGTCGAGGCGAACATTTCAGAGAATTTTTAGTAAAAAATTCTCGTACCCTTTTAGAAGAGCTATTCAAATAGAAGCTCTCCCCACACCCCCACTTATCCACACCCTCGCTTGCATATTATTTCCCCCCATTATATAATGACTTTACATAGTAGCGTGTTGGCATTTTTATGCATTATATGCTAGTATGTAGTATCTCTATATGTATGGTTTACAACCTTGCAAAAGAGACAGATCATTGAAAATAAAATACCATTAATTTCTAATACCAAGAAGGTAATGGCCTTTTCGTTTTCACTGGTCAAAGCATTTCGTTTCATTTGATTTTCTTTCCGTTTTCTTTGCTCACTTTTTCTTTGATAGAGAAGAGGAATGTAGCAATAGAAAAATAGTTTTTCTTAAAGTTACTTTTTTCTTTGATAGAGAAGTTAAGGTAGCATAGAAGACGAGGTAATAGAATCTCTCTTGATTGGAATGTGTATCGGCCCTGTCGACAAGGCAGATATGCTTGTCTATATTTGTAAAGAATTCAATAAAAGAATTTTTTATAAATGAAGCAAGCAGATCATGGTTTATGGTTTTCGTTTACTATTTTTTATTTTGTTTATTTTTTCTTCCACAACTTTTTTGATAGAGAGAAGTGTAAAGAAAAATATTCACAATAAAAAAGTTCAGTAAAAGATTATTTTTTCTCAAATATTAATTTGATAAAAAATAATCAAATATACACACACATTGGTTTTTTCCTCGTCGTATTATTATTTTATTAGTCACGTCCGAGGATAAGTCGAAATCAATTTAAAAGTGTATACAATAATTAAAAATATGTTAAAAAAATTTCTTATCGGAACAGCAGTTATAGCTCTCTTTGCATTAGCAATGACAGTTTCAGCTGCTGATTACGGTACAACAACTTTGAGAGTTGGAAGTAAAGGAGCTGCTGTTATGGCTGTTCAGACATTAGTCGGAGCAGATGTAGACGGTTCTTTTGGTCCAATGACAAAGGCAAAAGTAGAAGTATGGCAAGCAGCCAACGGCTTAACAGCTGACGGAGTGTTTGGTCCAGCTTCAAAAGCTAAAGCAAACGCAGGTTCTACTACTCCAACAGTAGCAGGATGTGCAGCAGGAGCAGCCTACAATTCAATGACAGGTCTACCTTGTACAACAGTTTCTACTACTCTTCCAGCAGGATGTGTAGCAGGAGCAGCATTTAGTTCAACAACAGGCGCAGCATGTACAGCTTCAACAGTAGTTGCAGGTCTAACAGGAACTTCTGGAGAAATTGCTGACATCAATCAACTTTCACAATACAGTTCTGAAGAGGTTGGTGATGGTTCTAAAGATGTAAAAATCATGGGATTTGATGTTGAAGCAACAGCAGATGGAGATATCAAGTTAACTTCTATGAAATTAACTTTTGATGATGGAACAACTGAGTCTGGAGATTCAAGTCGTATTGAAGATTACTTAACTACTGTTAAGGTATTGATGGGTTCTACAGTAGTAGGTACAGCAAGTACAGCTGACTTTACAAAAGACAGTGCCGGTATTTATTCAAAGACATTTGTATTAAGTAATGTCATTGTTAAAGCAGAAGCAGTTGAAAAGTTTTATGTTACAGTTGATGCTGTAGGTAATCTCGATTCAGGAGATATTAACTCTGATTCTTGGACAGTAGGTATCAACAATATTCGCTATGTAGATGGTGGAGGCGTTACAACAACAGTTGATAATGCAGATGCATTGTTGGATGGCAATATGGATTATGATGCAGGAGGAGATGGAGTACCAATGAGTTTTGTTACTTTCTCATCATCAGCTAATACAGAATTAAAGATTACTTCAAATAGTACTCCAGAAGCACAAGTTGTTAAAATAAGTGCAACTGATATTACAGAAAACGTAGTTCTTTTGAAGGGTAAAATGAAGTTAGATGGTACATCAAACGTTTGGTTAGATGAACTTCCAATAACATTTACTACAAATGCAACTAATATAAGTTTGGCTACAAGTTCAGTTACACTTACACTTGGTAGTAATACTTACACAGAGTCTACAGGTACAAACTGTATGAACGATACAAACTTTACAGCAGCAGAAACTTGTCTTGGTACAACTACTACAGCTGGAGTTATTTTCGACAATCTTGATTACACCATTACTGCTGGTTCAACTGTGAATTTCACAGTTTCTGCTGACATTAATGAGATTGCAGCTGGATTTGCTGAAGGAAATACACTTCTTGCATCTTTAACTGCAACAGGCCGTGGTGTTATGGTTCTTGAAAATGCACAAGGAGAGCAATTAACTGATGCTACAGAAGTATCTGGTATTGTTACAGGTTTTGCACAATCATTCTATTCAACAGGTGTTAGTGTAGCTAACTTTACACAATCTCACTCAGAACTTACAGAATCAGGTGTAGTTACAAAAGGTATATACACTATTGGATTTAGTGTTACAGCATTTGGCAATAGTTACTATATGCCAAAGATTCTAGAAAATTCAGCTCTAGATGCTGATGATACATCAGGTGTATCTTACTCTTTGTATGGAGATAGTGGTGCTGCAACAATAACTGAAGGTACAACAACAGTTACATCTTCAGCTTCAGCATTGGCATCAACAGATGCTACTTCATCAGGTGTATACTTTGTTCTTCCAGAAGGGGAAACAAAGCACTTCACAGCAACTATAAACGTTATCCCAGGTACTGGAACTCGAAGTCCAACATCTGATTTCGTTTCAGTTCAGCTTGGTCAAGTTCTTTATGACTTTGACACAACAGCTTCTGGTGATACAGCAGGTTCACAAGAATCTATTTACACAATTACTCCAGCAGCAAGCTACAAGACAGCAGGTTACAGTCTGTAATCTCTAAAGTCTAGTTTGTTCAGATTAATTGTTTAAAATTCTAAACAGAAGGAAAACTGCGAACCAACAAAAAGCCACCCCTAACCGGGTGGCTTTTTTGTATTCAGAATTTGTATTTTTCCCCCTCATTTATAAGAAGAGGGGCAGGGGAGAGGTGGATGGAGTTCTAGGACGGTCCTTAAAAGAGTTTCCCGAAGGTCCATCCTTGTTTACCTGTGGATAACTTTTCTAATTTACTTGCATTACTATTAGTACATCTGGTATAATGTAATTACTAATTCTAAATGAATTTTTGTTTTGTCGTTTTATTATTAATTGTCGAGTTTTATTATTATTAAATTATAAATTTTATTATGAAATTAAATTTCAAAAATGTTTTTCTTTCAGTCGGAATCTTTGCATTCGCTTTGGGAATGTTTAGCCTTGTTTCTGTAAATACAACAGAAGCTGCAACAAGAACTGCATCTGTATCAGGTTTATGGAGTAATACAGCAACATGGGGTGGAGAAGCTGTTCCAACAGCAGATGATGATGTAGTAATCAACAGTAATATTGTTGTCGATATTGGTGTTCCTGCTGTTGCTGAATCAGTTACTCTTAATAACGCAGGAGCAAGTAATACTCGTATTGATATAAATGGGACTACTTTAACAGTTGATGCTGCAGTTACTTTAGCTGCTCCAACGGGAACAGGTTCCAATTTGATTGATGTTATAAGTGGTGGTACTTTGTCTGCAAATAGTTTGGTTATTACAGCAGGAGCAGCTACTGGTATTTCTCAAGTTCGCGTAGACACACTTGGGTCAGTAGATATTGCTACCAATGTTTCATTTGCTGGTTTAGCAGCTAATGCTAGATTAACTGAAAATGGAAGCGGTAATATTTATATTGGTGGAAATCTAGGAAGTGGTGGAACAATTGATGGTACAGGAGGAACAATAACTTTTGATGCTGCTTCTGGTGCTCAGACTGTAGCTCCTTATACTTTCAATAATGTTGTTATAAATAATGGTGATGCTGCTCTAACAGTAGGTTTATCTGGTACAACTGTTATCAATGGCACTCTTGTTGTTAATGATGGTATTTTAGCCACAGCAGATTCAATATTTACAGTTACAGGAGCTACTACAGTAGCAAGTGGTGCTACATTGTCTATGTCTAGTGCAACAGGTCTTAAGACTTTCACAGGTGATGTGACTGTTGCTGGTGTTTGGAATGAAGGAGCTGCTGCAGTTGTTAATTTTGCTGGAAGTTTGACAAACAATGCTACTTCTTGGACTGCAAGTACAGGGGTACATACTTTTTCAGGAGCAGCGAAGACAATAAGTGGTACAACTACTACAGTTATTCCAAATCTAACTATTACAGGAACAATTTCAAATACTAATGCACTTACAGTATCTACAGCTCTTGCTGGAGCAGGTACGCTTACAAACAGCGCTACAGGTATATTGAGTATTGGTTTTGCTACAGAACCAGCAATTACTACATTGACAGCTACAGCAGCAGGAAACTCAGTAATTTACACTTCTGCTGCTCCAAATTGTAAGGTTACAGCATACGACACTCTAACATTCAATGGTAGTGGTGTTGTTACTTGTGCTGTTACTACTGTTGCAGATGAACTCGTATTAGCTGGAACAGTTAGTTTTACAACTGCTTCTAGTATTACAACTGCTATATTAACAATTGGTACAGGTACTACATTTGTAAATGCTGCCACTCGTACTCTTACTGCCCCAACTGTAACAGTTACAAGTACAGGAACGGCCGCAAACGTTGGAACGATGACTGTTGCTACTGCATTGTCAGGTGATGGTACTCTTACAAACACTGGTACATTAAATATTGGTGGTTCTTCAGGTATTACAGGATTGGTTGCAACAACAGCTCCAAGTGTTGTTAATTATACAGGCGCAGCACAAACAGTTAAAGCTGTACACTACTATGATCTTGGTTTAAGTGGTACAGGAGCAAAGACTATTGGGGACTCACATATAACTAATCACTTGACAGAAGCTTCTACTGTATCAATTATTTTGACTACTGGTGGAACACCAACAGCTGATGGATTTAAGTACAGTAATTCTTGGAAGGCTTCCGGTACATGGGGAGGAACAAGTTCTGCTGCATCACATAAAAATGCTACATACTTTACAACAGCCGCAGAAGGAGTATTAACTGTTGCTCATAGTCATGATAGTCAAATAATAGTTTCTCCTCAAGTAGGTTCAGCGCCAACTACAACTACAACTACAACTACAACTACTACTACAACTCCAGCAACGACAGTTGAGACTCCAGCAGCTACAACAGAGGTAGCAGCAGGATGTTCAGGAGGGAACTTGTTCAACACTTCTACAGGCAAGCCTTGTACAAATAATACAGGCATAACTGCAAAGAAGGTATATGCTCTAGGAACAGTTACTTTGAAGAATGGAAGTAGAGGTGAAGCCGTAATGGAGCTTCAGAGGTTCTTAAACGACAAACTTTCTCTCGGTCTCGTTGTTGACGGCAAGCTTGGTCCAAAGACAATCGCCGTCATCAAGCAATGGCAAGCAGCGAACAATCTTGTACCAGACGGTCTAGTCGGTGCAAAGACCAAAGCAATGATGAATAAATAAATCATTCTATACACCTTAAAGCAGCATTTCGGTTTACCGAAATGCTGCTTTCTGGTATAATATATTTATTAATTATTATAAATATATTATTATGAATTCAATTTTTAAAAATGTTTTTCTTTCGGTCGGGATCTTTCTATTTATTTTTGGAATGTTTGGATTCGTTTCCAATAAAGCTGAAGCCGCTACTATAACTTCAGCGGGGAGTGGTATCTGGAATCTCGGTGCTACTTGGGTTGGCGGAGTCATTCCTATAGCAGGATCCGATGTAGTAATCGCCGCAGGTCATACTGTGACCTTAGCAGCAGATCAGACTATCACAGCGATAGATTCACTTACTATCAATGGGACTGGAGTACTTACCAATGCTGCTACGAGTGCTATCGTAATACCAACCGTAGTTGTAGAGGGTACTCTTACAAATACTGGAGTCTTGTCCATAGGTACAGCTCTCTCTGGAGCTGGCGCACTTACAAATACAGGTACTCTAAATCTCGCTGGTACTAGTACTATTACAACTTTGACCGCAGGTGGAGGAGGGACAGTGAATTACACTCAAACTGGTGCACCACAGACAGTTTTACCTACAACTTATAGTAACTTGGGAATAAGTGGAGATGGAGTAAAGACAATGACCGGAGTCACGACCGTTAGTGGGAACTTTACTATGAGTGGTTCCGTCACTGCTACGCCAGTCATCACTACTATAGGAGGGAATTTGAATATTGCAGGAGATGCAGAAATGACAACTGGTGCGGACAATGTAGTTACAGGTACTCTCAGTGTCGCGGGTGGTGCACATCTCCATATGGGAGGATTCGCTCTTACTATTGGATCAACTTCAGATATCACAGGAACAGTCGATACAGTAGTAGTGGGAACAGGTACGAAAACTTTTACAGGCGGAGTAACTCTCAACACAGGCGCAATCTGGGATCTAACTACAACTGATCCAGCGACTAGTTTCGGAGGTGGCATAACAGCAGGGACTGGGGCAACTACTTTTAATAATGGTACAGGTGTGGCAACATTCTCAGCAAGTCAGGCTCTAGGAGGTACAGAAGATATGACTTTTGGTAGCGATATAAATATATCATCAGGAACTCTTACAAATAGTAATACTGGAATAGTCACAGTAGCTGGTTCTATTACCGGTAACTTTACGCAAGGTAGTAATAGTAATCTTACTTTGACAGGGAATACTCCATTTGTAAGTGGTACATTTACTAGTTCCGCAACAGGGAACCTAGTGACTTATACAGGTACAGATGTAGCTATCAAAGCGGTTACTTATAATAATTTAACTATAAATGGTGGAGGCACAGCTACTATTGGTACTGCAACAATAGTGAATGGCACGATGACGGTGACAAGCGCAGTTACGAATAATAGTACTTTGACAGTCACAACTGCTCTCTCAGGGGGAAGTACTCTTACAAATGGAGCAGATGCTACTTTAAATATCGGAGGTACTTCAGGTATTACAGGATTGACTGCTACTGCGACAGGGAATACTGTGAATTATACAGAAGCAGGTGCACAGACAGTTTTCCCTACAGCTTATCGTAACTTGGGAATAAGTGGAAGTGGATTAAAAACAATGACAGGTGTCACAACTCTTACTGGGAATTTTAGTATGAGTGGTTCCGTCACTGCTACGCCAGTCCTCACTACTATAGGAGGGAATTTAAATATTGGAGGTACATCAGTGATGACAACAGGTGCGACAAATACAGTTACAGGTACTCTCACTGTCGGGAGTGGAGCAACTCTCACCATGGGAGATTTCGCTCTCACTATTGGATCAACTTCAGATATTACAGGAACAGTGAATACTTCTGGTGGACTCACTGGTTTGAGAACTTTCACTGGTGCAGTCACAATAAATAGTGGTGGTGTCTGGAATCTTTCAGGACAGAATCCAGCTACTAGTTTTGCAAATGGAATTACAATGAATGGTACGACTTTCAATAATGGTACGGGGGCCGCAGCATTTGGAGCAAATCAAAATTTGGCTGGCTCAGCAGTTATGACTTTCGGGGGGACTCTAACTCCAGCAGGAGGAACTACTCTAACGAACACTAATACTGGAGGAGTCACAGTAGCTTCTACGGGGTCCATCGTCCTCACGGGTAACTTTACTCAAGGTAGTAACAGCATTCTTACTTTAGCTGCCAACACTCCATTAAGTGGAAGCGGAGTATTTACTAGCTCAGCATCTGGAAACCTAGTGACTTATACCGGCACAAGCGTAGCTATCAAAGCAGGCACTTATAATAATTTGACTATAAATGGTGGAGGTACGGCTACTATAGGTGGTGCAACAACAGTGAATGGCACGATGACGGTATCTAGTGCTGTTACAAATAATAGTACTTTGACGGTTACAACATCTTTGACAGGTACCAATACTCTCACTAATGCTGGTACTCTAAATATCGGCCAGTCTTCAATGCCTTTGGCTAGTGGAACATTGGTGACGACAGCAGGAGATGTAGATTACACGGCGGCCTCTCCAACATGTAAGGTTACAACCTATAATAATTTAACATTTAGTGGTAGTGGCACTGTGACTTGTGCGGCTATTTCTATCACAGGAGATTTGATTCTTGGAGGGACGGTATCTTTGGCTCCTTCTGGCGCTTCTCTAACTATCGGTGATGCATTGACCGTGGGCTCGGGTACTACATTTAGTATGCCGGGAATTGCAGTGACTATCACAGGAGCAACTGGAGTGACTGGAATATTGAGTACGGTAACAGCTGCAACAGGTACGAAAACATTTACTGGTGCAGTGACTGTGAATGATGGTGGAGTTTGGAATTTATCTGTTACCAATCCAGCTGTATTCTTGGCTGGTGGGTTTACTGTGAATGGAGCAGGGACATTTACTTCTGGTTCTGGTAATTATACTTTCCAGACGAATGCGCAGACTCTCGGTGGTGCAAGAGCGATTACAATTTCTAATATTACAAATAATATAACAAGCGGAAGTGGACTTAGCCTAGAAGATGCTGGTGCTACTATCACTACTCTCACACAGGGGACAGGTTCTGTATTAACTTTTGCTGGAGCAATACCAACTATCACAACATTGGATGCTGATACAAATGCCAACACGGTAGTTTATACAGGTGCTTCGCAAGCCATCAAAGCGGATACTTATAGTAGCTTGACAGTGAATGGTTCTGGTACAGCTACAGTTGATGGAGTGACTATAGTAAATGGCACGATGACGGTGACAAGCGCAGTTACGAATAATAGTACTTTGACAGTCACTACTGCATTATCTGGAGCAAGTACTCTTACCAATGCGGCAAATGCTACTTTAAATATCGGAGGTACTTCAGGTATTACAGGATTGACTGCTACTGCGACAGGGAATACTGTGAATTATACTGGTGCTGATCAAACAGTGAAAAATCCTGGGACAACGGTTGATTATGCGAATTTAGGACTTTCTGGAAGTGGAGCAAAGGCACTTGCAGCAGATACTGATATGAGTGGGAATTTTTATATAACTGCTAACGCGAAAGCTACATTGAGTGGGACTAGTAATACTGCGGATAAACTTTATTTTGGAAATTCACAACAATATAGGGGAACTTGGGGTTCAAGTATTGCACATGGATCTCATCAAAGTGACACTTATTTTACTGCAGCTAATGCTTTAATAAGTATAACAACAGGAGATTATTATCGTGGAGGAAGTAGTGGGGGAAGTTCTTCACCTAGAACTGTAGTTCCAGTCGTTCCAGTTGTAGCTACGGCAAGCGGATGTTCCGGAGGAAACTTGTTCAATACTTCTACAGGGGCAGCTTGTACGAATAATACGGGTATCACATCTCCCAAGAGGTTGTATGCTCTAGGCACAGTTACTTTAAAGAATGGGAGTAGGGGCGAAGCCGTAAAAGAGCTTCAGAGATTCCTAAATGATAAATTAAAGCTTGGCTTAGTTGTAGATGGTAAGCTTGGTCCAAAGACCATTGCCGTCATGAAGAAATGGCAAAAAGATAATGGTCTCCTAGTAGATGGCCTCATCGGTCCAAAGACGAAAGCAATGATAAATAAATAATATTTTGAATTTTTCTTTCTCTCTCTCCTTACTGAGGTGAGCTTGGGTAAGGGACCCAAGCGCAAGACCTTGAACGTTTTGTAATCAAAATGTGAAAGGTGTACTGCCCCTGTAAGGGGAGGAAGGAGAGAGGTTCTTAATTAATTACATCTCAAAGCAGCATTTCGGTTTACCGAAATGCTGCTTTTGGTTTTCTAAACTTTAAACCAAAATTAATCAAACCATCTAACATGCGGAAGGGGATTACCCCTCCACCACTCTCCATCCGATATCAACCCCGATAGCAAGGACCGCGATAGCAAGGACCGTCCTTGCTACACTTCTATCTTGATATATATAGCTCTCACGAAATTCCCCGATAGCAAGGACCGTCCTTGCTATCGGGGATATGCTTTAGTATAATTAAAAGATGCTTAGGAAAGACCCATTTATAACAGGAGAGTATTATCATATATACAATAGGGGTATAGATAAAAGAGTAATATTTAAATCAACTGGTGACTATGAGCGTTTCATAATGCTTTTATATATTGCAAATTCTGATGGACAATTACGATTAGATAATCTTATTAATCACTCACATAAAACAATTGAAGAAATTTTAGTTTTAGATAAAGGAAAGAATCTCGTGTCTATTGGCGCTTGGTGTCTTATGCTTAATCATTTTCATATTTTAGTTAGACAGGAAGTAGATGGAGGGATTACAAAATTTATGAAGAAATTAGGGACGGCTTATTCTATGCACTTTAATATTAAATATAAAAGAACGGGTTCTTTATTTGGTGGTTTATTTAAAGCAAAGCTTGTCGGGGACAATGATAATTATTTAAAACAACTTTTAGCTTATATTCATTTGAATCCTCTAGAGAAAAATTTTCCAGATTTAGAGAACAGAAAAGAGGAATACAATCAAGATGAAATGAAGAAATTTTTGGATTCATATAGATATTCGAGTTACCAAGATTATCTAGGAGTAGATAGATATGAAAAGGGAATTTTAAGTAAGCAGGCTTTCCCAGAATATTTTCATACAGATGAATTATTTATACAATTTATAGAGGATTATTATCTTTATAAAGAAGCTCATTGATAGCCTACCGATAGCAAGGACCGTCCTTGCTATTCTCAAACAAGCAGTTTTTTGTTTGTGTAATATTGTGAACGGTAGTATACTTTGAATGTGAAAAAAATAAATAATTGTTCTTTTTGTTTTACTAAAAAATCTAGTAATATTTACAAAAAAACTATTCGTATTTCTCTTGTGTTTTTAATTTCATTTTTTATTTCTCAAATTAGTGGCTTTACTTTGGTGAGTGCAAGTGTAATCTATCAGCGAAATAAAACTGAATCTGTTTTAAATATTTCTAAGGGGACTACGATGGACACAACTAATTTATGGCACATGTATTTTCCTGCTGGAATTACAAGTATAACTCCTCCAGGTAATCAAGCCAGTTTAGTTAATACTCCCGGTATTTATATACTCACCCCAGTTAAATATGTAAAAGTAAGTAATGCTGGAGGTACTTGTTCTAATATTGGTTATTCTACTTCAGGTCCTATTATTTATTATAGAGATGCTAATAATAATTATATTACAAACCATATCCCTAAATTTATTTCTACTGATGGTGGCCTTACTTGTACTTCTACTCTTTCTTCTTCATCATTAATTCCTGCTGGTTCTAAAATTGCAGCTTTATATTTCACAAGATCATTAAATACTAATCCTATTCTTTTGAATGGTTCTGTTAATCAAGGAGGGCAAACAATAGATGGCAATCTTCAGTCGAAGTATATAAAGAATGGAGGTATTGCTTTTAAACTTTGTGATATTAATGGCTGTGATAATCAGTGGAATAATGGAGTAATATTAGAAAAGAAAATTACTTCATTTAAATTTAATGGTTTGACACCAAATGTTGAGGGGATAATTGACGAGGTGAATCATACCATTACTCTAAATGTTCCTTTTGGTACTGATATTAAAACTATTGTTCCGACTATTACTACTTCTTCTGGTGCATCTATTAATCCAAGTAATAATACATTACAAGATTTTTCTAATCCTGTAACTTATACAGTTACTGCGACGGACATGTCGACAGAAACGTATACTGTCACAGTAGTTGTGGATAAGCCAATTCATAATCCAGTTATATTAATTCCGGGGATTACTGGTACATATTTAATAAAAGATTATGATGATAAAACAGAAATTTGGCCGGATCCAGCAAAAGTTATATTGTCGATTAGAGACTTATTTCTTAAGGATCTTTCTTTAGATATTGATGGAAAGGAAAATCCTGAAAAACCTATTATTGTTGGAGATATTATACGAAGTATTCCTTCTATTGGTATTCATGTATTTGATAGATTAATTTCCGAATTGATAGACAATGGAGGATATGTAGAAAATGCTGATTTATTTGTTTTTCCTTATGATTGGAGGAAAAGTACATCCCAAAATGCAATCTTGTTAAAAGAGAAAATAGACAAAGTAATTTTAGATACGGGGTATATAAATATTGATATAGTAGCTCATAGTATGGGTGGATTAATTGCAAAGAAATATATTGCAGATAATGGGCAAGATAAAATAGATCAGCTTATCTTCCTAGGTACACCACAGCTCGGAGCACCGAAAGCTTTTAAGGCTTTAATGTTTGGAGATAGTATGGGATTTGAAAAATTTTCTATTCCTTTATTAAGACCTTCAATTGCAAAATTTATTTCTCAAAATATGCCATCGGTTTATGAACTATTACCAAGCTCTAAATATATAGAAAATAATGGAAGTTATGTTACGGATGCCTCGAATGAAATTATTGATTTAAATAGTTTTGATTTGAATTATTCGGAAACTAAAAATTTGATGATAGAGAAAGGTAGAAATCCTTTGATGTTTCCTTTTGCAGAAGATTTACATAGTAGCATAGATAATTTAGATTTGTCTGGGATAGAAGCTCATAATTTTGTGGGTTGTGGATCTAAAACAATAGGAGGAATCATCGTTAAGCAAAAACTTTCATGGGCTTCATTTGGGTTTCGCCTTGAAGATGATTTTGATTTGAAATATGTAAATGGGGATGAGACAGTTCCACTGGAATCAGCCAATAAAGCCATTGGAGCTCATATATATTTTGCTAATGGTGATACTCATGGTTCTCTACCTTCAGCTGAAGGTGTAAGGCAAGATGTATTATCAATACTAAAAGGAGAAGAATTACAAAATTACCCAAACATTCTGACAGATGCTTCTACTTGTAATATTTCTGGTAAGACAGTCTCTGTCCATAGTCCAGTAGAACTTCATATATATGATGAAGAGGGGAATCATACAGGTCCTAATAGTGATGGAGATATAGAGCAGAATATAGCTGGCGTTCAATATGACATTATTGAGGGGGAGAAGTTTGCTTTTCTTCCTGATGGAGTAAATTATAAAATTGTGACAGAGGCGACAGATATTGGTGGATATAATTTACAGATTAAAGATCAGAATAAAAATGATGAAGTTACTGCTACTTATGATTGGAATTTGATTCCACTCGAGACATTACAAACTAAAGGCGAGATCTCGGTTGGACCGGATTATCCAGCTTTGGAATACGAATTAAGAATGGATAATGATGGAGATAATATTCCAGATGCTACTATCTCTTCAAATCTTCCTGTTGATTTTAAGTTTTATTTAAATGTCTTAAGAAAAGCTGTTGATTTACTTCATTTAGATAAGAAGATTGAGAAGGATATATTAAATAAAATAGATAAGATTGAGAAGGAATATGATAAGGATAAAGATGAAAAAGTTTCTGAAAAGATTACTAAACTATTAGGGAAAATAAGCAGTAATAAAGGAAAGTTACAGAATATTTCACCTCAGGAAAAGAATGTGATAGTTAATTCTATTAATACACTACTAGATATATTAAAATAAAAGGTGTAACATATATAATTATGATAATAAAAAAATATATTTTAGTACCATTTTTTTTAAATTTTTTAGGATTTATAATTAATGATACATGTGGTGATGTTATATGTCTTTTCCCTGGACGTGGTTTTCCTTTAGGGTATTATTATAATAATATTTTTTCAATTAAATTTTTTTTAATTGATCTTATTTTTATTATTATAATATATTATATTTTAATTAAATTGATAGAATTTATTAGTAAAAAAATTAAAAAATAAATCTTAATTATATTCTAAAATTATGGTATAATACTAATATGATTAACAAGAGTTCTATTAAGGTCATATTGGCGTTTACGGGTATGATATTACTCGGGCTTATTTCGCTTGTGGTGTTGGATTCTATGAAAGGAGAATCGACTGATAATACTGCCAAGGTGGGGGATAGTTTGACAAAATAGGATTATTTGATAGTATAGATTTGTAGCCGTAGAAAGTAGGTGACGAAAGTCTTAATTTCCTACCGAGGTCGAAAGTAACTTTATAATATAAAGTTATCTACGCAACCGGCCCTAAAGGGCCTTTTTTAATTATAAAAAACAATTATGCCAATTACATTAGAAAAAAAGAAAGAGCTTGTGGCTGGTTTAGAGGGAGCACTTAAAGATGCTAAATCTGTTGTTTTTGTCAAATTTGATAAATTGACAGTAGCTGACAACAATCTACTTCGCCGCAGTCTTCAGACTGATGAAGTAGGGTACACGGTAGCAAAGAAAACTTTGCTAAAGCGTGCACTTTCTACTTTTGGAATTAAAGGAGACGCTCCAGAAATACCAGGACAGATTGCAGTTGCTTACAGTACTGACTTACTAGCAAGTTCACGTGGAATCTTTGGTTTCCAAAAGACTCACAAAGAGAATGTTGCAATCGTTGGAGGAGTTTTCGATGGTAGATATATGTCTGCTGCTGAAATGCTTTCAATCGCAACTATTCCTCCACTTCAGACTTTGCGTGGTATGTTCGTCAATATTATCAATTCACCAATTCAACGTTTTGCAAGTGTGCTTGATCAGATAGCTCAAGCAAAATAATTATTATTAAAGTTTACGTAGAAAATAATTTTTTATTCGCGCTTAACCCAGAGTACTGGGCTCCGACGCGACTCATAAAAATCTTATTTTCTACTCCAACTAAAAATTTATGGAAGAAACAAAAGCAAATGATAAAGTCAGTGTTCCTGCAAAATTCAAAGACATCGTTGCAACTATCGAAGCAATGTCAGTTATTGATTTACACGAACTAGTAAAAGTATTAGAAGAAAAGTTTGGAGTTTCAGCTCAAGCAGCAGCATCAGGACCAGCAGCAGGACCAGCAGAAGAAGTAGAAGTGAAGAGTACTTTTACAGTTGAGCTTACAGCCGCAGGTGAGCAGAAGATAGCAGTTATGAAAGTTGTCAAAGAAGTTTTGGCCCTTGGATTGAAGGAAGCTAAAGACCTCGTTGATGGCGCACCATCAGTTCTTAAAGATGGTATGAAGAAGGAAGAGGCAGAAGATTTCAAAAAGAAAATCGAAGCAGCTGGTGGTAAAGTAACATTGAAGTAATAAATAAAGCCAACAAAAAGCACCCCGAAGGGGTGCTTTTTGATTGCATTTACAAATAGTAAATTTTATGGTAGAAAGTAATAAATATTCTAGTCCCCAAATAATTTAAAAAAAAGAAGATGAAGAGAATTTTGATTTCAGTAACGAATAAAAAGAAATTGGGAGAGTTTAAAAAACTTACTGATATCGGTTGGGAAATAATCTCAACTGGTGGTACGGCGACTAAATTGAAGGAGTTGGGAATTCCTTGCATGTTGGTCGAAGAGGTAACTCATTTTCCAGAAATGATGAATGGGCGAGTAAAAACGCTTCACCCAAATATCTTTGCTGGGATTCTGGCTGATCGTTCTAATCCGGAACATATGGCCACTATTGCGGAGCACGGCATCCTACCGATCGATATGGTTGTTATCAACCTATATGACTTCAAAGGTAATCCTGGGATTGAACAAATCGATATTGGTGGACCATCAGGCCTACGGGCAGCTGCGAAAAATGGATTGCATGTAATCCCTATAGTAAAACCAAAAGATTATGCTAGAGTTATTGATGCAATCGTAAAAGATGGGGATGTAAGCTTTCCAACAAGAGAAAGCTTGGTCGTAAAAGTTTTCAAACACACATTTAAATATGACAAATCGATTTACTGTTGGATGGAAGGAAACTTTCTTCGTGGGAGAAGTTTTATGAAATAAAACACCCCTTCATTGGACGAGATTTTATAGAATACAGGCTCTTTTTTAAGAGTCTGTTTTTTATTTTAGAAGGGGTTGAAAGGATTAGAAAGTTGGCGTATAATGCAGGGCATGGAAACACTAGCAAAACTATTCGGGGGTCAGGCACGGGTCAAGATAATGCGCCTATTTTTACTAAATAATGAGAGTACGTTTGAGCTTGAGGAGGTAGCCAGTCGAAGCAGGGTTTTAAAATTGAACACTCGTCGCGAGATTAATGCCTTATCTGCTATGGGTTTTATAAAACAGAAGAACATTGTGCACGAAGGAACACGCGGTGCGAAGAAGAAAGTAGTAGTTTGGCAGCTCAACAAAGCCTTCCCATATATCGATTCTATTCGTGATTTACTTGTGGACCCATCTCTTTTACTCCGCGATAATTTGTCTTCACGTTTTAAAAATATCGGTAAGGTGAAGCTTATGATAATTTCTGGTATTTTTATAGGTAGCGACAAGAGCAGAGCAGATATACTAATAGTAGGGGACAAGCTTAAGAAGAATGTAATTCAGCAAATTGTAAAAGGGCTTGAATCTGAGATAGGAAAAGAGCTCAACTATGTAGTCCTAGAATCTGATGAATTTAAGTATCGTATAGATATGTACGATAAACTAGTTTGCGATATCATAGACCTTCCACATGAGAAGATTGTAGATAATGGGCAATTATCTACATATATATCTAAAAAATAAGAGTAGTGCTATAATGGGAGGAGTACTTCTTAGGTCGAAGCTTTTTAGTACTTTATTATTTTTATATAAATTATTATATTATGACATCTTTATCAAACTTAAGTTCAGTATTTAGTGAGTCATTAATGGGTCTTTGGTATGGTTTTATAAATTTCGTACCTAGTCTATTATTGGCGATAATTTTATTTATTGTTGGATTGGTAGTAGGATCAATCGTTGGTAAAGCGATTGCTCAAGTAGTAACCGCTCTCAAAGTAGATAAGCTTTTTGAAAGTGCAGGAGTAGAGGAAGTTATGACTCGTATGGGTATGACTCTGAACGTCGGTAAATTCTTAGGCTTGGTTGTGAAGTGGTTCATCGTTATCGTATTTTTGATGGCATCTCTACAAATTGTTGGACTTACAGATGTGAATAATTTCTTGAGTCAAGCTGTATTGCCTTACTTGCCTAGAGTTATAATAGTAGCCATTGTATTAATCATTGCTAATGTTATTGCTGATGCAATGAAAAAGCTCGTAGTTGCTTCATCAAAGGCAGCAAATATTTCTTCTGCAAACATGCTTGGTTCTATTACGCATTATTCTATTTGGATTTTTGCATTTATTATTGCACTTTCAGAACTTGGTATAGCAGCTGCATTTATGCAGATACTCTTTACAGGACTTATAGCAGCACTCGCTATTGCACTAGGACTTTCATTTGGTCTTGGTGGTAAAGAAGCTGCAGCACAAGCAATAGAAAAGATCTCAAAAGACATGTCTTCAAAGTAATTGGTTTTTAGATTAGAAAAGATAAAGAGCCCGCCGGTTTACCGGCGGGCTCTTTATATGTACATTCCCCCAAAAAATGTTATAATAAACAAAGTTATTATTAACAAATCTAATTTTATTTAAATGAACAAAAACAAAGGGTTTATAGGTATTGGTCTCTTAGTTGCGATCGTTCTCGGTATAGTAGTTGTAGGTGGGGGAGCATATTATTTGGGGAATAAATCACACCCTAAAAATACTGGAATTTGTGGAGAAAATGGAGAGCTTTGTCCTGGAACTCCTGGATATGAGGAAAGAATGGAAAAGAAAAGGCAAAATGAACCAGTTGTTGAAAACAATCAACCAGTAAAAGTTGCATCAGAATG
>Ga0172379_10003381_pt1 | contig 25548 bp, 23 predicted proteins | sample GrowelOW334metaG_FD_119756 | JGI IMG/M metagenome (GOLD analysis project Ga0172379, IMG submission 119756) | Groundwater microbial communities from an aquifer near a municipal landfill in Southern Ontario, Canada - Groundwater well OW334 metaG | ecosystem: Environmental > Aquatic > Deep...
ACCCCACCTGGTATTACTACACTGTTGGGAAAAGTACTTTGTTTAGTAGTTTTTCTTCTTGTATTAATGAATTTAAAACAAGTAAAACTAGTTTTTTAAAGAAAGTTGGATTATATACAGCTGAAATGGCCAATCTTTCAGATACTGAATTTGATGTAATAGCAGTAAATTTTTGTGGACCTGTCAGCTTAACTCCTCCAATATCTTATTATTACGTAGCAGTGAAAGATAAGTTTGGAGAATATACAACTAAAGATGAGTGTGATACTAATGCTTTTAAATATTATTCTGAACAAACTCCGTATTCAGCTAATTTAATAGCAGTTGGGGTAAGTGGTGATAGTGATAAAATTACTCTTTGTTTTGACACATCTGCAAACAGCTCAGATGTTGATGCTACTACTGATGAATTAACTGGTACTGATTGTGTTGAGGGAACAGATGAATATTGTCTACTTGCCCCACTCCCTGGATTAACAAAGATTAACACTGGTACTAAGGTAGGAGGTTATTTTAATACACTAATTAAGATAGTTATTGGAATAGCTGGAGTACTTGCTGTTATTATGATTGTTTTAGGAGGAATAACATACATGTCAGCTGATGCTATTTCTGGTAAATCTGAGGGTAAAGAGATGATTACCAATGCTATTATAGGTTTAATTATTATTCTTGGCTCATATACTCTTTTAAATACCATTAATCCAGATCTGGTTAATCTTAATTTGGGAATAAAGAAGGTTAGTATAACATTTGATTCAGCCCACGAAGAAGAAGTTTTAGAAAACTTACCAAGTAATAAAACTTTCAAAAAATCTACTTATTATGACACCATAAAAACTCTTGTTGGGAGTAAGTATAATCATTGTATAATGCAGGCAATAATGCAAATAGAATCAGGCGGAACAACTAGCCAAATTATTGGACACGATGAAAATGTAACTCGAATAGTAACAACCTCCAGAAAACCTTTTGTTGATTCCGGAAGAAAAGGAAGTGGAGCAACATTTACAAAAGGAGATATTACTGTACAAAATGATGATGGTGCTAATATGGGGGTGGCACCAAACCCATCTAGTACTACTCTTGGCCTTGATTTAAGATGGTCTCACTCTGTTGGAATGTTTGGACTTACTTTTTTTCCTCCTGATGGTCATGCTACTGATGGTAGTGGTGTAAAAATGAAAGATATATATAATAATACAAATAACGCAGATCTTCTTTGGGCTGTAAATTTTGCTAATAGGGGTTGGAAAAAATGCGGAGATCCATTAGGAGTATTCTATTTCTGGGCAGCTAGTGGTGGTTGTGTAGCAACAGGGAATGCGGCATATGATGCAATAGCATTACAGAAGAAAAGTCTATACGACCAATGTATAGCCCAAGATAATTAATTTTTTAAAAACAAAAAAACCACCGATTGGTGGTTTTTTAATTATATTTTTAGGTCGTTTTCCACTTCTACTCTAGGAATATATTTTATAACAATGTGTCTATTTTCTCCTTCACCAACTGATTCTGTTCTTAAGTCAGATGCATTAGATAAAAATTCATGGATTATTCTTCTTTCAAAAGGAGACATGGGCTCAACATCAACACTGCTTTTGAAAAATCTTGCTCTTTCTCCCATCATGTGAGCCACTGTTTTTAGATTTTCTATTTTTTTCTTTTGATAATCATTTACGTCAACTATAATATTCAATCCATTTCTGTCTTTTTCTTGTTTTTCAACCTCATATTCTTCACCTTCGTTTTTGTTTGGATAAATAAATCTTTCTACTGTTTTTTTGACTAAATAATTTAAAGCTCTTAAGTTTTCTCCATTCTTTCCTATAAAGAATCCTGATTCTCCACTTCTTATATTACACCAGAAAATACCGTCAGGATCTTCTACAAAATAAATATCATCAACAACAAAAGATGTCTTTCTTATTAGATCCTCTATTATTTTTTTTATCTTTTCTTTGTCCATAACTTTTTAATCTTTTCATTTTATTGTTTTATAACCAAAACTCCTTCTTTTTTCATTTTTCTTCTTACATAAATTTCTTGTCCCACAGTAAACATATTACTTATAAACCAATAAAGAGCAATAGCAGCTGAAATTTGATAGGAAATAAAAGCCACAAAGATAGGTAGGAAGTATTTCATCTGAGAACCCATATTTTTTGCTAGTTCATCTTTAAAACTCTTCGATGGTCCAGTTGGTGTAGTGTTTTTAGGCATTGATACAACCGCTTGTAAATACTGAGATGCCCCAGCCAAAAGTGCCAAGATTAAACTTTTACTTTGCATATCAATAAGACCTAAAAATTTCATATTTATTACAGAAGGAACATGCACAAAAGAGTATAGAATATCTGCATTAAAACTCAACTCCTTATAAAATACTAAATAAAGGGCAATAATGATGGGGAATTGAATCAAAAGAAGGAGGCACCCAGAAAATGGGTTGACTTTATTTTCCTTATAAAGCTCCATTGTTTTTTTTGCTTGATCTTCTTTGGCAGGATATTTTTCCTTTATTTTTTTTATTTCTCCGTCTAAATTCTTCAATTTAGCTTGACTTTTTATAGATTTCTGGCTAATAGGGAAGAGAATTAACTTCACAATAATGGTTAAAACAATAATAGCTAAACCAACGTCACCCCAAGGCATAAAAGATATTAATAAAACCAAGGCATTATATATTGGTTGATAGCAAATTGCGTTCCAAAGTAATTTCATATTGCCTTATTGTATCTTAAAAACTATTCTTAGCCAAGAATTAAGAATTTTTATTTAAGCGGGTCAAAATGATTTTTTTGCCATGGATGGCAACGAGATATTCTTTTTATAGAAAGCCATAACCCCTTAAAAGAACCATATTTTTCAATGGCTTCTATTGAATATTCAGAACAAGTTGGGTAAAAAACACAAGTTTTACCTCTTTTTAGGCCTATTTTATTAGGTATCCCTGTGTCTGGAGACAAAAATTTTTGGTAAAATTTTACCAATTTTATTAAAACTTTTTTCATATGTTTCCAATTCCAAGGTGAGACCTTGTCAAAAAATAACCTTATCTATCAACATAAAAACAGTATTAGTTTATAAAATATTTTATTTACAGATTCCAGCCTTATTGAGTAAAAAATTTATTTCTTTTTCTAATTCTTTAAATTTAAGGTTTTTCCCTTCTTTTTTAAAGAAAAACGTGCAAATATAAGAGTTTTTTATAGTTTTTAAGTTATTTTGTATGATATTGTAACCAATCCTTTTTAAATAGTTTCTATCTACAGCTCTTTTTGACACAGATGAAGATATGACGAAAGAAAATCTACTATTTTCAGGCTCTTTTTTAATAAATCTCAAGGTTAAAAAAGGGGAATGAATAATTTTCCCCTTTTTAAAAACCTCTGAAAAAGTAGCCCTTGGAACTCTTTTTTCTTTTGGAAGCATAAAATTAGGTTATAGTGGTTAGTTTCTAGTAAAAACCAAAAAAACAAAGGTTTAAACAGATAATTTTGCTCGGCCCTTTCTTCTTCTTCTTTGTAGGACTCTTTTACCGTTTTTTGTTTCTGATCTAACTAGAAATCCGTGGGTTGTTTGTCTTTTTCTTTTTGAAGGATTGTATGTTTGTGACATAAAAAGAGTTTAGCTCATTATTAAAAAATAATCAATAACACCCAATTTTAAAGGGAATAATTAAATATAAAATTTATCCACAGGTAATCAACACATTAATTAAGTTTTTGGAAGTTTGCATTTCCTAATTTAATACTATAATAAATTTACTTGAGGCCTGGTTGTTTTATTAAAAAATATTAAGTTCACTTTTTAATAGTTAGGTGTGGCCAAAATTGTCTGGTAGAATTTTTCACAACTTTAAAACTTTATGAACTTTACAACTTTCAACTAAAATAATGGACCATAAACAACTTTGGGATAACTGTCTTGTGGAAATAGAAACAAATGTTTCAAAGGCTAATTTTAGCACCTGGTTTAAAAACACTAGTATCTTAAAGGAAGAAGGGGGGACTATTTTTGTTGGTGTTCCTAATGAATTTGTAAAAGATTGGTTAAGTAATAAATATCACAAACTAATTTCTAAAATATTAATGGGGTTTTCTCAAAACATACGTGGAGTAGAGTATGCGATTACAAAATTTGAGTCAAAAAAACAGGGACCCGATCAAGAAAATAAACTTTTTATAAATAAAGAACTTCCACTACAAGATTTATATATAAATAAAGAAGATAATTTAAACCCTAGATATGTTTTTGATTCTTTTATAGTTGGACCATTTAATGAGCTTGCTCATGCGGCATCACAAGCAATTATAGATAAACCTGGAATTCATTATAATCCATTTTTTGTTTACGGAAATACTGGATTAGGAAAAACACACCTAATACAAGCGATAGGAAACTCCATAAAAGCAAGGCATCCAGAAAAGAAAATAAACTATACTACATTAGAAAAATTTTCAATTGATTATATTACTTCTGTTCAAAACAATAAGCCAAACTCTTTTAAAGAAAAATATAGAAAATATGATGTAATGATTATTGATGATATCCAATTTATTTCTAAAATGGAAAAAACACAGGAAGAATTATTTCATTTATTTAATTCGTTGTATGAAAGTAATAAACAAATTGTTTTTTCATCAGATAAGCACCCAAATTACATCGCAGGGTTGGAAGACAGGCTTAAGTCTAGATTCTCCGCGGGAATGATTATAGACATCATGGAGCCCGAATTTGAGTCTAGAATGGCTATTTTAAAAGCTAAGTGTAAAGAAAAAAACTTTTCTATACCAAACGAACTAATTGAATATATTGCCTCCTCTATACAAGGAAATATTAGAGAATTAGAAGGTAGTTTAAATTCAATTATCTGTCAAACTCAAATAAAAAATAGAAATTTAAACTTAAACGAGGTTAAAAACCTTATAAAAAACAACATTAAACCAAAGAAAAATGTTTCTATTAAAGAAATCGTTAAAATTATAGCTGATTTTTATAATATTGAAGAAAATAATATTTATGAGAAAACAAGAAGAAGGGAAATAGTTAAAGCAAGACAGATTGTAATGTTTATATTAAGAGAAGATTTTAATGTTTCATATCCATTAATAGGGCAGAAATTAGGAGGAAAAGATCATACAACAGTAATCCATTCTTGTTTAAAAATAAAAAATTATTTAAAAAATGATCAATTGTTAAATCAAGAATTAGAACAAATACGTGCGATGTTTAAATAATGTTGATAAGTGTGTGTAAAAATAAAAAATATAAGTTAATAATTTTAAGTAAAAAGTTAATAAATAATTAGAGAGGAAGTTTATAAAGATGTTTTAAAAAATAATTAACATTTTAAAAAACTGAAAATAAAAATATATATATTAAAAATCACGTTTAAAAAGTTTTACACATATTAACAGTCCTAATATTAATAATAAGTTTTTATATATAAATAAATACTATAAATACTAATAATAAATATGAAACTAGAATGCTCTATAGAGAAATTAAAAAACGCAGTAACACAAGCAGATAAAATAACTGGTAGAAATTTAACATTACCTATTTTAAATTCAATATTATTAATTGCTTCAGGTAAATCTTTAAAAATAAGAGCAACAAATTTAAGTTTAGGTATTGAGGTTGAAATTCCAGCTAAAATTGAAAAAGAAGGAATATCAGCTATTAAAGGGGATGTTTTAAATAATTTATTATCAAGTATTAATCAAGGACAAAATATAACAATTGAATTAGAAAATGATAATTTATTATTAAAAACAAAAAATAATAATGTTTTAATTAAAAGTTATCCTCATGAAGATTTTCCTACAATACCAATAGTTGCAGGGAGTAGTTTTAATATTCCAGCTAAAAAATTTATTGAAGGAATAAAATCTGTTTATTATAGTTCTTCTATTTCAGATATAAAACCAGAAATTTCAAGTGTATATATTTATCAAGATGATGATCAATTAATTTTTGTGGCAACAGATTCATTTAGATTGGCTGAAAAAAGGATAAAAATGAAACAAATTGATGATTTTGGTAGTATTTTAATACCATTTAAGAATGTAACTGAAATTTTAAGGGTTTTTAATGATTATAATGATGATTTAAAGGTTTGTTTCAATAAAAATCAAATATCACTATCATCAGATAATATATATCTAACCTCAAGAATAATAGACGGTATTTTCCCAGACTATAAACAAATTATTCCAAAAGAGAAAAAAACAGAGGTTGTTGTTTTAAAACAAGATTTAATAAATGCTCTAAAAATCTCTAATATTTTTTCTGATAAATTTAATCAAATAATAATATCAATAAACCCTAAAGGAAAAATATTTCAAATAAATTCAAAAAATACAGATGTTGGAGAAAATAAAACCAATCTTGAAGCATCTCTAGAAGGTGAAGAAATAGAAGTTAATTTAAATTTCAAATATTTACTTGATTGTTTTCAATCAATAAACCAAGACAGTGTTATTTTGCAATTTAATACTCCAAATAAACCCCTTGTGGTAAAAGGTGTATCAGAAAATACATTTACTTATTTAGTTATGCCTATGAACCGATAAGTAAGTATAAAGTTATAAACCCATACACTTATTTTAAAATTAAAGAAATAAAATAAGTGTGTTGGGTAAAGTTCATAAAGTAGAAAGTTGAAGAAAGAATAAAATTTTTTAAAAGGTGCGACCTTAAATCTTTAAAAAGGTCGTTCCTTGTAAAAAATTTAAAAACAAAAAATATGGACGAACATAAAGAAATCAGTAATATTAGTAAATTTCTAGAAAAATTTAAAATCAAACTTTCTTCAGATGATGATAGAAAAGATAGTATTTTAAATATAATTAATGAAACTATTGGTAGTTGCTTAGAAAAAGGAGATATTAAAATAAAAAACGGAGTTTTATTTATAAAAAACTCACCTCAAATAAAAAGTGAAATTTTTATGAAAAAAGAAAAAATTTTAGAACAATTATCTCTTTATAAAACAAATATTTTTGATATAAAATAAACCCCTCATAAGAGGGGTTTATTTTATTATTTACTCATTTACTATAAATGTAGTTGTTGCTTCGTTTGAGTTAAAAACAGAATCGTAAGCAATAATTTTTAGAATATTTTCTGTTTTTAGATTATCTACATCACTTAAATCTAATGGAAAAGTAAAGGGTGTATTTTTTATAGAACCAATAAAAGAATCATTTATAAACATATCAACTTTTTTAAGAGGAAAATGACTTCCTGTTTGATCAACTGTAATAATCATACTTGCGTTTTTGTCGTATGGATTTGATCCTGTTGGGCTTGTTATTGAAATAATTGGTTTAAATTCTTCCTTATGGACATCGTCGTATTGAGTTGGCTTATTTGCTTCAGTAACAATTGGATAATTATTTTTATTTCTTGCCCACCAGTCTCTTACTGGTATTTCCCAATGAGAAAACTGAGAATCACTTCTTGAATTAGAAGAACCAACATCTAATGGGTTGTCTTTATTAAGCCAATAAAGAATAGAGTGAACATCAGTATAAACTTTTTGTTCCAATGTTTCGTTTGGAGTGAATTCTGTTGCTAATTTTCCAGATATTTTATCAATTAGATAACCTTCTCCTCCTTGCCACATACCTTGTAGTGCTGGTTTTAATAAATTGTAATTATCTGGTTGAGTGGGTTTTTCAAATTTTTCATCTGGCAAGGTTGCTAATGTAGATACCATAAAATCTTTCCAAATTGGACCAGCAAGGGCGGCACCACCTTTTAGCATTGGAGTATTGTCATTATTTCCAACCCAAACTCCAGTAACTAAATTTGGACTATACCCCATAATCCAAGCATCTTTATTATTGTTTGTGGTCCCAGTTTTTGCAGCCACATCTTTTCCGGCAATATATAAAGAAGAATTTGCACCAAAAGTTGGAATTCTCGCATTATTATCAGAAAGTATATCTGTTATCATTAATGCAGAATTTCTCGGTAATACTTCTTGTGGGTTTGGTTGATATTCTTCAAGCACATTTCCAGAAGCATCTTCTATTTTTAATATTGATTGAGTAGAATTTTTTACTCCTTCATTTGCAAAAACAGAATAAGCTGAAGTCATATCAAGTAATGTTACTTCACCTCCTCCAATAACAAGAGTGAGTCCATATTGTTTTCCTTCTCCCAATGTTTTTATACCCATTTCTCGAGCTGTTTTTATTGAGTTATCTATTCCTGTTAAATATAAAACTTTTACAGCCGGGATGTTTATAGACTCGGCCAAGGCTGACCTAAAAGTCATTGGACCTCTGTATTTATTATCAAAATCATCTGGCATATAGCAATCACTTTTACTGTGGCCAGAAAGTGGTTTTCCGTAAGCACTACAACCAGTGCTAAATTCTGTTGGAAGATCAAAAATAGCTGTGTCTTCTGTGTACCCCATATTAAAAGCAGTTACATATGCAAATGGCTTAAAAGCAGATCCTGGTTGTCTTGATGCTGTTGCAACATTAAAATTACCATCAATGGTTTTATCAAAGTAGTCACGAGAGCCCACCATTGCAAGGATTTGCCCTGTCTTTGGATCTATTGAGACAAGCGCGGCGTTTGATCCTTTAAACTTTTCTTCATTTATCTTGGCTTGTTTTAAAACAATATCCTCAGCTTTTTTTTGGAGCTCATAATCAAGAGTTGAGGTAACTTTTAAACCACCAGTTTCAACCATTTCTGGGCCATATTTTTCTTCCAAATATTCTTTAATGTAAAAAATAAAATGAGGAGCTTTTATTCCAGATTTTTCTTCTGGTTTAAATAAAACTACTTCAGTTTTTGCTTTTTGATATTCATCATCTGTTATAAAACTAAGATCTTTCATTCTTTGTAAAACTAAATTTTTTCTCTCATCTAATTTATCTTTATTTTTTCTATATGGGGAATAAAAGGTTGGTGCTTTTGGAATTGCAGCTAAATAAGCCGATTCTGCAAGAGTTAAATCTAATGGTTCTTTGTTAAAAAATACTCTTGAGGCTTCTTTTATTCCATAAACAGCTCCACCATAAGGTGTCTCATTTAAATATAAAGCTAAGATATCTTCTTTGTTTACCACTCTTTCAATTTTCATAGCCAAAATCCACTCTTTTATTTTTCTAGAAATAGTTTTTTCTTGAGTTAATAAAGAATTTTTTACAACTTGTTGAGTTATTGTTGACCCACCTTGAGATAGGTGCCCACTTAAAATATTTGCAATAAAAGCTCTAATAATTGAAGTAATTCTAACGCCTTTGTGTTGGTAAAATTCTGCATCTTCTATTGCAACAGTAGCATTTTTTATACTGATTCCCATTTCAGAAAAAGGAATAATTGTTTTTTTGGTTTCTTGATTTAAATCATACAACAAAACTTCTCCTGTTTTATCAAATATTTTTGTTGAGCTTGTAATTTTTCTATTTTCAAAAGATTTAAAATCTGGAATTCTTATACTTCCAATAAGTATAAAAACTAAGCTTAATCCTAAAATCCCCATACTTACTACAAAAAGGCCAATATTTATTAAAATCTTATTATGTTTTTTTGTTTTCATTTTATTATAAATATAATGTTAATTACTTAAATGATATCATAATTTACACTAAAATTTTGTAAAAGTAAAAGCACTCAAAAATGAGTGCTTTTACTTTTAAGGTTCTATATTTTTAAGCAATTAATAATCTTCGTCTGAGAATTTTTCCTTTTTTTCAAAACTATCATCATCGTCATCTTTAAATTCTACATCAGCAAGAACATCATCTTCTAAAGGATCATCAAGATCGTCAAAAAGAGCATCATCCGAAAGAATGCCTCCTTCTCCTAAATTATCCTCGCTTATATCTAAAGGATCTTTTTCATCCTCATCTTTTAAATGTAATTCGTCTTCGTACATTTTATATTTTTTCTAAAGATATTTTAATTTTCGACCTCACAAAAACATATTTTTAAAGTTAAAATATTTTTATCAAAAACAAAATTTATTTGCAAATTATTATAGAAAAAAATGTGGATAACCTTATGGAGATTAGACCTTGTTACAAGCAAAATAAGTAAGACCAACTGCAATTGCGTCTATTTCATCATCAGACTTTACACCTGAATCAATTTTTATCAACTTTTTTACCATCGAAAAAACCTGATTTTTTGTAGCTTTTCCATATCCAGTACAAGCAACTTTTATTTGAAGTGGAGTAAATTCAACTATTTTTAAACCTGCAATAGATGCTTCGTAAATTATTACACCCCTTGCTTCAGAAACATTCATTACTGTTTTTTGATTAGTTGTAAAAAACAAAGTTTCTATAATCAATGCTTCGGGTTTATATTTTTTTATTATTTTATTTATTTCAGTCCCAATTAAAAACAGTCTTTCAGAAAACGGAATTTTGGCCGAAGTTTTAAAACAATTGGAATATAAAATTTCCTCACAAGTTTTATTTGTTTTTTCTAATACCGCAATTCCAACTCTTTCAAACCCTGGATCTATAGAAATAATTTTCATTTTAAAATTTTATCATTAGGTAGTTCTTAATCATACTTGACAAAAATGTATATATCATGATAAATTGCAACCTAGAGAAATAAATAATACTTAATAAATATTTTATAAATGAAGAAAAGCTTATTTTTTTTATTACTTATCTTTATGTTAAACTCTTGTGATTTTACCGAAGAAGATAAATACCCAATTAGTTATGTTGCTATAAACCAGGTAGGTTTTAGACAAGATATAACATACATTTATGGTGAATTAAGATTATTACCAAATGGAAATACAAGGTGTCGTATTAGGTGTGTTGACGGTTCTATTTCTGAAGATAGTGTAGATTTTGGTAATACAACCAACATTGTACCTGCAAGCATTTGGTTTATAAAATAAATTATTTAAAAACCCCTCGAATAGTGAGGGGTTTTGTTTTTTAATTTTTATTCCGCATTTGTATAAACTTCCTGCACATCATCATTTTCTTCAAGGTCATCTATTAATTTTTCCAATTTTTCTCCATCTTCATCACTAATTGGAATTGTTGTTGTTGGTATCCATTCAGCACCTTCTTTTTTAAAAGACCAAGTAACTGCACCAATTCCTGCAAGGGAACAATTATTTTTTGAAAGAATATGTTTAACTTCTTGGGCAGATTTGTTTCTGTTATCTGTTAGAACATCAATTATTAAACCAACTCCTCCGTGACCATAAGCTTCATAAGTAATTGATTCCATTTGGACTGACGGCTCACTTCCTTTTTTAATTGCTCTTTCAATATTATCAGCTGGCATATTTACCTCTTTGGCTTTTTCAATCGCGGTTTTTAATCCAGGGGAATTAATATTTCCACCAGTAATTTTTGATTCAACTGTAATAAGCCTGACAACTTTAGAAAAAATTTTACTTTTTTTAGCATCAGTTACTTCCTTTTTTCTTTTTATTTTTGACCATTTATTGTGTCCGGACATATTTTTTATTTAAAAATTTATAAAAGTTTTTCTTGATTTTGAATTGGATAATCAAATCCTAAATGTTCATAGGCTTTTTTTGTTGCTGTTCTTCCGCGAGCAGTTCTTTCTAAAAATCCTAATTGAATTAAATATGGCTCAATTACTTCTTCAACAGTTGCTTCTTCTTCGCTTGTTGCAGCAGAAATAGTTTTTAAACCAACTGGTCCACCATTAAACTTATCTATAATTATTTCTAATACTTTTCTATCTGAAGAAGAAAGTCCAAACTCATCAATTCCAAGAAGTGACAAAGCAAGGAAAGTTGTTTTTTTATCTAATTCTCTTTTGTGCACTTGTGCATAGTCGCGACATCTTTTTAAAAGATAGTTTGCCGTTCTTGGGGTAAAGCGACTTCTCTTAGCAATTTCTTCCAGTGAGTCTTCGTCAATTTTTACTCCTAAAATTTTGGCTGATCTTTTTATAATCTCCTTAATCTCATCTTCATCATAAAATTCTAATCTAAATACTCCGCCCGAAAATCTTGATCTCAAAGGTGATGAAAGTAAAGCTATTCTTGTTGTTGCCGCGATTAAAGTAAAAGGAGGTAAATCGAGTTGAATTGTTCTTGCGGATGGTCCTTTTCCTATGATAATATCTAAAACTCCAGATTCCATAGCGGGGTAGAGAATTTCTTCAACCATTTTGTTTAATCGATGTATTTCGTCAATGAAAATTATGTCTCCGTTAGAAAGATTTGTTAAAACAGAAGCAAGGTCTCCAACTTTTTCAATGGCTGGTCCGGAAGTTATTTTTATTTGCTTTCCTGTTTCTTTGGCAATCAAATGAGCGAGTGTTGTCTTTCCTAATCCTGGGGGACCATAAAAAAGAATGTGTTCAGGAGGCTGATTTCTTTCTGTGGCAGCACCTAAAAGTATCCTTAAATTTTCTTTTATGTTTTTTTGGCCAATATAATCATCCCATTTTGAAGGGCGAAGAGTTTGGTCGAGTGAGACATCTAAAATCTCGTCTTTTTTGTTATTTTTTTCAGCACTTGACATTTTTTTAAATATGTAATATACTTAGGACAAATAAATAAGTTCTACACATCTAGTATAACAAAAAAGAGGACATAAATCTCTAAGCAATCAGGTCTCAAGGCCACCGACGGACCCGCAAAGGACGTCTTGGTTACTAATATTATTAGCCTTTCTGGGACTATCCTTTAAGGATCTGTTACTCCTAATGCGGAGCATTAGGAGGATTGTTTAGAGATTTATGTTCTCTTAAAAATTGTATCACTAAAATTTGAAACGATGAAAAAAGTTGTAAAAAGTTTATTTTTTTGTATTTTTATTGGCTTATACTCAGCATGTACGCAACCCCGGCCAACTAGTGATGGTTCTGCAGAGGATGTAATTGAAAACATTAAGTATGCAAAAGACAAAAGAACAAATCTTTGTTTTGGTATGCTTTCCTCAGCATCCGCGGATGGATTCAGAAATGTTTCAGTCACATGTGTCCCTTGTGATTCACTGAAAAATGTTGAAGTTTTGATTGTGGGTGAATAATAAACAACCTAGAATCTTAATACTTAAACCCTCATAAGAGGGTTTTATTTTTACCCTACTTTATAACCCCAGTAGTAGAGCAAAGCTCACTACGGGGCATGCTTTAAAAACTTTATAACTTTCTACTAATTAAAAACTGTGGCACGTGCCACAGTTTTCTAATCTTCTTCTATATCAACAACACTCTCCACTTCTTCAAGAGAAGTAATTCCATTCAAAGTTTTTATTATTCCATCTTCTTTCATATCTAGAATTCCTTGTTTCTGAGCAATTTTTTTTATTTCTCTTTCACTTGGATTTTCTGGAATTATGGTTTCTATACTTTCATCAGTTACAATAGCTTCAAAAACACCAATTCTTCCTTTATAACCAGTTTTATTACAAGCATCACAACCAACTGCTTCCCATAATTTTATAGGCTGATCAGGGCTAATATTAAACTGAGACAAATCTTTCCCTTCCTCAACTGCTTTTTTTAAAATAGTTCTAATTCTATCCTCATCTTCTTTGGTTGGGGTTTTTTCTTTTTTACAAACAGTACATAATTTTCTTACCAATCTTTGTGCAATAGATAATGAAAGTGCCGAGACTAAAATTTTCGGATCAATGTCAAGTTCAATAAGTCTAGGAATAACACCAGCGGCATTGTTGGTGTGAATAGTTGAAAAAACTAAGTGACCAGTCAAGGCTGATTCCACTGATGTTTTTGCTGTTTCTTTATCTCTTATTTCTCCAACCATTATTATGTCGGGGTCTTGTCTCAAAGCAGAACGCAATCCTTCTAGAAAAGTGTATCCTTTTTTATCCTCCACTTGAGTTTGGGTAATTCCTTCCAAGTGATATTCAATAGGATCTTCAATGGTAATTATTTTTTTCTCTGTACTGTAAATTTTTCTTAGAAAGGCATACAAGGTAGTAGTTTTACCAGATCCTGTAGGACCCGTGATTAGAATCAGTCCATGTGGTTTTTTTATTTCTTTATCAATAATTTCAAAAAGTTTTGGCTCGATACCAAGTTCGTTGATATTTCCTTTGGTTTGGTTTGGATCAAGTATTCTCATCACAGTTGATTCACCATATGCTCCAGGAATAATAGAAGTTCTAATACTTACTTCATCCTCTTTTATAAAAATACTAAATCTTCCATCCTGTGCTCTTTTTTCAGAGGTAATTTTTAATCCAGAAATAAGTTTTATTCTAGAATTTAAAAGTCTATAAATATCATTACCAAAAAACATAATATCTTGAAGTATTCCATCCAATCTATATCTCAATCGAATTCTTTCTTCTTGTGGTTCGATGTGAATATCAGATGCTCCGACAGCAATAGCTCCAGCCATAATAATTTCTAACATTTTTGAAATCTTGTGGGTTTTTTCTTCTTTTTGAATACCAGAGATAACAGCTTCAACATCTTGTATAGTTTTTATTTTATCTGCTATTTCCAAAATAGATTCTCCAGAAATATCTATTCCACCATATCTTGAGGTTGTAGCAAAAGAAAGTTCTTTGTATCTTTCCCAAACTTTTTCAAGGGAAGCTTTTGATCCCATATAAAAAACAGGATTAAAACCCTTTTTTTCAATTTCTATTTTTAAGCTATCTAAAAGTTCTTTTTGTGGAGATCGAACTATAATGTCAATATTTTTACCAAACAATTTAAAAGGAGCAATTTCTAATTCGCGAGCCTCTTTTTCACTAATAACTCTTAAGGCCTCATTTTCTACTCCCATTCCAGCCAAATCAATAGCAGGTAGGCCATATTTAGTTTTTGATATAGCCTGAAGAAGATCTTCTTCCTCTTGTTTTTTTAATTCCTCGAGTTTTTTGTTTTGTTTTTCTTCGTCAAAATCAGCCATTGTTTCCTTATTATACAGTATTTAGCCTTTATTTTCAGGGGATAACTGTGCTTGACTAAATAATATAGATGTGATATAATTGAACCAGAAATAAGGAAGTTGAGATTAAATTAGATTGACTTTGTCTCCTTGACAAAAATCACTTAATTTGATACAATTACCTTAGAAATATACAGAAAATTTAAACCTAAAATACTGAAAGAAATGAAAAAGCTCATTACATTACTTATTGCACTGGTTACGATAGTAGCTAGTAGCGAAACAACATTTGCACAAAGCACAGCCAAAAAAGGTGGTGCCAGAATTGTTAAGCAAGGTAAAACCATTAGTAAGATCGCTTATGTTACCGCGTTAAGAACAATGGATACATCATATTTTAACTGCGATCCGCAGTTGGTAAATGATAAGTTGTTTGAGATGATGGTTGCCGAAGGAGAATCAGTTAGTAGTTTTGAAGACTGCTACAAGCTTATTAACTCTGCTACAGACACATCTTTTGCGTGGACGATTACTGAAATAGGTAATACTAGAGTTGTTAACGCAGTGATTGATGACTATGATCGCCCAAATTATAAAGGCGAACGCTTACTAGTAACACCATCTGGTCACTCAATTCTCTCGCTGTCTTGTGGTAATCTTTTGCCGGACAAACGCAAAACCAAGAGTGTTGCCAAGACAAGTGCTGGGAAAGGGGACTCAACTGCAACCGCAAAAAGTGGCACAGGAACAGGAACCGGCACAGTATTAGGCACAGACGGTACTGTAAAAGGTACCTGCTCAGGATGTAACCAAACCCAAACTGTCATAATCGGCGGAACTGGAACTGGCGGGACTGGAGTTGGAGCTCAACCAGTGTATTACACTGAGAAGGAATTGGCTTGGATCCGGAATACTGGACACCTGCCAAACACCGGGTACACAGCTCCAGTGATTCCAGCTACAGGGGTTTACCAACCTTATTATTATAACTATTACCCACAACAGCAATCATATGGGTATTATAATAATTCGGGGTCGTTCATCTCTACTTTCCTTGGTTCAGCCCTTGGTACCTTTGTTGGCACTAGTTTAGCTGGTTCTGGAAACTCGAGTAACTGTGGGAGCCATGGTTATTATGGTCCTCATGGAGGATCTGGAAACAACAGTGGCGGAGGTGGTGGATCTACTACCGGTGGCTGGGTTTATGGTCAGAATTAGTGCGTGTTGAAGTTCTTTATGCGCGTGACGGACATTTTGTTTGTCACGCGTATACTTTTAAGTTTTTAATGGCGTACAATTTCATTGAAGCCTTAAAAGTATACTATCTTGGTTAAATTATCATTTAAAACCCAATATTTAAGGTGTATTTTATCTATTTACCATACTACTCATAAGCGATAGTGTTGACAAATAAAATTCACTATGATATAATTGATTCATAAATTAACAATAATTAATTTTAATCACGAAAAAGAGTTTTTACTCTCTCGTGACAAGAAAATATGAAAAACATAATTAAAAAAATAACATTTATATTGATTGCCACAGCATTGGTTTTTTCTGGTGCGTCTCAATCTTTTGCTTCTGCTTCTTTAGTTACTCAAACAAAAGTTTGTAACTACACAGATAATCCGGGGTCAGATAGTTGTTGGGTGTCTTCAGTAAGTGCTGATGAAGGAGAAACAATTTCTGTAACTGTTATGTATAGAAATGGTGGGGACTCAAATGCAAATTCTTTAAGAATTAAGTTGAATAATCAAAATTTTTCTGCATCAAATTCTCATACAATTATTTCTACTACATCAGCATTAAATGTTAGTGGAACAACTTCTAATTCAGCCACAGTGAATCTTTCAAGTTCTCAAACATTACAATTTATTCCAGGTACTCTTACTTGGAGAAAATTAATTAATGGAACTCTTCAAGATCAAACTTTACCAAGTGGACAAAGTGAGACTAGTGTTTTTGGAGGCGGATTAAATATTGGTACAGTTGCTCCAGGTTGGGATAATCAAGGTTCTATTGTTTTAAGATTTAAAGTTGGGACTACACCAATTGATCCAATTGAAATTGGAAATCCATCTATCACAACAAATACAGCTACAAATATTTCAGGATCAAGCGCAACTCTTAGAGGAACAGTAAATCCAAATGGAGGTGCTACTAAAACATGGTTTGAATATGGAACAACTACTGCACTAGGGAATTCAACAAGTAAAATTTCAAGAGGAAGTGGAACAAGCTCAGTTTCTTTTAATGAAGCAATTTCTGTTCTCCCATCAAAAACTTATTATTTCAGAGCTTTCGCAGAAAATAATGCAGGGACAGAATTTATGGGTTCTATGTTAACTTTCTTAACACCAAGTTTAAGTGGCCCGACTATTGTAACCAATACAGCAACAAATATTACTCTATCTGGTGCAACCCTAAATGGTTCTGTTAATCCAAATGGATCTCCAACAACTTCTTACTTCCAATATGGAACAAATTCAAACTTAACTACTTACTCAACAACCAGTGTGGTTAACCAAGGAAGCGGGACAAGTGCGATTGCAATGACATCTAATCTTTCATCTCTACAATTAAACACAACTTACTATTTCAGAGCAGTGGCTAAAGATTCAACTGGTACTGAATACTTCGGATCAATTCTAAGTTTCAACACTGGTGGTAATAATAATCCAAACCAAGCTCCTACAGTAACAACAAACTCAGCTACAAGTATTACAGAATCAAACGCAACCTTAAATGGTTATGTTGATGGAAATGGTACTTCTACTACTACTTGGTTTCAGTACGGAACAAATCAAGGTTTGTTAAATAATTCAACCAACATAGTTTCCATTGGGATAAATGGATATAATATGGGCGAATTTATAACAGGACTACAACCAAATACAATATATTATTTCAGAGCAGTTGCCCAAAATTCATACGGAACAAGTTATGGTTCAGTATTAAGCTTCACCACAAACTCAAACTATGTTCCTCCTGTTCCACCAATTCCTCCAAATCCAAACGTTGCACCAATTGCTTTAACTACAACAGCTAATGCCATTGGGAAAATATCAGCTAGATTAAATGGCCTTGTATTGATTTCTGGAAATCTTTCAACTAATGCATGGTTTGAATATGGAACAACAACTGCACTTGGAAATACAACACAAGTTCAGACAATTGGTTCAAGTGGATCAATTGCATATTCTCAAGCAATATATAATCTTAATCCAAATACAAATTATTACTTCAGAGCAGTTGCTCAAAATGGAGCAGGTACTTCACAAGGAAATATTCTAAACTTTAAAACACTAGCCAATTCTTCAACTGTGGTTGTTTATACTGGAAACGGAACAGGGGTTAGTTCAAAAATATTCTTGCAAATTGAAAATCATTACAAAAATATTGCAGTAGGAGACAGTATTGAATATACAGTTTCTTATAAAAATATCAGCGGTAAACTTTTGAAAAAAGCTGTTTTAAGAATAACATTGCCAGAAGAAGTAGAATTTACAAAAACTAGCGCAGGTGAATTTTCACAAAGTGATAATACCTTAACAGTAGATATTGGAGATCTTGTAAAAAATCAAGAAGGAAAAGTATATCTACAAGGTAAAGTACTTCCAAAAGCAAAAAATTCTGAAATGTTAGTTACATCAGCAATCCTTGTTTTCACTAATACAAATGGTGCCCAAGAAGATGCAACCGCTTATGTCCTAAATGACGTAGAAGGTGGCAACTCAAACAATCTTACTGCAGCATCAATCTTCGGTGATGGAAGTTTCTTGCCAAACACACTGATTGGATGGATACTACTTATACTTGCAATCTTCATTCTTGTTTTGATTGGTAGAAGAATTTACGACAACCAGCAAAATAAAAAAATAATGGTTGCCCAAACAAAATAAGATTCGAGAGATATTTATTAATTTACGAAAAACCCCTCCGACCTAGGTCGGAGGGGTTTTTCTATTAGTTTCTTTAGTGCTAAAATCAAAATATGGTAAGGCATATTTCGGGGAATATTTCTAAAACAAAAAAAATAGCTTTTTCCTTCGTTTCTTCTTTATTAAAAAAAGACCTTAAAAAAAGACGCGCAACCGTAGTTGGACTCTATGGCGATTTGGGTGCAGGGAAAACTACTTTTACACAGGAAGTAGCAAACCATCTTGGAATAAAATCAAATATTACCAGTCCTACTTTTGTCATAATGAAAAGTTATCCTTTGAAAGCGAAGCTTTCAAAGAACTACAACCTACAACCTATAACCTACAACCTATTCATCCATATCGATGCTTATAGAATAGAAAAAAATGATGAATTAAAAAAATTGGGCTGGGCTGATATTATAGAAGATCCTAAAAACATTATTTTTATAGAATGGCCAGAAAAAATAAAAGATATAATGCCAAACGATCATATAAAAATAAAAATAAAACATATAGATGAAAATACCAGAGAGTTTGATATAAGCATTAAATAGAAAGTATTAAGTATAAAAAATCCCCAAACTTGGGGATTTTAAATTCAACCCAGAATTCATAATTGCTTTTTACTATGAGGTGTTATAATGAGAGTATTAAAAAGTTTTAATTATAAGGTTAAAAAATTATTAATATTAAATATTAAATATATGAAACATAAAATACTAGGATTTTTAATAGTTTTCTCATTATTGTTTGTTTTAACACCTACAACAACAAAGGCATCAACAATTGATGATGTAATGGCTCAAGTTGTATCTTTGCAAGAGAAAATTTTAGACGTACAAAATCAAATGTCAGCTCTTGTCTTAAGATCTCCTGTTGGAACAATTACAATTACTCCCACTACAACAACCCCAACAACAGTTACTACTCCAATAACTACAACTTCCACAACAACAACATCAAATCTAGCAACACAAGCATTAGTTTCAGCTTCACCAATTGCAGTTTTTAATAGGACTCTCAGAATGGGAATAAAAGGAAATGATGTTACGGCTCTTCAGACTATTCTTAAAAATAAAGGATACCTTTCTATTACTGTCAGTATTGACGGTTCTTTTGGGCTGAAGACAGCAAGTGCTTTGATGGAGTATCAAAAATCAAAAGGATTGAAAGCTGATGGAATAGCTGGTCTAAATACTTTAAATGAATTAATAAAAGATAATTCAGATTCTTCTTTGAAAGCAGCTAGTGCAGAAGGTTGTAGTAGTGGCCAAGAATTCAAATTTGACCTCTTGAAGAATTCGACAATCCCACATGAAATCAGGTTAGATGGAAATCATCTAATAGTTCGTGTTTCACTTGGAAAAACTGAAACTGAGGCTAAACAAGCTCTGGATGAACTTTCAAAAGCGATATATGGTGTTTCTAAAATAAAAGATTCAAATGGGTTAAAAAGTTCCATCAGTTCTGCGTATTCAGAATTAAAAAGTATTGGTTTTATTAATAAGGAAACCAATGAAATAGTAGATGCTGATGGCACTCCTGTTTTGGGGAAGGAAAGTGGTGAGTCAGGATCATACCCTCATTGTAAGGGGGGGTGCAAGAAAAAAAAGATGCCTAGTATTTGTGCATGGGGTATCTGTTTCTCTTTTTGGTATAATCCAACACCACCAGGACCTCCTAATGGTGGAAAGATTGGATCGATATCGAGCGATACATGTTATTTAGAGGGAAAAATAGTGGAAGCTGAATTTCCTCTCCAATAATTGTTTATTTAATTACAGACTAAAAAATTCCTCTATGATATTAGGGGAATTTTTTTATTCCAAATTGTGATAAAATTAGTGAAATTATGGAAAATAATAAAAAAGTAATTCTCTTAGATGCCCATGCAATAATTCATCGGGCTTATCATGCATTACCAGATTTTACCTCAAGTAAGGGTGAGGCAACTGGGGCTATTTATGGTTTGTCTACAATGCTCATAAAAATAATCAATGATCTTAAACCAGATTATATTTTTGCTTGTTACGATATGCCCCAAAAAACTTTCCGCCATGAGGCATATGATGCATACAAAGCTGGAAGAAAAAAAGCTGATGATAATTTAGTTGAACAATTAAAAAGTTCTCGTCTTATTTTTGATGGGTTTTCTGTTCCAATTTTTGAAAAGCCTGGTTTTGAAGCTGATGATCTTTTAGGGACTATTGCCTATGAATTAAGAAACAAAAAAGATATTGATGTTGTTATTGCGTCAGGTGATATGGACACCCTTCAATTAGTTGATGGAAAAAAAGTTCAAGTCTACACATTAAAAAAGGGAATAAGTGACACTATTTTATATGACGAAAAAGGAGTTGTTGATCGATTTCAATTTTTACCAAAATTTTTACCAGACTACAAAGGGCTTCGTGGTGACCCGTCAGATAATATTATTGGTATAAAGGGAATAGGAGAAAAAACAGCTTCAATTTTAATAAAAGAATTTGGAACGATAGAGAATTTGTATAAAAAATTAAAAAAAGATGAAGGAAGTTTCGAAAAACTTGGAATGACAAAAAGAATAATAGGTCTCCTAAAAGACAACGAAGAAGAAGCTTTGTTTTCAAAAACTTTGGCTCAAATAAGGCTTGATGCTCCGATTGATTTTTCTTTACCAAAGGAGACATGGAAAGAATCTTTTGATATTAGAAAAGCAGAATCTGTTTTTAAGGAATTTGAATTTAAAAGTTTGATTGATAGAGTAAGTAAAATTTTTGGCGACACTCCACAAATGGAAAAATCATCAAACGAAGAAGATATAGATAAAAGTGAGCTTGAGAAAGTCTCTATTGCTCTTTGGCTTTTAAATTCTGATACTACTAACCCTGACTTGAAAGATATTTTAGAATATGGAAATACTGAATTATTTGAAGTTGCCAAAGATAAAATTCTGAAAGAATTGAAAGAGAAAAATTTGGAATATGTTTATAATGAAATTGAATTACCGATTATAGAGCCAATAAAAAAAATGGAAGAAAAGGGGATTTTAGTTGATAAAGAATATCTAAAAAAATTATCATGGGATTATCATAGAGATTTGAGTGTTTATGAAAAAAAGATTTGGAATTATGCAGGGGATCAATTTAATATAAATTCCCCAAAACAACTAGGGGAAGTTTTGTTTGATAAATTACAACTAAAAGTAAAAGGTTTAAAGAAAAGTGCTGGTGGAGCAAGGTCAACGAGAATTTCAGAACTAGAAAGGCTAAAAGGAATTCACCCAATTATTGATGAGATAATATCTTATCGTGAAATTCAAAAACTTCTTTCAACATACATAGATCCAATGCCAAAAATGTTGGATGACAACAATAGGTTGCATACACATTTTATTCAGACTGGAACGACAACAGGGAGATTTTCTTCAGTTAATCCAAATTTGCAAAATATTCCAACCAGAAGTGAGCTTGGTAAAAAAATAAGAAAAGTTTTTATTGTAGATAAAGGTTATAAACTTTTAACTTTTGATTATTCACAAATTGAGCTTAGAGTCTTAGCACTTTTATCTCAAGATGAACTGATGTTGAAAGTTTTTAACGACGGGAAAGACATTCACAGTTCTGTTGCTTCTCGCGTTTTTGGAGTTAAGGAAACAGAAGTTACTTCCGAAATGAGAAGGAGAGCCAAAATTATAAATTTCGGAATAGTTTATGGTATGGGTATAAATGCCCTGAAAGAGAATTTAAAATCAACAAGAGAAGATGCAGAAATTTTTTACGAAAACTACTTTAAACAGTTTCCTAAAATTTTCTCATATTTAGAAAGTATTAAAACCGAAGCAGGGAAGAAGGGGTACACGGAAACTATTTTCGGAAGGAGAAGATATTTTCCGGCTATTAAATCAAAAATTCCATACCTAAGAGCGATGGCCGAAAGAATGGCGGTCAATGCTCCAATTCAAGGAACAGCGTCTGACCTTATTAAACTTGCTATAAAAAATTCAGTTAGAGATTTAAAAGAATCAGGTCTTACAAATGATGCGTTTTTACTTCTACAGGTTCACGATGAATTAGTTTTTGAAGTAAAAGAAGATAAAATTAAGGAAGTCAGAAGAGTAGTCAGAAAGGCAATGGAGAGTGTTTTGCCGACTGATATTCTTGGAAGCAGGGATAATATTCCTATGTCGGTTGATATTGCGGAAGGTAAAAACTGGGGAGAATTAGAACATTTATAGGTTGTTTTAAAAAGCTTTTATTTTATGTTAAAATTCATCCAGCATTAAATTATATTACTTAACATCTTTAAAATTATTTTTGATAAATACATATTAAGCATAATTTAGTGCTGGATAAAAAAACAATGCATGAGGAAAAAATAAAAATGAATACTAATAACAATGAAGTTTTAGTTAACAAGAAACCTCATGTTTCAAGTGTTGTTGTATATCCACCAATGATTTATTTGGGGGGTCTTGTCTTGGGTCTTATTTTGGATTTATTAATTCCTATAAGAATAGAGTCTCGAGTATTCTTTGTCCCAATCGGATTAATATTTTTAACAATTGCGACCATCCTTATTTCTTGGGCACAACATACATCCCGAAAATTTAATAAAAAAGATGAAAAGATTTCAAATGATTTTTATAAAGGACCATATAAATTTTCTAGGAACCCGACATATCTAGGGTTAACATTTCTTGTTATTGGTTTTGGTTTTATTATAAATTCTCTTTTTGTGGCGATTTTTACAATTTTGTCTTTTATAATAACTCACTTTCTTTTTGTGAGAAAAGAAGAAAATATTCTTAAAGAAAAATATGGTGAACACTATTTAGAATACAAAAAATCTGTAAGATCTTGGTTTTAATTCAAAATGATTTATCTCATTTACGGCTCCGATATAAAAAGAAAAAGAGAAGCTTCAAACAAGCTTGCTAATTCTATTGTTGGTTTAGATTCTAAAAAAAATGACATGGTGCCATTTTTTAAAATTACTGATGTTGATTTCAATCAAAACCAACTTGAAGAATTCATCTTTGGTACTGGTTTATTTGATCCAAATTATGTCATTCTACTAGAAAACGTACTAGAGAATGAGGAAACTGAAGAGTTTATTCTAAGTAAAATCAAAGAAATAGAAGTTTCTCATAATACTTTTATTTTTTTTGAAAGAGATATATTAAAACCAATTCTTTCAAAGTTTGAAAAACATAGTAAAAAAGTAGAGAAATTTGAACTTGATGAAAAAAAAGAGCTAAAAGGGTTTAATATATTTTCGATAACAGATTCTTTCGGTAGAAGAGATAAGAAAAGTACTTGGCTTTTATATCAAGAAGCGATGAATTCAAATCTTGATCCAGAAGATGTTTTAAATATTCTTTTTTGGCAAATTAAGACTATCTTAATTTCAAAAGGGAACAGTGAAAAAGATTCAGGGCTAAAGCCATTTGTTTTTAAAAAGGCGTTTGGTTTTAGTAAAAATTTTAAAGATGAAGAATTAAAAAATATTTCATCAAAACTCACTTCTATTTTTCATGAAAATAGAAGGAAAACTATGGATCTAAAAATTGAAGTAGAAAAATTTATTCTAGAGAGTTTGTAAAAAGAAAACAATCGTAAATAACTAACCCCCAAATATATTACATAGGTCTTGCCTGTGGGGTAATGTTTTTATATAATATATACATGTCTATTCGTAAAGTAAATTTTGTACCAGGTGAATATTATCATGTTTATAATCGTGGAAATAGTAAACAAGTAATTTTTAGGGACGAAAAAGATTTTAAACACTTTATTTTTTTGTTGTATTTATCAAACACGATTCGAAATTTTGCTATGCGTGATATAACTCAAAACTTTTTTAATTTTAATCAAGAAAAACAACTTGTTTCAATTGGAGCTTGGGTTTTGATGTCAAACCATTTTCATCTAATTATTACACCAACTGAAAATGAGAGTATTAGTAAATTCATGCAAAAATTAACCACGGCTTATTCAATGTATTACAATAAAAAATATAAAAGAACCGGAAGTTTGTTTGAAGGTAAATTCAAATCTAAACATATTAAAGATGACCGTAATTTAAAATATTTATTTTCTTATATTCATTTAAATCCAATAAAACTTATCCAAAAAGATTGGAAAGAAAAGGGGATAAAAGACAAGCAACAAGCCACTCACTTTTTAAATGATTATAAATACTCAAGTTACCAAGATTATTTAAATATAGAATCAAAAAGACCAGAATCAATAATTTTAAACAAGAAAGATTTTCCAAGTTATTTTCCAACGAAAGAAAAATTTAAAAAGGAAATTTTTGAATGGTTGAGTTATAAAGATCTCACCCCATAGGCAAACCCCATAGGCAAGACCTATGTGGCTTTTTTGGTAGATTTTCACCGTAAGATTAGGGGTTTTTAAACATTGACATCTTTGATTAATTAGGATAGACTAACTCTAGATATATGAACCTCAAATTTAAGTAAATATGGCAAATATCGTAAAAATTAAGATTGAAACTCCAGATGTTTTTACAACTGAAAAAGAAAATGAACTTAAAATTGCTCTTGCTGATACATACAAGAGAATTATTGGAAAAGATTATTTCTTGGATTTTTTGAGTAATATTGAGATTGAGAAAATTGAATCAGTGGAACCAAAAATAATCAAAATTGATCGCACGAAACCATTTGACCCAGCAACCTTTATTGGTGCCAGTTGGACAATAGTAGAACAAGATGAAAGAGCCATCGCTCTCACTGAAATTGATCTTACT
>Ga0172379_10003382_pt1 | contig 25547 bp, 26 predicted proteins | sample GrowelOW334metaG_FD_119756 | JGI IMG/M metagenome (GOLD analysis project Ga0172379, IMG submission 119756) | Groundwater microbial communities from an aquifer near a municipal landfill in Southern Ontario, Canada - Groundwater well OW334 metaG | ecosystem: Environmental > Aquatic > Deep...
AAATAATATTTGTTCCCTTTTGAGTTTGTATGTTCGTATGCCATTTAAATCACCTTAACAAATAAGCATTCGTGACTTTAAATTCCTTTTGTATGAGGGGAGATTAATAAATACCCTCTTCCTTACTTAAGTTGAGTTATATGCCTGGTAAAGCTAAAGGAAAAAAGAAAGTAGTTTCTTCTAAAAAAATTAAATCAAAACCTAAAGTTTCTTCTAAACCTTTGCCAAAACCTCTTTCGGGGCTTGAATTTACCCAAAATCGAGCACTTTCTTTCTTAGAGCTTAATCAAACAAAGCGAATTGCTATTATTTCTGATAATGATCCTGATGGGATGACTTCTGCGGTTCAAATGAAAAAGTTTCTTGATTCAAAAAAAGTTGGGAACAAAGTTTTCTTTTATGATCATTACTCTAATTCGCTTAGTTCTCCTAATGATATTTTTGCCAAGTTTTCTCCAGAGAAAACAATTTTTTTAGATTTAAATGAAGGGTTTATTTCTGATGTATTATTGCAAATCGGTAAATTCACAGGGCCGTTTCTAGTTATTGATCATCACCAAGCCGGTGTAATTAGAAATAATTCTTATCGGTGTATTGTAATAAAACCCGCAAGTTTTACTGATATACAACCTTCTCGTTATCCTGTATCCAAAATGGTTCATGATTTGTTTGGTGGTAATGATTGGGTTTGTGAGATTGGGGTTATTGGGGATTTTGCTTTTGAACAATGGGCTGATTTTTTAAGAAAAACTGAAAAAAAATATAATTTTTCTTATGCTAAGTTTAAGGAACTTGATGATTTAGTTACTTGTATCACTTCTCAGTACCCTGAAAAAATGATTTCTCTATTTGAGTTTATTTGTTCAGCAAAGAACCCTAAGGATTTATTGCATTCAGAGTTTTTTGCGTTTAAGAAACTGTTTGATTCAAAGTTAGCTGAACAGATAAAGAAATTTGAAGAGAGTGCCGAGTGCTTTAATGATGTCCAAATTTGTTTCTTTCAAGGCGAAGTAAGATTTTCTTCAAAACTAAGTAATTTAATTTCAATAAAAAATCCTTCTAAAGTAATTGTTATTTTTGAACAACCTGGTGAACTGATTAAGTGCTCAATTAGAAGACAAGACTTTAAGGTTAGTTGTAATGATTTAGCAAAAGCCGCTGTTAGTGGTACTCCTCTTGGCAAGGGCGGTGGGCACATTCCTGCTGCCGGGGCAACTTTTCCTAAAGAGTATTTAGATGAATTCAAGAAAAGAGCAAGATTGTACTTGCTAGAGAATCCTCCAAAGTCAACTAGTTAAGCTTTTTTTGCCCACAGGGAAAATTTATAAACAATTACTGGTTGAATTTACTTAAAGAAGCTTGGTGGAACTAGCAAAGCCAGTAACTCCGAGTTGATAAAAGCAGTTTGCCTTGGTAGCTCAGCAGGTAGAGCGCCCGGCTGTTAACCGGAAGGTCGGAAGTTCAAGTCTTCCCCAAGGCGCTGTTCTAATTTTAGTGGTTGTTCTAGAATAACCTAAACTTTTAGCGACATTTCAATATGCTTAATGTTGGCTTCTTCAAAAGGTTCTCCGTTTTCTTGAAAACCTAATTCTTGGTAGAATTTTAATAAATAATATTGTGCGTGAATAAATATTTCATTAATATTGTATCGAATGGCTTGTTTTATCATAAACTTTACAAGTTCCTTGCCAAGTCCTTTTCCTCGATATTTTTGCAGCACAGCAATCCTCCCGAGTTTGGCTTTACTTCCGAGCAGTACTATTCGTCCATACCCTGAAGGAGAATTATTGTATTTCATTAATATGTGGATTGCTGTTTTATCCTCGGTATCGTAAATTACTTGCTTAGAAATTCCCTGCTCTTTGAAAAAAACCGCATCTTTTATGTGGGTGCAATCTGCCAGATCTTCTTTAGATGTTGCTATGAAAAAGCCTATTTCTCTTGAGATTTTTGTGTGCTTGGGTTGTAGTGTCATAATATTGGTTTGAGTCTAAGGGTTTAAAAGAAGTTTTAACACTTCTTTAAATATAAAATTAGTTGGAAAAAATAAACTTGGCCAAAAGAAATATTTTTTTGGGTGTGTTTTTATGAAAAAAGAATTTAATCCTGAACAATTTTCAAATTTATTTCCCGCTCCAGTTGTTTTAGTTACTTGTTCTGATGGGGAAAAGGATAACATAATTACTATTGCTTGGTGTGGGATTGTTTCTTCTCATCCGCCAACTCTCTCAATTTCTATTCGTTCTTCAAGACTAAGTCACTCAATGATAAAGGAAAGTAGAGAGTTTGTAGTTAATGTTCCTAGTGAGGATTTATTTGAAGAAACAGATGCTCGTGGAATTATTTCAGGGAGAGACAAAGATAAGTTTGAATTTCTAAATCTGAAAAAAGAAAAATCTCTTAAAGTAAAAGCCCCAACTCTAGCAGATTGTTTAATTTCTTTAGAATGCAAAGTAAAACAAATTCTGCCTTTTGATTCTCACGATTGTTTTATTGCAGAAGTTGTGGCAGTTAGAATTGATGACAAACTTTTAGTTGGAAATGAAATTGACTTTGATAAATTAAAACCATTTGTTTTATTGAGCAAAAAATATTTTGGCACAGGAAAGCATTTAGGGGATTACGGGTTTTCAGCGAAGAAGTTAAATGAAAAAGAAATTAAAAAATAAAAGAATTGAGGCTTTCGCCTCAATTAGAAAGATTAGGTTTTATTTGCAGCAGCAACAGCATTCTTCTTTTTTTGCTGGTTTTGCTTTTTTAACAGTTTTTTTAGCAGGCATTTTGTTCCCTCCGTTTGTTATTGTATTAGTTTGATGGGTTTAAATTCTTTTCACTTAGAGATATGCTGATTAGGGAATAGAAAAGTAGTTAAAGTACTAATTCTTAACTTTGGTAATGTCGCCATTAATAAAAATTCCTGCAAGAAAAGAACAACGTCGTGGGCCTAAACAATTACATAATTTAAGACAGGGTCAAACAGTTAGGTTCAATAATATTAGGGGTTTGGGAAAAGCGAGATTTTTAAAGGATGGTAAACGAGGGCAAATTGTTGTTGTTGCAAAAGAGAGTCATTCCAGAGCAAATGCAGCAGAGAAAATAGCTCCTGATTTAATAGCTAATATTCAAAGGAGAAAAGCGATTTTTGACGAGCTGACAAGTATTAACAAAAGGTTACGAGGCCAGGTCTATACGGGTAATATTACTTTTCGGGAGCAATTTCTTTTGGGTGAATTAGACCATGTTAATGCAATGATTGGGAGTGGAAAATTTAGGGTTCAAGCACCCGTTGTTTTGACAAGAATGAAATCTGTTCCATTAAAGAGTGTTGTTAAGGAAAGTGATGGTGCGAAGACAAAATGGCAGTCTGTTTCACAAATTCAAAGAAAAAATTCAAGAAGAGTTCAACTAATTCGGAATACTGCCTCAATTAAAAATCCAAAAAGAAGAATGAAAGTTTTAAGAAGACTGGGGATAAAGGTAAAAAGACTTAAGCGAGGGGGTTAGGCGAGTGACAAGAATTGATTTTACTTGATTTTTTGAGTTTTTATATCTTTTAGTTTTGAAGTTATTTCGCTAACACAATCACAAATCTTTTTGTTGCATGTGCTAACTTCAAAGTCTTTTGCTTTTTCGTAGGCTTCATTTCTTTTTTTGAGCATGAATTTAATTTCTTCTTTTGGATCTTTATCTGTAAGTGCGGGCCTGTTTGAATCAGCATATATTCTGTGATATATTGATTCAGTATCTGCTTTGAGTAGGCATACAGTTCCGTTTTGTTTCATGAGTTTTATGTTTTCTTCATTTGTTATTATTCCTCCGCCACAGGAAACAATTTGTTCATCAGATTCGCATATCTTTTTTAGTATTTGGTGTTCATAGTCTCTAAATTTTGCTTCTCCGTCTTGAGCAAATATTTGGGGGACACTTTTTCCAGCTTCTTGTATAATCAAATCATCTATTTCAATAAACTTTTTATTTTCTTTAGAAGCGATTTGTTTTCCAAGGGTGCTTTTGCCTGTTCCCCTATACCCTATTAGAAAAAGGTTTTTTTTTTCATTAGTTCTGTTTAAAATTTTCTCAATTTCTTCGTAAAATTCAGGAAAACTTTTGTTCACTGCTTCGGAGTTAATTATTTTTACGCCATTAACCTTTAACCCTGCAACAGTGAAACTCATTGCTATTCGGTGGTCATTGTGTGAATCTATTTCTGCTCCGTGAAGATTTTTGCCATTTTCTCCGATAACTGTAAGCGAATCATCATCACAAGTTGCATTAGCCCCCATTTTCTTGAGTTCTTCAACCGTTACACTTAATCTGTCTGATTCTTTAAATTTTAAGTGTGCAATATTTGTGATTCTTGTTTTTCCATTAGCAAATGCACTAACAACAGCAAGGGGCATTACAATATCTGGGTAATCATTCATGTCAACGTCTCCAATTCCTTTTAGTGGGGAATTACAACTTAATTCAACAAAGTCTTCTCCTTTAGTCACTTTGCAGCCCATTTTTTCAAGTGCGGTGATAAAAAACTTATCTCCTTGTTTTGATTCCTTTGGAAGGTTTGTAACTTTTACTTTTCCTCCAAGTATTGCTGCTGCGGCAAAGAAATATGCAGCATTACTATAATCTCCTTCAATATTAATTTCTTTTCCAATATATTCTTGTCCTGATTTTATGTTAAAGTTTTCATAATTTGTATTAGTTGCAGTAACCCCAAAATCTTTCATTGACTGAATTGTTACATCAATATATGGTTTTGAACTTAAGTGGCCGATTGTTTTAATCTCAACATCTTGTTTTGCATAAGGGGAGGCAACTAAAATTGAAGAAAAATACTGTGAACTCTTGTCCCCCGCGAGGCTCGTTTTTCCTCCAATAAATGAATCAGATTTAACTTTTATTGGGGGGCACCCATTTCCATTAAGGGATATTGCTTCTACTCCGAGTGGTTTTAGTGCATCAAGTAAATCTTGGATGGGCCTTCCAGTTCGCATTCGTTCAATTCCATCAAGAACAACATATTCGTTTCCTTTTGCCAGTCCTGCAATGGACACGAGAAATCTTATGGTTAATCCGGAGTTTCCAACAAAAACGTTTTCTTTTGGTGCTAGAGGTTTTCCATTTACTCCAGTTATTTCAATTTCATTTTTAGTTTTATCCACTCTTATCTTTGCGCCAAATTGTTCCATTGCTTTCATTGCGTATTCTTGGTCTTCAGCTATAAGTCCATTTTTAATTATTGTTTTCCCTTTTGCTAAAGAAGCAATTATTATTGCTCTTAAAGTGTGTGCTTTTGAAGGAGGGGCTTGTATAGTGCCAAAAGCTGTTTTTGCTGTAATAACTTCTTTTATCATTTTAACTTCTCCAAGTATTCAAATTTTGTTATATTATTGATTTAGCATAAGATTTATTTACCAATTCTTGCCCCTCAAAAACATTATTAACCACTTTAGTACTCAATTTGGTTATAGTGATTGTATGTCTGGGAATACTTTTGGTAAATTGTTTAGGGTAACTTCATTTGGGGAGAGCCATGGTGTTGCTGTTGGTTGTATTATTGATGGGTGTCCTGCGGGTTTAGAGTTAAGTGAAGTAGATATTCAAAAAGAACTTGATAAGAGAAAACCTACTTCTGGAATTGCTTCTACTAAGCGTAGTGAGGGGGATGAAGCTAAGATTCTTTCAGGTGTTTTTGAAGGAAAATCAACTGGTACTCCTATTGCAGTTGTTGTGTTCAATAAAGATCAGCATTCTACTGATTATGATGCTATTTCCAAACTTTTTCGCCCTGGCCACGCAGATTTTACTTTTACAAAGAAATACGGTTTTAGAGACTTTAGGGGCGGTGGAAGGAGTTCTGGTAGAGAAACTATTGCGCGTGTAATTGCGGGGGCTGTGGCAAAAAAGATTTTGGTAGTAAAAGGAATTACAATTTCTGGTTTTGTTAAAGAAATTGGCGGGGTAGTAGCAAAGAATTTTTCTCAAAAAGACTTAGAGAATGTTTATTCTACTGAATTTAGAATTCCTGATAAAGAGGCTTGCAAGAAAGTAGAATCTTTAATTAAAAAATCAATTATAAAGAAAGATTCTCTTGGGGGAATTATTGAAGTGCACGCAAAAGGAGTGCCTGCGGGTTTAGGCGAACCTGTTTTTGAAAAACTTGATGCGGAAATTGCTTTTGCATTTATGGGCATTGGTGCAATTAAGGGTGTTGAAATTGGTTCTGGTTTTGATTCTGCAAAATTAACTGGTTCAAAGAATAATGATTCTATTCGAATAGTTAATGGTAAATTAAAGTTTTTAACAAATAACTCTGGCGGAATTCTTGGCGGGTTAAGTAATGGCGAGGAAATTGTTGTTCGTGCAGCAGTAAAACCCACTTCTTCTATTGCTCAAAAGCAACAAACTGTTTCAGAGCGTATGGTTGATTCTGATATTGAAGTGATTGGAAGGCATGATGTTTGTATTTGCCCAAGAGTACTTCCAGTTGCTGAAAGTATGTTAGCAATAGTTCTTGTTAATGCTCTACTAGAGAATCAAAAAAGCAGAATGGAATATTTAGTGTAAGTTCTATTGTAATTTATTTAGTAAGGATTTAATTTATTTAGTAAGGATTCAACTTATTTAGTAAGGATTCAACTTATTTAGTAAGATTATTGCTTGTTTTTTGCTGCTGCTAGTATTCGCTTAACCTCGACTTCTGTAGTTAAGTTAATTATTTTTTGTGCAAATTTCTTAATTTCTTCAACATGGTCAAGTTCATATTTTTTGGTAATTGCAATCATCTTGTCAATTACTTCTTGTTCTCTTTTAGGATTAATTAGTTTTTTCCTTATTTCTTCAGGATCTTTTAATTTTAATAGTTCTGGATTATTTTGCATTTTGTATCCTGCTACTTGTTCCCCAATTCCAACTATTCTTTCGTTGTACAAAATAATATTTTCAACATCTTGTTTAGTTGTTTCTCCGTAGTTTGCTATATCTTCTTTTTTTTCGCATAATTTTTCAAGTATTTCATGATACATATTAATAATTTCTTTATGAATATCTATTTGTACTTGTTCAATTCCTTCTGAGGTAATTGTGCGATTTATTCGTGGTTTGGCTAGTTCTTCTTTTGAGTAAATTATTGGGCTTTGGTCGGGGTAAAGAAATCTCCCGAATTCTGAATCAATATCTTGTTCTTTTTTCAATCTATAAGAAAACCATGTTTTTCCATCAGCAAAGTTTTGTTTAAAGGTACCAATATTTAGGGGGAATCTTGATCTTGTTTTAAGTCCGCTAATTATTTGTTCATTCATTTGATCAAGTTTTACTCGTAAGTCGTTGATGTCAATTGCTTTTAGTTTAACCATAATTAATTGGTTTTTGTATCATTATAAAAAAGCATCTTTCTTCAATTGGTTTAAAAAAACTCGCTATGTGGTATAAGTAAGTTAAATCGAAAAAATTGTGTTTGGTGATTTTGGTGTCTGGGTTTGTTGTTCCTTTAAGTAAGCATTTAGCTTCTTTACCTATTTATGTTCCTGGTAAATCAATTGAGTTAGTTGCAAAAGAATTAGGGATGGATCCTAATGTATTGATTAAACTGGCTTCTAATGAGAATAGTCTTGGCCCTTCAAAAAAGGCCATTAGTGCGATGAAAAAAGAAATTTTAAGGACAAATATTTATCCTGATGGAAGTTATATTCCGCTTAAAACAAAAATTGCTAAAAAGTTTTCGCTTAATGTAGATAATATTGCTTTGGGTAATGGTTCAAATGAACTTATAGAGCTTGTTGGGCACACAATGCTCGCGGAAGGGGATGAAGTTTTAGTTTCCCAGTATTGTTTTGCTATTTATTTAATAGTTGCAAAATTATTCAAAGCTACGCCTATAGTAGTTCCTGCAAAGAATTATGGTGCTAATCTTTCTGCAATGCTAGTTGCAATTACTCCAAAAACAAAAGTTATTTTCCTAGCAAATCCTAACAATCCGACAGGAACTTTTATTGAAGAAAAAGAATTGTTTGATTTTTTGAATAAAGTTCCAAAAAATATTTTAGTTGTTCTTGATGAGGCTTATGTTGAGTATATTGACAAATCAATTGATTTGATTTCTCTTGTAAGAAGCAATCAGCTATCCAATTTAGTTATTTTGCGTACTTTTTCAAAAATGTATGGGCTTGCAGGGTTAAGGTTGGGTTATGCTATAGCTAATCCTGAATTTATCCAAGCACTTGATAGGGTAAGGGCTCCATTTAATGTTAATGTAATTGCAAATTCTGCCGGGTTAGCCGCTCTTGATGATTTAGTGCATGTAAATAAAACAAGGAAAATGAATTTTGAAGGGGTGCAATATTTGGAAAAAAGTTTAAAGGAATTGAATACAGAGTTTGTTTCTTCTAAAGCAAATTTTGTAATGCTTAAAGTTGGGCAAGGGGTGAAAGTGTTTAAGGAACTCCAAAAAGAGGGGGTTATTGTTCGTCCTCTTGACGGATATAATTTACCTGAGTGGGTTAGGGTGACAGTCGGTGTTGTGGGAGAAAATGAAAAATTTATTAATGCTTTAAAAAAGGTATTAAAAAAATAATATTTGGTTAATAAATTTTGTAAGGTAGTGAAGTTATGAGTGGTGAAAAAAGTTCAAAACTAAATTCAATTCGAGTTGCTTTTTTGGGTCCTGAATCAAGTTTTTCGAATGATGCTGCGAAAAAAGCTTTTCCTGCCGATTCTCTTATTGCAGTTGAGTCAATAAAAAAAGTTTTTGATTTTGTTGAAGCATCAAAAGCTGATTTTGGAGTAATTCCGCTTGAAAATTCAATTGAGGGTAGTGTTACTCAGACTCTTGATGTCTTGGCGGCAACAAACTTAATAATTGTTGGCGAATTGTTTCTTCAAATAAAGCAGTGTCTTCTTTCAAAGGGAAAAAAAGAAACAATAACAAAAATATTTTCTCATCCACAAGGATTTGCTCAATGCAGGAATTATCTTTTGAAGAATTTTCCAAACGTTGAGTTAATTGAGTGTGCTAGTACTGCAAGAGCTGCAGAGAAAGCTTCGTTTGAAATAAATTCGGCGGCTATTGCTTCAAAATCCGCAGCTAAAAAGTTTAATCTCGATATTTTGGAAGAAGATGTTCATGATTTGGAAAACAATAAAACAAAATTTGCAATAATCACTATTCTTCAAAAAGCAAAAAGTTTTTTATTAAAAAGTTCTTCTACAAAGTTTAAAACCTCTATTGTGTTTGGGGTAAAAGATAGTCCCGGATCATTATTTGAAGCAATTAAATCGTTTAAAGATTTTGGGGTAAATATGACTAAAATTGAATCACGCCCATCTAAGAAAAATGCTTGGGAATATGTTTTCTTTATTGATATTGAAGGTAGTACTAATGAGAAGAAAGTAATTAGCGCATTAGAGGGTCTTAATGCGCATTGTGCGTTTGTAAAAGTTCTTGGTTCATACAAGAGCTTGGATTAAATTTATTGGGGGATTTTACTATGAAAAAAAGTGTTGTGTTAGTACTATTGTTGTGTGTAGTAAGTTTGTTTTTATTAGGGTGTACTGTGGCAAATTCAAGCACTTCTTCAACGAATCAAAATACTTCTTCAACAAATGTTTCTACAGTAGCTCCTGTTGTAGAGAAAAATTTATCTTCTGACAATACTTTTGTTCCTCCAAGTCTTCCTCCTCAAGAAGATTTGAATCCACCAATTACTTCTGATAATGTTGTCTCGCAAGAGCTTTCGCCCCAGCAGCTTTGTGTTAATTCTTGTTTATCTGCTAAAAGTAAAGGGATTAATTTGGGCTCTGGTCCTTGTTTAGGTTTAGTTGTGCAGGATTGGGTTTGTGATGTGGCTCATTCTCCAAGACTTGCAATTGATGATTTAGTTGCCAATACTTGCCCTGATTTTGCTCAAGGTAGAGCAAATCACTTTGTTGAAGTGGATGAGAGTTGTGAAGTAATTCAAATTTACTAAATTACAATAAGTTTACTTTATTGTAAAAAGTTTTGTAAAAAAAAGTTTTAGAGAAAAGCATTTTGCTTTTCTCATAAGTAAAATAATCCCTTAATTCAAATAATTTACTAATTCAAAAACTATTTTTTTGTTACTTTTTCTTCTTTCATAACAAACTTTGCTATCATATACACTACTGCCGCTATTACAATAAAATTTAGTAAATCTCCTGCAAATGCTCCAATCTTGAATAGTACTGGTCCAACTGGAAGCGTGAATTCTCTCCAAGCCCCGTTTGGAACCAAAAAACCTACTATTGGCATTACCAAATTATCTACGAGAGATTTTACAAGTGTAGTTGCTGCAACACCCATTATGAATGCGGTTGCAAGTGCCATTACATTGTATTCTCTAAGAAAATCCATGAACTCTTTTACTGTGTTTTTTGGGTTAACTACCATTTAATCACCTTTAGTATAGGGTCTTTTGTAATTAAAAAGAATTCTTTTTAGGGGTAATAGTTTTGATTTTTAAACCCTTTTGCTCGGGTTTAATTTATTGGTGGCAACATGATACGAACACATACTTGTGGCGAAGTTAATTCTAAGTTAGAAGGTAAAAAAGTAGTTTTGCAAGGTTGGGCTGATACTGTTAGAGATCATGGTGTTGTTACTTTTGTTGATATGAGAGACAGATATGGTACTACTCAAGTTGTTCTTGATCACAAAAAGAGTTTGGTTATTGCTGATACAGCTAAATCTCTTAGAAAAGAATTTGTTATTCAGGTTGAAGGAATAGTAAAGAAAAGACCCGCTGGAACAGAAAAGAAAACTACAACTGGTGAAATTGAAATTGATGTTGATACTATAAAAGTAATAACTAAAGCTCTTCCTTTGCCAATTGATCTTACGGGTAGAACAGAAACAAATGAAGATATGATGCTTCAATATCGTTATCTTGCTTTAAGAAATCCCGATTTGCAGAAAAAATTAATTTTTAGACATAAGTTGGTAAAATTAGTTAGAGATTTTTTTGATGAAAATAATTTTTTAGAAATAGAAACTCCTATTTTAGCAAAAAGTACTCCTGAAGGGGCGAGAGATTATTTGGTTCCGAGTAGAGTGAACCCCGGTAACTTTTATGCGCTTCCTCAAAGTCCTCAATTATTTAAACAACTATTAATGATTGCTGGTTTTGATAGATATTTCCAAATAGCAAGATGCTTTAGAGATGAAGATTTAAGGGCTGATAGACAACCAGAGTTTACTCAAATTGATGTGGAAATGAGTTTTGTTGATGAAGAAGATATAATGTCTGTTAACGAAAAGCTTATTCAGAAAATTTTTAAAGAAATGAAAGGGATTGAAGTAAAGTTGCCGCTATTAAGAATGCAATACGATGAAGCTATTAGTAGATTTGGTGTTGATAGGCCTGATACAAGATTTGGTTTAGAACTTGTTGATGTAACTGATATTCTTTCAAAAGGAGAATTTAATGCATTTAAAACTGTAGTTGAAAATAAGGGTGTAATTAAAGGAATTAATGTTGCTGGTCAAGCAGAGTTATCAAGAAAAGATTTAAATGACTTGGAGAATTTTGTTAAGATTTATCGTGCGCATGGACTTGCTTACTTAAAGTACCAAAATGGAAAATTCGATGGTTCTATTGTGAAATATTTTTCAGAAGATTTGTTGAATAAGTTAAAAGAGAAATTAAGTGTTAAAGAAAATGATTTAGTTTTAATTGTTGCAGATAAGTTCAAAATAGTAAACGATTCTTTGGGTAACTTAAGAAATCATTTGGCGAAGAAATTGAATTTAATAAAACCAGATACTTATAATTTACTTTGGATTAAGGACTTTCCTATGTTTGAGTGGGATGAAACTGAAGGTAAAGTAACTTTTGTTCATCACCCATTTACTTCTCCGAGAATTGAGCACATTGATTTAATTGAAACAGATCCACTGAAGATTAAGGCTCTTGCTTATGATTTAGTTTTAAATGGAATTGAACTTGGCGGAGGCAGTGTAAGAATTCACAACCCTGATGTTCAAGCAAGAGTTTTCAAAGCGATTGGTTTAAGTGATGAGGATGCAAAGTCAAAGTTTGGGTTCTTCCTTGATGCATTCAAGTATGGTGCTCCTTCCCACGGAGGATTAGCTTTTGGGTTAGATAGAATGGTTATGCTTTTGAGTGATTCCGATAGTATTAGGGATGTAATTGCTTTTCCAAAGAACAAGGCAGCAGTTTCTTTAATGGATGGTTCTCCAAGTGAAGTGTCAATTAAACAATTAAAAGAACTGTACTTGCAACTTGACATTCCTAAAGTTGAAAAGAAATAATTTATTTTAAACAATACAATTTTGTGTCTATTTCATTATGCCAAATCATATGGGGCATACAATATAACTCGCCCATTTACAATTCCGGCAGTGATTGCGTGCCGTCCTTGTTGATATTTTTCGGGTAAAGTGCGATCAAATTTAAGCTGTTCGGATAAAAATCGCATGTTCTTATCAAAATCATATTGTGCATCAGCAATTAAGTCTTTTTCAGATGCAGAACAGTGTGGGCTTTTTTTATAGTCTTGGATTTCTTCCATTATAATATAGTTTCCAACTTGGCCGTATACTTTTGGGGTTCGTAAAAGGTACGAACGAGTGTTTATTCTTTCGTTTTTTGCTTCAATTTGGTGTATTGCAAGCATGTGTCGTAATTCCGTCGGGTACTGTCCATGATTTACATCTCCATAAGTATCTTTTATTACTGCGGGATGCCCCTTAAATAAAAAGCGTTTGACATAAATAGAATCTGGGTTTATTTGTGGGAGAGCGGAAAAGAATCTTGCGCCCTCAGCATTAAATCTTTTGGTTATCTCTGCAACTAATGCTTCTCGCATTGGTTGGGGGACATATTGACGTTTAAATGCAGGGCTAGTGCTGACTTTACCTTTTAGTCTTTCATCTTGTTTTTTTCGCGTTGTGCTTACTCTGGGAGTTAATTGCTTTTGTGAGGGTAACCAGGAAAGCATTTGCTTAGCAAATCTAATAACCATGTATTCTAATTGGTTTTTTCTTATTTAAACTTATTTCGGAACAAAACCAATCCTTAAAAACTAGTTGTCTATTCACTTTGTCAAAGTGTTGGTGATCTTATGCCTAAATATATTGATTCAATGGTAATTAAAGAACCTATTAAGAAAAAGAATTTGACTCTGGAGTTTGATGAAGGAGATAATGTTATCTCTGGGATTAAACAAGGGTTGGCTATGAATAATATTCGTGAAGCCGAGGTTGTGGATGTTGAGGGTAATTTAACTACTGCAACAGTGAATGCAATGGAAGGAAGTAAATTCAAAAAAATAGATTTTTCAAATATGAAAATATTGCGTGCTTCTGGAAATTTTAAGATTGGCGGAGACGATTTGTGGGGTTCTTTGCATGTTTTCACTGAAGGAAGAAAACCAATTTCTGGGACAGTTGTTAAGGCTACTGCCGCGCAAGGATTTAAGTTAATATTTTCTTTTTTGCCAAGATAAAGGGTTCTAAAAGAATCCTTTGTTTTTTCTTTTAATTAAAGTTTTAGCTTTTTCAAATTCATTTTTTGTAACAAAACCAACTTTTCTAACTGTTTGGACTATTTCTTCTTCGCCTTTTTTGCTAATCAATCCAACTGTGTTTATTGTTCTTGTTGTTGCTTTTTTTATGGTGTTTTCAGTAAAATAAATTATTGGAATAAATCCATCTATTAATGGTTCTCGTAATGGTCCAAATGTTAAAACACTTAATATTAATTTTCTATCAGTGATTGGTTTTGTTTCACGAACTTCTTTTATTTTATTAATTAGTGTTCCAAAGAAAAATAATCTTAAAATTAGTGAAATAAGGCAGATTAAGTAAAACATTGTGGATAATAGTCCAATTGAGATGTTAAAGGTAAGTAAATAACCGCTTAAAAGTATTCCAAAAAACGTGGCTGTTCCAAATAATGTTCCTTGGTAACTTGCATATTTAATTATTTTTTCAGCTTTGAATGATTCGTAGATAAAGTTTGCTAAACACAAGTTAAATCCACTAAATATTACTCCTGCGAGTATTTCTGTGCCAATTAATGCGATTGGATCTCTTACAAATATAAGAAAGATGGGATAAATGCATGCAAGAAATCCGGTTGCTTTTAGAACTTTTATTGTCCCATAGTTATCAACTATTTTTCCCCAATAAGGCATTGAGATTAAGGATGATGCTGCCGAAGCGCAAATAATTAGGGTGTAGAGTAGGTAATTAGTTTGAAGATTTAGTGTTTGAAGTAAATATAATGAAAAGAATGGTCCAACCATTGAAATAGAAAATGTCATAAGTGTTCCAAATAGAACAAAGTAACCAAAATTATCTTTTCTTAATTGTTTAATAAATGTAAATATTTTTACTTTTTCTGTAGTATCAATAACAAAATCAGGATCATCAATTTTAGTAAATGTTATTGATGAAGCAAGTCTTCCTAAAAATGAAATAAAACATATTGCAAAAAATGCATATAGTTGCATTGATGGTTCTACTACATTTAATAGTAATCCTCCACCAAGCATTGTAAATAAAACCACTGCTCCTGTGATAGCGTTTCTTACTCCAAAATATTCTCCGAGTATTTCTTCTGGAGTAAGGCTTCTCATCCAGCTTTGCCATAGTGGGCCGGCAATTGAACCTGCAAGTGTTCCAAGTGTTGTTATAATTATTAACCAAACCACTTGGTTAGTTGGAAAAATAAATGGGATCAAGGCAATTAGTAACCAACTTAGTGCTTGCAAAAAAACCATTTGAGCAATTGCATTTCTTCTTTTTTTGTAAACTTTAAGTAGTTTTAGTGAGCCAAGTTGTAACCATGCTCCTAAGAGTGCGGGTAATGCAAAAAGTAATCCTAATTCAAAACTAGTTGCTCCCAAGAATACCGCAAAAGCAGTTATGAAAATAGTTCCTCCTCCAAACATTAGTGAAGCAACCATTCCTTCAATTATTGACAATTGAAGTGATTTTGGATATTTTTTTATGTTCTCAAGCATTTTCTCTCACAACTCTACTTTGATTAATTAAACGCTCAGTAGTTTTTAATGATTTTGGGCTGGTGAATTTATGACGCTTTGTGGGTTTAGTAATTCCCAAAGCAGTGTTTTTAATACTTCCAGTGCAGTTTTTCTTTAATAGGCAAAACTCCTAAAATAAACGTTCTTGCTGAGGTGGCAGAGGGGTCAAATGCGATGGATTGCTAATCCATTTCCCGAAAGGGAGCACGAGTTCAAATCTCGTCCTCAGCGCTTTTAGTAATAAATTCAGATTGAAATATAGTTAAAATTCTTTTAATACTTTTATATTGGGCTAAATACAACTGTGTATGTGTTGCTAAAAAAGTATTATTTTTTGAGTTAATTGCTCTCAACCAAATATATAAAAAGTCATTATTAATCAATTATAATATGAATATGAAATTATATTTGCCAATTATTATAGTGCTGATTCTTTTAGTCGGGGCTTTTTTTCTCGCGTTGAATTGGAATAATCAAAATAATACTAAAATAACTATCGGGGTAATTCTTCCGCTTACTGGGGAACTGTCTGATCAAGGGCAAAGTTCAAAAAATGCACTAATATTAGCTTCTGAAAAGATTAATTCTAATGGCGGAGTTAATGGAAAACAAGTAAATTTTATTTTTGAGGATAGTCAATGCTCTCCAGAAAAAGCTGTTACCGCTTTTAATAAATTAACTGAAATTGATGGGGCTAAAGTAATTGTTGGGGATATTTGTTCTTCTGCATCTTTGGCAATTGCAAAGCTTGCTGATGAAAAAAAAATTGTTCTTGTAAACGCGGGTACAATTGCAAAAGATTTAACTAAAAGTCCATATGTTTTTAGATTTTGGTTTTCTGAAGAACAGGCGGCAGAGAAAAAAGCCCAAAAAGCTATTGCCATAAATTGCAATAAAATGTCTGTTTTGTATGTAAATAATGACTTTGGACTTGGATTTAACAATGTGATTAATCCTTCTTTTTCCTCACTTGGCGGAAATATTGTGCTAAGCCAACCATTAAATCCAACTGAATCTGATTTCAAAACAAGCTTTGCTAAATCAGAACAGTTGTCTCCAGATTGTTATTTTTTGGCTTTATACCCAGATGGATTGCTTTTAGCATTAAAACAAGCAAAAGAACTTGGAATAAATAAACCATTTTTTGCGCATGGCGGTATTATTGGAGTGGGATTAGATATTGCTTCTGATAAGTCATTACTTGAAGGAGTTATGGGCCCATTATTTTTGCCCCCATCAGCAGAATTTAATAACTCTTATAAAACTCGATTTGGGACGGCTCCAGGGGTTACAGCGGATGCTGCTTATGATTCAGTAAATGCACTAGTTAAAGTTATTTCAGAAAAAGGTTATGATTCTGAACAAATGCGAATTGGTTTAGCTTCCCTAAAAGATTATGCGGGCGTTACGGGAACAATAAATATGGATTCGAATAGAGAAACAAATCGTGGTCTCAAAATCCAATTAGTTAAAAATGGCGCCTTCGTTGATGATTAGGGGGCTGTGGGGCAATGGCTAACCTGCAAGCTTTACGTGCTTGTGATTCTGGTTCAATTCCAGACAGCCCCAGTGAATATATGCATAATAAAAAAATACTTGATTTTAAGGATTTTGCATCTTTTTTAATTGATGCTGAGATTATTGATAATCGTTACCCTGTAAAGGGCTGTTATATTTGGCTTCCATATGGGGTGGCAATAAAAGAAAGACTAATAAATATTTTTAAGGATCCTTTAGTTGCCAGAGATTATAACGAATATTTGTTTCCGCGTCTTGTTCCAAAAAAATTTCTTGATAGTCTTAGAAAAATAGTAAAATCTCCTGAAAAAGGGTTGTTTTGGGTGTCTAATAGCATGAATAAAACTGAAAATAGTTCATTGTTTTTATATCCTACAGGCGAAGCATCAATTTATTCTTATTTTAAAGAACGAATAAAAAATAGTTCTGATTTGCCAATTAACTTATTTCAGATTTCTGGAATATATAGGCCGACAAAAGATACTAGTATCCTTATCAACGGTGCTGAATCAGATACTTTGCTTGAAGTGCACACTGCTCACGCAACAGAAGAAGAAAGTGTTGAAGCTTTTAAAGAATCAATAAAAATAATGCATGGTTATTATGATAAATTATTATTTCCTGTGTTTGATGTGGAAAGGCCTGTTTGGGGAAATAAACCAGTTGCAGAATCAACAGTTTCTTTTGAAACTTATTTGCCAATAAAGAACAGAAGTTTTTCGCCCAGTGTTACTTATCACCAATCGCAAGTTTTTTCCAAAGCATTTGAAATCAAATTCAAAAACCGTGATGGTACATTTGAGTATACTTATCAAAATACGTTTGGGATAGCTGAACGAGTTCTTGCTGCAGTATTTTTGCTTCATATGGATGAAGATGGACTAAGATTACCTCCGTTGCTTGCTCCAGTCCAAATAGTAATTATCCCTTATTTCAATGGAAAGGATGATGAAATTGTTATTAAAACTGCTAAAGAATTGAAAAGCAATTTAGAAAAGTACCGGGCGTATATAGATTCCAGAGAAATTCTTCCTAGCAAAAGAATTTTTTCTTGGAGAAAAAAAGGCGTTCCAATCTGCATTACTATAAATCAAAATGAAATAGAAAAAGGGGTAATAAGTATTAGTAGAAGAGATTTACGAAAAAAAGAAATAATTGATAAGAAAAATATGCTTTCTTGGACTGAAAAAGCACTTAATGAATATTCTTCCGCTTTATTTGAGCAAGCAGAAAAATTAGTTTCATCAAATACAGGCTATGCCAAAAATATTACTGAACTTCAAAAACTTATTAACAATAAAAAGCTGGCAAAAATTTGTTGGTGTAAAGAAAAAGACTGTGGGTTAAACATTGAAAGCAAAGTTAAAGGCGAGGTACTTGGGTGTATTTTGGATTCAAAGCCGAATGACAAATGTATTTGTGGGAAAGAAGCCAAAGCAATTGCATTATATGGGCAAAGATGTACTTCTCCTTAAAGTGATTTTATGGATATTATTTTGAAAGGACTTCCAGCCAGTTCAGGCACTTTTTTAGGAAGACCCATATCTATTGAAGAGTTAAAAAAAAATAGTTTTTCAAAAGAAAAACTTATTTTGGTGAAAGATTTTTTGACTCCTGTTGATACTCCTTTTTTATCTAAGATCGGGGCTGTAGTTACTGAGTATGGTGGATTGATGTCTCATTCAGCAATAGTTTGTAGAGAACTTGGGATACCTTGTGTAACTGGCGGAAAAAATGCAATTAATGTGCTTTTGAGATATTCTGAAGTAATAGTTAATGGTACTGAGGGTAAAGTTTATGGAAAAAAGAAAGATTGATTTTTGTTCAGAGGCAATGACTAGGTCTATTCTTAATGTGTTTTCGAGTGGCACAAAAAACTTTGCTTGGCCAATGCCAAAAATAAGTTCTGTTGATAAGCTTGCATTTGTAAGTTATGAATTTTTGGCTCTTCAATTAGTTAATTCAATTAACGAACTTGAAGCACAAGATTATAGTGTTGAAGAAATAGCTAAAATAATAAAATATCCTTCTATTGCTGCAAGATTTCTTCACTTAACTCTCCCAAAAGATTTTACAGGTCTTACAAAAAACGAGCTTTGTTTGATTTATGAGAAAACTTTTGATTATTGCTCTGTCTTACAAGAAGATTTATTTTGTTTGAAAACAAGGCACAACAAACTTATTGGTTTTGATATCCATTCTCTTGATTTGGACTGGTTGGATTTTGATAAAAATGATGGTTTGCGAAAAGAAGTTGCGTCAATAAAAGCAGGACTTTTTAGTTGGACTGAAATGTTATACAGTATATTTCATAATTTGGGACATGAATTTCATGGACCCTATATACTTGATTCTTCAGAAAATTGTTTAGTGACCGAATACCATGATTTATCTCTAAGTGGTAATAGTCAATTAAAATTAAATAATATTGATTCTATTACAATTATTGAATCCTTTCCAAAATCTGTTGGAATAAGCATTGATTTGCATAATCGTTTGCTTTCTGAAAAACCCTTAATAATGATTGATTCTAAAGTTGCTATATTTGTAAATGGAAAAAAGTGTGGAATAAGTGAGTTGCGTTCAATCAATAAAAGTATTGAAAAAGGACTTATTTCAGCTACAAAATTTATTAATTCGATGGATGAAGAAGAAGTAATTAGATTTTATAGTGTTAATTTATTTAATCTGCTGAAACCATTTGATAAAATTTTGCCCAAAAAAAGTTTTTCTAAAAAGGGCCTTTTCCTAAAATTAAATTCTGCACAATTTGCTTTTGATGAAAATAAATATTTTAGTGCCACAAATAAAATGAAACTTAATTCAAAAAATATTGATTTATGTTTTAACCCGTTAGTGGATAGGGTGCATTTCTATAAAAGGGTAGAAATGTGACTATGCTAAAGTTCAGTTTCTAATACATTGAGTTCTTTGTGGGTTCAATATGCTGACAAATTTTTTAAGTGCGTTTAAACCTATCAAATCGTCTATCTTCCTTCGAAGCTGTGCAACAGGTTGTTTTAACCTACGCTCGTCCTCAGCGTAATAATTTTTTTTGAATTAGGGCTATTGGTATTTACTTGTAACTCTTGTACCATTTTTCATATTCCTTGTGTGTTGCAAAACAGTGGAGTATGTATATTGTTTCTTCTTTGGTATAATAAATAAGTCTTGCTTGTTTTGTAATTTTTTCTACAAAAAAAGGCAAACCGTAACTTAAGTGTTTGTTTGTTTCTTTTTGAAAAATTTTTTCAATGTGTTTTCCAAACTGCTTATTTAAGGGGTCGCTAATATTCTCAAGTTCTTTTTGAGCAGTTTCGTGGTATTCTATGTTCATATTACCACTTAAATTTCTTCTTCATTTCGGCATGGCTCTTTGTTTTTGCATTTTGTGCTTCTAGTTCTTCTATTTCTATACGAACAGCTTTTGCAACTAATTCTTTTTCTTCCGCTTCTAGTTGCCTCTCATAAGCTAATAGAGCCTGTCTTATTGCCTCGGTTTGGTTTCCGGCATATTCTTTCTCAATTATTTTTTGAATTATTGCCTCGTAAGGCGCACCAACATTAACATTCATGATTAATCACTATACATCCAATGTAGCGTACAGTATATAAATATTGTGCATAATTGCAGACCTAAGGCGATAGAATTGTCTTTTTTGAATTAACTTTTTGTCCAACATGACACTGTCTAACAGGTTGTTTTAACCCACGCTCGTCCTCAGCGTAAAAGTTTTTAGAACGAGAAAACTAATCTATTTGCTTCTTTTAGACGTTTGCCTTATCTATTTTAATGCAAATAAATATCGGGTTGTGTGAAATCACATTCATCTTTCTAACACTTTTTTTTGCACCCCCCTCAAAATAGATTTAAAAGGAAAGACTTAATTAATTTATAAATGACTTTATCAACTGAAGAATTTACTATACCTGCTTGCGAACAAGTCCTTCGTTTTACTCGAGTGAGTAAGTGGGATGACCTCTCAGAAGAATTAAAGGTACAACTTAGCTTCAATATGGGTGCAATGGCCTTGGGTCTTAGTCTTAGCAAAGAAGAAGGGTATTTTTCCCTGCAAAATGCCCGCAACGGAAGTATTTCAATGGAAAAATTTCATGAACATCTCAAGTCATTAATTCTCTCTCACAAAATTGTGGTAGATGAAACAAAAATTGCGCGACCATTTTAAAGATTCAAATGAAATTGACTTTTTCAGATTTATAAAAAGTCAACATGATGTTGTCTTGTAGGTTATTGTAATCTGTACTTATCCTCAACGTTTTTTTAGAAAAAATTTCAAAAACAAAGTTTTATATGTATTAAATCACTTATTTTATTATGAAAGGAAAAATAATTTTATTTGTGTTAGTTATATTGGCAGTTTTTGTTCTTTTTGGGTGTACTCAGCCATCTGCCGAATCCGTTTCTACTTTTGCAAAATGCATAAAGGATAGTGGGGCTAAGTTTTATGGAACTTTTTGGTGTCCTCATTGTATTGAACAAAAAAAGTTATTTGGAAGTTCTGTTGAGTATTTGCCCTATGTTGAGTGTTCTACTCCTGATGGAAAATCCGAGTTACAAGTTTGTATTGATGCGGGGATTGAAAGTTACCCGACATGGGTTTTTGCTGATGGATCAACAGCAGTAGGATTACAAACATTTGCACAACTAAGTACAAAAACAGGGTGCAAATTAAGTTGATTAACGCGGAATTTTGTCTTTGAAACTGTGCGATAGGTTTATTTTAATCTGCGCTCGTCCTTCAAGCGTAAAAGTTTATGACGTATTGTGGTTTTGAGGGATTTTTTGTTACAACCTGGGGAGTTATAAACTTATCGCCCCATATATGTATTAGGTGTTTTTGTGGTTAAAGCGGTTACTGAAGTTTTGCATTTTCCTACTCTTAAGACAGTTATGGCTATTGAAGAAGTTATTAAAGATGCAGATTTGGCTTTGAGTAGGAACAAGATTTTGGATGAATTAAATAATAGTGTTATGCGTTCTACTTTGAATGTCACTTTAGATTATTTAGAGAAGCGTGGGCTTGTTTTGGAAACAAAAAATGGTTTTATTTGGACTTTTAATTCAAATAAAAATCTTGAACTAGCAGAGGCTAATGCTTTGGAAGTGTAACTAAATGGTTCAAAAGAAAGTTAGTATAAAACTTTTAAATGAAGCTAAAGATGAGTACTTAAAATTACAAGAAACTGTTAGGGTTGAAAAAGAAAAAGGGGTGCTCACTTCAATTCATCAAACGCTTTTGCGTTCAATTGATTCAAAAATTGAATTATTAAAAGCAAATTATGATTTTGGGACTCAAATACCAAAAAAGAATTTTCCAAAAAAGTACGTTGATTCTTTTGGCATTACTAATTTGTGGAAAATTGATTTGTCAGATTATTGGAGAATGATTTATACTCTAAAACAATCACAAAGAGAACAAACAGAAATCGAAATAATAACTATTTGGCTTGATGTATTAGATATAATTGATCACGAAAAATATAATAAAATATTTGGTTACAAAAAAAGATAATTAAACGAAAAATTATTGGAGTTTGTTTAAACCTTCTCAAATCGCCTCTATTTCCTAATCGCTGTACTTCAAGTAGAAACTACTCCGGCTCGTCCTCAGCGCTGGCGAAGTTGAATAATTGTTTTGCAAAAGAAAAGCGGTTTGACTAAAGGATTGTTTATATATTTGAGAGTGCTTTTTGTAGCAGGAGTTCTATGAAAAAGTTTTTTGTTTTATTGATTTTGGCACTTGTCCTAGTGCCTTTTTTTATCTGTGCCGAGGAGATTCAAAGTTATGGCACAAAATATTTAGTTGAAATCACTCCTGAACTCGCAAAGCAAAATTTAGTTCATGTGAAAGCGGAAATATTAGTAAATAGCCCGATGGAACTTATTGTATCTTCCCCAGATAGGGATTATTCAGGAACCGTTACAATAGAACGTGCTTATGATAATCAAAATAATCCGATTAATGTAGAAAAAATTGATGCCACTACTTGGAAAGTTAATTCTTCTTCTCATTTTATAATTGAATATATAGCAAGTACAAGTTTTCCCTCAAGATCCAAAGGCGAATATTTAACCTATTTGACCGAAAATTGCGGCTTGTTGTTTGCGGCGAGTATTTTGCTTAAGCCGCAAGTACAAGGAAGTATTGTCCAAGGAACTTCGGTTGTTAATTTTTCTTTGTCCCAAGACTGGAGTATAATGACCGATGAGACTTGGAAACCGCTTGCTTCAAACTCTTTTGAGGTTGACAAAAAGGATTTTGAATCACTGTTTGCAGTTGGGAAGATAAATACTACCCAGGGGATTTTTGGAAATAATCAAAAATTAATTGTTGGGACATGCGGAAACGCAAAATTTACTACTGACAAATATCTGCAGGGGATAAAAACTTTGTTAGATTACTTTGACAAAACTATTGGTAAACTGAACCAAAAAGAAATGCGCGCTGTTTTGATTGATTTGCCTTTGCCGGGCGATTACATGAGCGGCACCCCAAGGCTCGCAATAAACAGGGCCAGCGGGGATTTTGGAATGTTTGAGGGGATGTTCTGGCACTATTGGTTCCTTAAGTCAGTGGGGGGGATTAGTGAAGAGGAAGGCGGGAGGGTTTGGTGGTTCGGGGAGTCCTTAAGCCCATTTTATCTTTGCCCAGTTTATGCACAGCTTGGCGAAACCGCCGGAGATTACATGTGGGCTGCAAAATGTGATGGTTCAGAATGGAAAGAATGGTATAAGGTGTACGCAAGCAATAAAGGCACAAAATATGATATTCCAATGGTTGATTATTATAAAAAAAATCAGGAGACAAAAGATTTGGGTTATTATTATCCGCTGCCTTATCTGAAAGGAGGGGTTGTGCTTTATTTGCTTGACAAAGCGTTTAGTGAAACAACTAATGGGGAGAAAAATATTCAGGATGTTGGAAAATACCTTTATGAAAATTATGCTGTGAAAGGCCAAGGTTACACAATGAATGATATCCTTCAGGCAGTAAATAATATCTTCGGGAATGATTTTACAGGGTTTTTTGATTCCTATATTTTTGGCAATGAGCCGCTTCCAATAATAAATGAAAATAATGATTTCAAAATTGATTGGAGTGTGCTTGGGAATAAAATATATAAAAGCGTTCCTAATTTAGAAAAGCTCAGACCCCAACCTTCTGTTCAGCAAAACGATTTTGAATTAATGAAAACCAATAAACATTTTGAGGTTTTTTTTCACCCCAATGACTCTGCGATGGCAACGATGCTTCTTTTGGATTGCGAAAAAGCTTATCCTATTGAAGCAAAATTATTTGGCGGTGAGGCAAAACTTAAAATAAAAATGTTTGTGACTTATGACAGCAAAGAATATGCTGAAATGGGTGGAAATCCGGGCATGATTTATGGGGAAAATTTAAGTGCTGGTGGAATATGGAGTGCGGAAGGGGATGCAATAAATTGGCTAAGGCCCATCACAAGCGATTACCAAAAAAACCAATTATCGAGTGGTGTTTGCGCTCACGAACTCAATCATGCTATGATGCGGCAAGTTTATCCTGGCGTTTACACTAATTGGATTCAATGGTTCAACGAATCAAATAATTTTCCAAAACTCATTTGGCTTGAAGAGGGGCATTCGGTCAATGAGCCAGGGAATCCATTTATTAACAAAGAACCTTATGTGCAATTACAAAAATCCATCTTGTCAAAAGAACAGGTCGTAATTTCATTTTCAACACTTACAAAAATGAATTATGGGAGTCTGACCGAAACCGAAAAGCTTTTGTTTGAATCAGAGGGCGAAGCCCTTTATTTTTTTATAGAAGCGAGGTATGAAAACGGATTACAGCGCCTTTTGCTGGATTATAATAAAGGAGTTACTTTACAAGAAGCGGTAAAAAGTGCTTTTGGCGTAACGTTTGAAGATTTGGAAAAGGATTTTTGGATTGTTGCAAATAAATCCGCACAGAATTCTGATAATCACACGGGGGCAATTTATGGAATTAAAAATAGGGGTGTTGATACGGGATTAGCTGAAAAACTTGGCGAGTATGAGCCTTTTATTGGATTGTTATCTGCTTATGCTTCAGCAGAAAAAACTGGAATTGATTTGAATACCTTAAAGATAGAAGAAGCTCCAGCAGTTAATCCAAGCGATGTTGGGCAAAATATTCCGCCGGAAGAACCTTCAGGTGATTTTCCTTGGCCGTTAATAGTTATTCCGGCCATTATAATAGTTGTTCTTTTGGGGGTTATTAAGATTTTAAAAATTATTTTCTCAAAATCAAGATGACGCTGTGACACAGGTTAATTTAACACACGTTCGTCCTCAGCGTAATAATTTTTAGAATGAGAAAATTAATCTATTTGCCTCTTTTAGGTTTGTCTTATCATTTTTAATGCAAATAAATCTTGGGCTGTGTGAAACCACATTCGTTTTTCTAACGCTTTTTTTGCGACCCTCAAAATAGATTTATTTTCTAATTTTGACTTATTTTTTAATTTATTTTCTTTTTAGTATAACTAGGCTTGGAGCGCTATCAATAAGGCTTTTTGCGTATTTCAAAAATTTGTGGTCGGGCATTCCCCAATTAGAAGTTCTTCTTTTTGTTAGCATAGAAGCTTCTGCACGTTCTATACTTGTCCATGTTGGTTTGGACCACTGGGCGATTGTTGCAAATCTAGCTACATCTCTTTGTCTGAGTAAGGTTATTCCAAATAAAGGGGTTGCACAAAGTAAAGCATTTTTGTTTGTGGAGAGTGAATTAACTGCGACTCTTGCAAGTTTTTTTGAAGTAACAGAATATGATGCCGCATTGTCTTTATAGGTTTGTCCGCTTAGTCCTCCGCTTCTCAGTACTCCCACCGCAACAACTAAATCAAATTTTTTTCCAGGAAATGCGTTTGCAAGATTGAGTGCATTTCCTCGCACTATATTTACTCCATTTCTTTTTAGTTCTGTAATTCTTTCTTCGCGAAGTTGAGTATCAATTGCGCTT
>Ga0172379_10003383_pt1 | contig 25534 bp, 38 predicted proteins | sample GrowelOW334metaG_FD_119756 | JGI IMG/M metagenome (GOLD analysis project Ga0172379, IMG submission 119756) | Groundwater microbial communities from an aquifer near a municipal landfill in Southern Ontario, Canada - Groundwater well OW334 metaG | ecosystem: Environmental > Aquatic > Deep...
CAAAACCATGCTGGTCGAATAGACAAACCTCCTTTTGTTAGTTGACCTGCTGCTCCGCGAACACACTTTCGAGACAACCATCGAGCCACCATGGAAGCGCTTCACTGTACTCGCCAGTAAGCATAGCGCGCGAATTGTTAAGCATTTCCGTTTCGGCGGCGTTGCAGAGAATGTCCATGTGCTTTTGCATCTCTGCATCAAGCACCTTCATGTCCTCCACAACCTGCGCGATTGCCTTACGAAATGTCCCGTCGGCCTTCGGTTCACGCTCCAAGGAATCCTGATACGCCTCATCGATGGCGATGAAGGCGGCCCAGAAATCCATTCGCATGAACAGAAACCCGCAAACAGCATCGTCGTTCTCAAACTCCTCGGCCTCGGTCTTGTCGGTGCGGCGCCATTCCTTGGCAAACTCTTCCATTCTCGTAATCAACTTATGAACATGGTCTGAGAGTTCACGTGCCGCGGCAATAGCGAAGTTGGATGGCAGGACACCATCGCATTCCCCGATGTCAGTGCCGTAAATACGACAACGACCAAGGGCGGCGGCCAACCACAGACAAGCGCGCTGAAACTCCGAATGTTGCGGGTTGTCGAGTGATGGACGAGCCATCGCCTCAAACAATTGACCGCGATAATCAAACAACTTGCTGAGATCACCGTACGTCATAGCAATTTCCTTTCAATTTTAGGTAATTCGGCTTGCCTTGCCGTCCCCGAAAAGGGGAGTAAATTGTCAATTCACTGATTATTTATTATATCACATATTAAGCATTTTTGTCAATAGTTTTATAACTAAAACAAAACTACCCCTTTCAGGGTAGTTTTTAAGTGCAAATTGATTACCTCTTTGACCACTGCGGGCTCTTTCTGGCTCTCTTTAAGCCGAATTTCTTTCTTTCTCTCATTCTTGGATCTCTTGTTAAGAATCCTGCCTTTCTCAATCTCTTTCTAAAGTTTGCATTAAAATCAACTAATACTCTGGCTGTGCCGTGCCTTATTGCTTCTGCTTGAGCATTTCTGCCCCCGCCCTTTACAATAATCATCACTCTGAATTTATCCAGGCATTTCATCTTCCTCATTGAAGAAGTTGCATTCAATTGGTCTTCCTGCAATTTAAAATATTCCTCATACGGCTTTCCGTTTACCATAAATATCTTGTCTCCCCTTGTAAAAAGCCTTACGCGGGCAACAGCTGTTTTCCTTCTGCCGATTGCTTCAAAATATCTGTCGGGTTTTCCGGCTAATTCTTTTTCTATTTTAAAATCATCAGCTGAAAAATCATCTTCATCATCGTCAATCATATCAACAACCGAGGCTGGAGCCGGAATTTTTATTTCCACTGGCTCTTTTACTGCTTCCGGTTCTTTCTCTTTTTTAACTGTCGGCTTTGCTTTCTTTGCTGCCGCAGGTTTTTTTGTTGTAGCTTTTGTTGGCATGTTTCTATTTTTCAAATTTTAGCCTTTTAATTTGCTTTGCTCTTAATTTGTTTTTGGTTAACATTCCCATTACTGCTTTTCTGAAAATTTCTGAAGGCTTTTTTATATAAACCTCTTTCATTGTGGCTTCTTTTAATCCGCCCAAATATCCTGTGTGATGGAAATAAATCTTTTTATTAAATTTGTCTCCGGTAAATTTTAATTTCTCAACATTTTTTATGGTAACAAAATCTCCGGCGTCTTTATAAGGCGCAAAACCGGGCTTGTTTTTTCCTCTCAACAAAACAGCAACCTTCACGGCCAATTTGCCCAAAACTTCGCCGTCTGCGTCTATTGTATGTTTTTCTCTTTTAATTATTTCCATATTATTATTTTACCAATTCAATAATAGCCATTTTTGCTCCGTCTGAAGTTCTTGGCCCTAATTTTATAATCCTTGTATATCCCCCATTTCTTGAAAGATATTTTGGAGCAATCACTTCCAGCAATTTTTTAACTGTTTTTGGAGTTAAATCCTGGGTTAACACTCTGCGATTGGCAATATTATTATCTTTTGCCCTTGTTATGTGTTTTTCAGCAAACCCTCTCAACTCTTTGGCCTTGGCCTCGGTAGTTTTTATTTTCTCGTGCAAAAAAAGGCTGTTCGCTAATGTTCTTAATAGCGCCTTTCTTTGGTCAGCTGGTCTTGATAATTGTCTGCCTTTGTTTAGCTTTCGCATCTTAGTCTGCTTTTAATTCTAATCCTAATTTTTTCAATTTCTTCTTTATCTCCGTCATTGCTTTTTCACCCATACCTTCTAATTCCTGCAATGTTTTTTCATTTTTCTTTATAATGCCTCCAACTGTTTTGATATTGTTTTCCAGCAATGCATTCAGCGTTCTTGTTGAAAACTTCAAGTCTTCAACACTCATTTTTGTGGCTTCTGTTTCTTCCTTTTCCGGTGTTTCTGAAGTTTCTGTTTCTCCGGCTTCTTTTGGAGCTTTTCCTCCCTTTGATTCATAAATCAAATTGAAGTGCTTTAAAAGAATGTCGCAGGCTTGAAAAAAAGCTTCTTCTGGAGTTATTGTTCCGTCTGTTTCAACTTCCAAATCCAATTTATCAAAGTCTGTTCTGTCGCCTACGCGCATATTTTCAACCTGGAAGTTAACATTTTTGACAGGAGTATAAATTGCATCAATGGCAATGCTTCCAATTTCCGGCTTTCTGTTTTTTCTCTGATCTTTTTGCTCATATCCAATGCCTCTTTCTATTTGAATCTCTATTTCAAATTCAGCTTTCTTATCTGTAACTGTGGCAATGTGAGTGTCTGGGTTTACCAACTCTATCTGCGAAGAAAGATCAAAATCAGACCCCTTAACATCTTTTTCTCCTTTTACCTTCAACGCAACTCTCTGCATGTCGCCTTCATAGATTTTAAACCTTAAATTCTTTAAATTTAAGATAATCATCATAGCATCTTCTAAAACGCCGGGCATTGTTGAAAATTCGTGAGGAATTCCTTTTATTTTCACCTCTGTAACTGCAACTCCCGGAAGAGACGACAATAAAACCCTTCTTAAAGAGTTTCCAACCGTAACGCCGTATCCTGGATAAAGGCCTTCTATTTCAAAAGTGGCCTTATTCTTATTCTTTTCCTTATTTTCGCGTATTATTTTAAGCGGTAGAGGAAGAGGTATCATTTTTTATTAGTTCTTAGTTCAACAGATATCAGTCTCGCTCCGCGGCGGACTATCACCCTGCGGACTAAAACCTAAAATTAAACTTTAATAAATTAATATAAATTTTTATTACCTTGAATAGAACTCGAATATCTGGGAAATTTCTGCCGGAGGATTTACTTCTTGCAAAGTTGGTTCTCCAATAGATTTTCCTTCCAATTTTTCCTTGCTGATATTCAGCCAGACAGGCACTTCTTTTATTTTCAGTGCGCTGGCCATATCGCTGAAAATAGTTTTCTTTTTCTTTGATTCTTTTATTGAAATAACATCTCCTTTCTTAACCTTGAAAGATGGAATGTTTACAGGCTTTCCATTTACCATAAATAATCCATGAGAAACCAGCTGTCTTGCGTGGCGTCTTGATTTTGCAAATCCCAGTCTGAAAATAACATTGTCCAGCCTTGTTTCCAAAACTTTTATAAGTTCGTTGGCAACGTCTTCCACTTTTCCCATTTTAGTCAAAGTTTCTTTTACATAAGCTTTAAACTGGCGTTCTGAAATGCCGTACCACTTTTTAAGAGATTGCTTTTCCTGCAAAGATTTTTTATATTCTGATGCTGAGCCTCCCCTTCTTTTCCTTTGAGGGCCCGGCGCATAAGCGCGTTTTACTATTGCGCATTTCGCAGACAAACAACGGTCTCCTTTCAAAAAGAGTTTTTGTCCTGCTCTTCTGCATGTTTTACATTGATCAATTTGCATATTCTCTACAAATTACGATTTAATATTATACGCGTCTTACTTTCTTAGGCCTGCATCCGTTGTGCGGAATGGGCGTAACATCTTTAATAGATATAACATTCAGCCCTTGGTTGACCAATGTTCTCACACTGGATTCTCTTCCTGCTCCAACGCCTTTTATCAAAACGCTGATTTTTTCAATGCCGATTTTCTTGCAAGTGTTAGCTATTGTTTCTGCTACTCTTGAAGCGGCGAATGATGTTGATTTTTTTGTTCCTTTGAATCCCACCGACCCTGCTGACTTCCAAGACAAAACCTGTCCCCTTAAATTTGTAAGGGTTATTATTGTGTTGTTATAAGAAGAAGATACGAATATTTTTCCTTCTGCTGTTTTCTGGACTGTTTCTTTGTTTGATTCTTTCTTGACAATCGCTTCTACCTTATCCTTTTCTTTCATTAACTCTTCTTGATTTGTTTCTATTATATGTTTTTTTCCCATAGTTGTTTATTTTATGTTGGTGTTGCCGCCGGCTTTCTGCCAGATCCAATTGTTTTTCTTAAGTTTCCTCTTACTGTTCTTGTGTTTGTTTTTGTTCTTTGTCCTCTTACCGGCAATTTTCTGATATGCCTCATTCCCCTCCAAGTTCCAATATCTTTCAATCTTTTGATGTTAATCATAATCTGCCTTCTCAAATCTCCCTCAATCTTATAATCTTTTTCAATCAAGTCTCTCAAGCTGTTAACTTCTTCTGAAGTTAATTCTCCGGCTTTTTTATTTGCATCTATTTTTACTTCTTTCAAAATTTTAGGACTCAAAGAATTGCCTATTCCATAAATATATGTAAGGGCAATTACTATTCTTTTATTGTCTGGTATATTTACACCCGCTATTCTTGGCATGCTTCAAAAATTTTAATTTTAATTATCCTTGGCGTTGCTTGTGTTTAGGATTTTTTTTGCAAATAACATAAAGAGTTCCCTCTCTTTTGATGGATTTGCAATCTTTGCACATTTTTTTAACTGATGGTCTTACCTTCATATTTCGTAAAAAAAAATTATTTTAAGCGATAAACAATCCTTCCTTTTGAGTCGTCATAGGGTGACATTTCCAGTGTTACTTTATCGCCCGGTAAAATTGTAATTCTGTTCAACCTCATCTTCCCGGAAAGAAATCCCATTATCTCTTTGTTGTCATCTAATACTACCTTAAAAAAGGCATTTGGTAAAGCCTCAATTACTCTGCCTTCCCTTCTAATAACTTTATTTGAATTTTGGCTGTTTTTCTCTCCGTTAGGAATCATTATTTATTTGCTATAAACCAATTTCTTTGCTTAATTTATAAGCAAAGCTATAATGTTTAATGTTACCAAATTAATTTATAATAGTCAAGAGTCTGTTACTCAAAGCTCAAAATTATCTTGATTTTGTTTGTATCGTAAGGAGCTTTCATTGTCCAAAACGGCCAGAATTTAACTTCTATTTTTGCCGCTTCCTCCCCCAAATTATTGTTTATAGTTTCTTTTATTTCTCCGGCTGACCTCTTTTTAAACAAAGAAATCAGCTTGTTTTGATCTACAGAAAGGTAGCCTTTTCCGGTAAATTTTAAATTTACAGTCATTGTGTTATTTTTTGCGTCTATATTATCCAAGCTGTAATCAAACGCCAAGCTTTCATTCAATACTGTTTTTGAATCTGAAATTTGCGAAAGTATAAATTCTTTGGCAAATGCTTCCAAGTCGGATTTTTTAATAACCAATGCGCTTGCTTTCACTTTTGCGGTCTGGTTGAATTTTTCAACAATCGCTCCCTGCTTGGCGCTGGCAGATGTTTCTACAACGCTCTTTGATATTGCGCCGTCTAATAAAATATAATCTGGATTTGCAGAAATTTTATTTTTTAATGAAGCTTCAACATTAGATAAAAGCTTTACGGTCAAATCTGAATTTGCGTTCTTTAAATCGTCGGCTGTAACCTGAACTTTGGGTTCAGAAAAACCGCCAACCATGGCTTCTTTGGATTCTGCATAAACGCTGTAATAGTAAGCTGTGCCGGTAAGTTTTGGAACAGAAAAATTAGAGGCTTTAATGTTATAGTCTTCTCCGGCCTCTGTGGCAACAACTTCCACCTCAACAGACCCCGGAATAGTTTTTCCGGATTGAATTTTTGCAGCCGGTATGACTATCCTGCTTGTTGATATAAAATACTTGCCCGAATCGGATAAAAAGTGCGTGCCAACTTTTAGCGTTAGAGGAGAAACCGGCGTGTATTTGTTATATACTGTGATGGAACCTTTTGCCTTTCCTTCGCTGGCTGTTTTGCCGGTTGCCGAAAATTCTTGAGTTTCATCTTTTACTTCTTCAATATATTCCGCAGGGATTATTTTATCTTCCGACACTACATTTGTTTTAGAAGCGTCAGCTGTTATTTTGTCTTCAAAACTTACAGTCTCTGTTTTCATTAATATTTCCACATCAACTTTCTGCAATTTGAAATAAAATACTCCGCATAATATAACAGCCAATACGCCTGTTGCGATTAAAATATTCTTCATTGAGAAAATTTTTCCTGTGCCTGTAGAAACGCGTTCTGCTGCCTGCGGGCGCTCTGCTCTTATTGGTTTCTTTTCTGTTTTTTCAATCTTTGCGATTTTTTCAACTTTTTCTGTTTTGCGCGCGCTTCGGGGCTTTTTCCCGTTCATTGAATATTTTATGCCGGTCTCTGCCTTTTTCTTCTTTTGAGGCGGCAAAATATCGTACATCTTTTTGGCCATAATTTATAAAAAATTAAAAATTATTCTAAAATTGCCTTAATCCTCCTGACTCCAGACGAGGAAGATTCTTCTTTTATAATTTTAAAATGCCCCAAAACTCCTGTACGTTCAACATGAGGCCCTCCGCAAATTTCACAGCTGGCAACATTGTTGCCTTCTCCCACAGTATAAACTTTTACCTTCTCCCCGTATTTTGATTCAAAAACACCCATGGCATTTAATTCGCGAGCTTCATCTAAAGTCATTTCTTCACAGGTAACGGGAAGGTCTTTCTTTATTATATCATTTACAAAATTTTCTACGAGTGCCAGTTGTTCACTGCTCATTTTTTCTTTATGTGAAAAGTCAAACCTCAATCTTTCTGCTGTAATATTGCTGCCCTTTTGATAAACCTCATCACCCAAAACTTTTCTTAATCCTGCCAGCATCAAGTGAGCTGCCGTGTGCAACTTTGTAGTGGCCTCTGAATTATCAGCCAGCCCGCCCTTAAACATCCCCGCAGACGCAGTCCTGCTCAACTCCTGATGCTTTTCTAGCTCTTTTTTAAATTCTTCCACATCAACTTTTATTCCCTTCTCTTTCGCTAGCTCTTCTGTTATCTCAATTGGAAACCCATACGTTTGATAAAGATCAAACGCGTTTTTGCCGGAGATGCTTTCTAACTTCTCAAATTCTTTTAAACCTTTTTCCAAAGTTGCCTCAAATTTCTCCGCCTCTTGTCGCACAATAAAAATAATGCTATTTTCTTTTTTGGCTAATTCGGGATACACATCTTTATAAATCTCAACCACAACTTTTATCAAAGGCTCTAAAAAGTCAGCCGGCATTCCAACCATTTTTCCATATCTTATCGCCCTTCTCAACAGTCTTCTTACAATATAACCCCTTTCAATGTTTGAAGGCTCAATTCCCTCTGAAATCAAAAATACAGATGCCTTTGTGTGGTCGGCAATAACTCTGAAAGCTTTTTTATCTTCTGCGCTGCAAGGCTTGTCTTTTGTGCAAACATGCCCGCAAAGCTCTCTGATTTTTTTGATAATCGGCTCAAACACATCTGTTTTGTAAACCGTTTCTTTTCCATTCAAAACAGCCAGTGTTCTTTCCAGGCCCATTCCAGTATCAACATTTTTTTGAGACGCCGGCAAATAATTTCCGCTTTCGTCTTTTACATACTGCATAAAAACATCGTTCCAAATTTCCACCCAGTTTTTGTCGCTTGCATCAAAAACTTTTGGAGCCTCAACATCATTAAGCTTCCAGTAGAACATTTCTGTGTCTGGTCCGCATGGACCTGTTTTTCCTGCCGGCCCCCACCAATTGTCTTCTTTTGGCAAAAAGGCAATCCTCTCTTTTTTAATTCCCAACTCTTCCCAGATTTTGGCCGACTCTTCATCTTTTGGAGCATTTTCGTCTCCGGCAAAACAAGAAACCGCAAACCTTTCTAAAGGGATTTGCAATTCTTTTGTTAAAAATTCAAATGACCAGCCTATTGCTTCTTTTTTCCAATAGTCGCCCAAAGACCAGTTCCCAAGCATTTCAAAAAACGTTAAGTGAGTGTCATCGCCAACGTCATCAATGTCGCCTGTTCTTATGCACTTCTGGGCATCGGTTAATCTTACACCCTCCGGATGTTTTTGGCCCAATAAATAAGGCACCAAAGGCTGCATTCCTGCTGTGTTAAACAAAACAGTTGGGTCGTTTTCCGGAATCAAAGAAGCGCTGGGAATAATTTTATGCCCCTTTGACTTGAAAAACTCCAGGTATTTTTGTCTTAATTCTGAAGATTTTATTTGCATGTTTTATTATTTTACACCAAAAAATAATTTCCCGCAACCAGCAAAAAGGAGACCGAAGTCTCCTTACGATGCGTTTACGGCACGCACCTGCCTTTGTCCACTACCCGTCGAATTAGTCTTTGTTGGAAGGGCCCAATGAAGGACTCAAATCCACGGCGCCCTGCACTTCTTCCTCGCGCCTGCATCTGATGCAATGCGTGGCGTACGGCAGAGCCCTCAGTCGAGCAATCTGGATGTCTGCTCCGCATGCACACACGCCGTAGTCGCCCTTTTCCATCCTCTCCAGGGCACTCTCGGCGCGAACAATTTCCCGTTTCTCCAACTCGACCAATTCCGTGGTAATTTCATCTTGGGCTGAACCCAGATCGACAGCCAAAGCCTTGCGTAAGGCATCAAGTCTTTTTACCAAAAACTGCTTAATGTTCAGAATCTCGTCTTTGCGACCCATAATGTGACACCTCTCAAAAAAGAAGAAGCGCTTGTACGTCCACCTACTACACTGAAACAATCGTCCCCTGCGATCCGACAATCGTGACCATCGCACAAAGAAACAAAGAACCCCATTCCAAAGAGGCAATTGTCACTGTCTCCATGTTAAATCCGACGTCTGTCAGAAGTTGCCTAAGCTCGGCTTCTGACCTAGACGAACGGATAATTTCTGCGATCACTTTCGCGACCTCATCTTCGTCCAATAAGCATTTAGACATGTATGGCCCTCCTTCAGACCAACTTTTAGTGTACTAACCCTATATTTTAATTATACCACATATAAAGTAAATATGTCAAGCAGATGCTGCAATAAAAAAGAACCTCTGGGTAAACCCTAAGGTTCTCTATTTTACTGCTTTTTAATGTGCTGTTACTATACTTCCAAGAATTGCCGGCGCTCAAGCGCCCGCTGGCAAGAAATGCAGCGAGTGGCGTAAGGTAGCGCGTTCAATCGCGCCATGGGGATATTTTCCCTGCAATCTTCGCATACGCCATATTTTTCCTCGTTCATTCTCTTCAAGGCTTCCTCCACACGAGCCAATTCACGGCTTTCCACTTCCGCCAACTGGCCGCAGATTTCGTCTTGGACGCTATCAAGAGCCACATCCACGGCATCTCCGCTCGTCGCCCGTAGTTGCTTGAGCAAGCTCAAGTCTCCGGCCAATGCCTTGCGCAAGGCATCACGGCGCTTGGTCAAAACTTCCTTCAGCTTCAGAAGACCATCTTTCCGGTTCATTGTCCGCACTCCTTTTCTTGGGGAGACACACAAAGACCAACAAAATGATTCTATAATATTATAATCATATATGTCAAGCAAAATTTATGCAATCAAAAAACCGCCCAAGAGCCTCATGGCCGAGCGGTTTTGAAAATAAAATTTATTCTGCAGATTTTATTATTTTTACAAATTCTTCGGGGTTTAACGACGCTCCCCCAACCAGCAATCCATCCGCTCCGGATTTTTTAATATAATCCCCGGAGTTCTCCGATTTCACACTGCCCCCATAAAGAATTCTTGTGCTGTCGGCTACTTCTCTGTTATATAATTTTGTTAAAATTTTTCTGATAAATAAAACTGAGCCCATTGTTTCATCTACCGAGCAATTATTTCCTGTTCCAATCGCCCACACCGGTTCGTAAGCTACTGCAACATTTTTCATTTCATCTTTTGTTACGCTTTTTAGTCCATCTGTAATCTGCCTTTCCAAAACTTCTGATTTTTTATTTTGATCTTTTTCGTCTTTGGTTTCTCCAATGCAAAAAATCGGCTTTAATTTCACAGACAAGCTTTTCTTTATTTTTTTGTTTATCATTTCGTCTGTCTCGCCAAAATATTTTCTTCTTTCTGAATGGCCCAGAATAACATAATCAACTTTCAAATCTTTCAACATTAAACAGGAAACTTCTCCGGTAAAGGCGCCCTTTTCTTCAAAAAAAACATTTTGAGCTCCAAGCAACAAGCCGCCTTCGTTTCGCATATGCGAAACTACGGCGAGCCAAGCAAACGGCGGGCAGATAACTACTTCTGAATTTTTAAATTTTCTTTTAGACTTTTTGACTTTATCAAAAAGACTCTTGGCTTCTTTTTGGCTAGCTGGATTCATTTTCCAATTCGCCGCAATTAATGTTTTCATAGAATGTATTTTAATTAAGTACAATTATTTTATAATATTACCACAAGCAATAATAATCATAAACACCTACGGCAGATGATTTTATAGATACTGGTAGTGTTTTTGTCGTTCGCCAAAAACACTACCACTAGCCAATCCGGCTTATCGACTCAACCTAAATTTAAATTTTAAACTTTCTTCATTATCAATAAAATCCGCTACAACAAATCTAATATATTTTTCCAATTTGAATAATTTAACCAGCGCCATTACTTCTTTTTGGCAATCGTACGGATAAACAAACAAACTTTTTTGAAGCTCATAAAATCCTGCCGATCTAAATCTATACCTTAATGCATTTCTCCCCTTTCTACATTCCTCTGGAATATCAAAAGCAAACATCCGCCATTTTCCATCCCACTCTTCTTTTCTGTTTTCAAGTCTTTTAAAAATAATATTCAAAGCTCTCAACATTCCTTTTTCGGTTAGAGAAACAAGTACAGAACCATCGTAATTTTCTTTTTTCTTTATAAATTTCTGTTTATTTAAATCTCTAATTCCGTCTTTCAATTTATTGGTGTTTATTTCTTTGTTCCAATGGTTAAAATCTTCCGAAATCCAGAGGCCTCTTTTCGCCCTATAACTAAAACCTGCATCAATGCAGTCATATAAATGCAATATAATTTCATCAATCACAGAGTTTTTCATCATCTTAATTATACTGCAAATTATATAGTGGTAGCAAATTTGCCGTTCGGCAAAAACGCTACCACTATATAAAATGTAATAAAAGAGCCCCATTCAAACGAATTGTCTGAACAGGGCGAACCGAAAAATCAAAGTTGGCCTTGAAAAACTAACGGTAGGAGTATTGAGATTTATGAACGACCGCTTCCCTTTGCAGTCCAGTTCGTCGACTGCTTATTATGGGTTAACCGGCAGTTTAGACTTTTTTCTTTTACCGCCACTTGGGCTGAAGATTCGCACCAACTCTCTTAGCGTTTTTACTTCCGACGATACTTCCGTGTCGGAAATTTCCCGCTCCATAAGAAATTCGCCAGCGCCTCGAAGAGGAATAGGCACGATTCGCCATCCTTCTTTTCCAAGTTGATTGACTTCGTCCCAGAATTCGGTAATTTTTTTGTAACGTTTGAGTTTCGCGCAGACGGTCTTATATTCCCACTTTTTCATGGCGAGCCTTTCTTAAAAAGAACAAAAAATCAACTTACTATACTCTTATATTATAATCTTTTATTATATTTCTGTCAATATTCTGGGGCCTTTCTTTGTGATGGCTATTGTGTGTTCAAAGTGGGCTGAAAGCGAGTCGTCTTTTGTGGCAAAACCATAGCCGTCTTCTGCTTTTTTGATGCGCCAGTCGCCCATTGTCAGCATAGGTTCTATGCAAATTACCATTCCCTCTTTCAGTTCTGCGCCTCCTCCCCTTTTGCCATAATTTGGAATTAACGGATCTTCATGCACTTCTTTTCCTATGCCGTGGCCGGTTAAATCTTTTACAATTCCAAAGCCCTGATCTTTCGCGCACCTTTCAATTGTGTTTCCAATGTCTCCAATTGTATTTCCAATTTTTGCTTTTTTGATTCCCAATCTTAAAGATTTTTTTGTTACATTAATCAGCCTCTTTGCCTCAAAAGAAACGCTTCCAATGGGCACTGTCACAGACATATCTGTGCAATAACCTTTATATGCAACTCCCAAATCCAGCCCGATTATGTCTCCTTCTTTCAAAACATACTTAGATGGATATCCGTGCACAATAACATTATTTACAGAGGCGCACAAAGAAAACGGAAAACCCTCATATCCCTTAAAGGCGGGCTTAGCTCCCATAGACGAAATCAGGGCCTCTGCGGCCCTGTCCAATTCTAAAGTAGTAATTCCCGGCTTTGCTAATTTTTCAAGCTCTTTGACTGTTTTGGCCAGGATTTTTCCACCTTCAGCTATTATTTGAATTTCTTCCGGTGTTTTGATAGTTATCATAAATTACGGCTCGCTCTTCTACTGAACAATTTTAATGACATCGGCGAAAACTCCGGCAACATCCTGCTCTCCGTTAATCTTATGAAGTTTTAATCCTTGTTTTTCTATAACTTCTATAACTGGAAATGTCTGTTCTTTAAAAACTTCCAAGCGCTTTTTGATTGTTTCAACATCGTCCAGCCCTTTTCTTTTAACAAGGTTTGAGCCGTCCAGCGGACACTTTGTTAAAGTTTCTGTTTCAGGGGTGAATAAAATTGAGTGCCTGATCAGTTCGCAAATTCTTCTGTGGGAATTTCTGGCTATTGTCACCTCCGGGGTGATTTCAAGCATAATAAATTTTATATTTTCTGCGCCGTAAAGCTCTTTTAAAAGAGGAATTTCTTTTTCTGCTTCATAAACAGTTCTTGGAGATCCTGAAAAAATGATTGACTTTCCTTCTTTGGCCAAATCTTTTATTTTTTCAGCCATCAAATTAACAACAAAGGGCGGGCTGTTCAAAAGGCCAGTTTCCCATCTGATTTTTTCATCTGAAACCTTGAATGTTTCTCCGTCAATTTCAAAAACTTTTTCAGGGGTTTCGTTTTGGAAACAAGCTTCAATAACTTTACTGGACTCGAAATGATAGAAACCCGTCTTGCCCGATAACACTTCTGCCTGAGTTCCCTTGCCGGCGCCCGGCTGTCCAAACAAAATTACAACTTGTTTTTCCATTTTAAAATAAATTTAATTAAAGTTAATTAAAACGTCTCGTACTCTCGCATTTGTAATTGCGCGTTGATTTGCCTTAGAGTATCCAAAACAACGCTGACAACAATCAACAAAGATGTGCCTCCGATTAAAAATGTAAAACCTGTAACTCCCGTAATCCCAGACACTATTGATGGCAATACTGCTATTAATCCCAAGAACATTGCTCCTGTAAACAAAACTCTGTTTAATATGTAGTTTAAGAAGTCCGCTGTTGATTTTCCAGGTCTTACTCCTGGAATGAATCCGCCCATTTTCTGCAAGTTTTCTGCGATTGTTTTAGGATCAAAAGTTACTGCTGTATAAAAATAGGTGAAAACAACAACCAGCAAAAAATACAACACTCCGTACACCCATGCGTTGTTAAAGAAAGCGCTTACATATGTGGCAATGGTGCCAACAATGCCTGGGGTTGAGCCCAAAAAACTGGCCAGCATTCCAGGAATCATAAGTATGGAAAGCGCAAAGATAATTGGAATAACTCCGGCCGGGTTTACGCTTAACGGCAAATATGTTGAGCCTCCGCCGTACATTTTCATTCCCCTAACCCTCTTTGCATAAGAAACAGGAATATTTCTGCGGGCTTCTGTTATTAGTACAACACCGGCAATAATTATAACCGACAGGGCGATAAACAAAAGATAAGATGGAATTTTGGAAACGTCCCAGGTGACGAATGTTTCAACTATGTTAGCAGGCAAACGGGCAACAATTCCGGCAAAAATCAAAAGAGATGTTCCATTTCCCATTCCTTGTTCCGTGATAATTTCTCCAAGCCACATCAGAAAAACCGCTCCTGCCGTGATGGTTATCAAAGCGCCCAAAAGAATCACCGGTGAAAGCGCGCTTATTGTTCCCTGGCTTTGAAACAAAGACAGCATTCCATAGCCTTCAAAAAACGCCAAAGGTACTGTGGCAATTCTTGCATATTGGTTAAATTTTTGTCTTCCGGCTTCTCCTTCTTCTTTATATAATTTTTCCAAAGCAGGAAAAATCATTGTTAAAAGCTGTAAAATAATCGTGGCTGTAATATATGGCCCAAGCCCGAGCATTACTATGGAAAAGTTGCTTAGCGCTCCTCCGGAAAAAATGTTCATAAGGCTGAAAATCTGGTTGTCTGAGAAAAACTTCTTCAAGTTTTCTGTTCCAATTCCCGGAATGGGTATGTTGGCCGCCACCCTGAAAATTACAAATAAAAAAATAACAAAGAGCAACTTTTTTCTAAGCTCTTTGTTTTTGAAAAGAAATATTATTTTTTCGTACCACATTAGATGAAATTTAAAATTATTTAATAGCGCCTCCTGCTTTTTCTATGGCCTCTCTGGCTGATTTTGAAACCTTGCAATTTTCAATAATAATCTGCTTTTTCAATTCTCCCCTGCCCAAAATTTTAACTTTTGGGTTTCTCCCTTTAATCATACGAATAATTCCCTTTTTAATCAAATTTGACGGATTAACAGTTTCGCCGTTATTTGTGTTTTTTTCCAAAACATCAAGATTAACAACCACAGTGTTGTCTTCCATAACAAAACTTCTGTATCCTCTTAATTTAGGATACCTTTTGATAAGTTCTCTTATAATCGGAACCATTTTTCTTCCTGCTCTTGCTGTCTGTCCTTTTCCTCCTTTTCCGGAATATGTTCCTTTCTTTCCTCCCCTTCCAATTCTCTTTTTGTTCCTTGTTTTATGTTTTGGCTGTAGTTCGTGTATCTGCATTTTATTTGGGCTTGATATTAGATTTTAATTTCTTTAATGCTGCCATTGTCGCTCTTGCGTTGTTAAGCTTGTTTTTTGATCCTGACAGAATTTTTGATGAAACGTTTTTAATTCCAGCCAAATCGCAGATGCTTCTTACGGCGCCGCCGGCCACCAATCCTCTTCCTTTGCTTTGAGGTTTTAATAAAATTCTTGATGGTCCTGCTTTCGCCTCCACTTCGTGAGGAATGGTTTCATTTACTATTGTAACCATTATCAAGTTCTTTTTTGCGGCTCTGGTAGCTTTTTCAATGGCCTGGGAGACATCCTTGCCTTTGTCCACGCCCACTCCAACCTTGCCTTTTTTATCTCCGGCAACCACAACGGCTCTAAAGCTCATTCTTTTTCCTCCGCCTGTTACTCTGGTCACGCGAGCTAAATCCAAAAGTTTTGATTCAAATTCGTCTTTAATCTGGTCTCTCCTTCCGCCTCCAAAACTGCGTCCAAATCCGTGCCCAAAACCAGGCTTCCTTTGAGGAACCCTTTCTTCGCCGGTTGGCATTGGCTTAAATCCGTCTTTTTTTTGTTCTACCATTTTATTTAGCTTGTTAACTTCTTAGTTTTAAAATTTTAAACCGCCTTCTCTGGCGCCGTCGGCTATGGCTTTTACTCTGCCATGGAAAACAATTCCTGCTCTGTCAAAAACGACTTTTTCTATTTTTTTATCAATGGCTTTTTTAGCAATTGCTTTTCCAACTTCAAAGGCAACTTTTACCTTGTGGGTCATTCCTTTCTCGTCTTTTCCTGATTTGGCAACCTTTACATCCTTGTCGGAAGCAGATGTTAAAACTTCTGCCTTCTCATCATTTATCAGCTGGGCATAAACATGATTTGCTGTTCTTGAAACACAAAGCCTTGGTCTCAAGCTTGTGCCTGAAACTTTTGCTCTTATTCTTTTATGCCTTCTGATTCTTTTTTCTTTTTTAACTGACATATTATTTTATTATCTATTTTTTAGCTGAAACTACTTTCTTGCCTTCTTTTCTTCTGATTTTTTCTCCTTGGTATTTAATTCCTTTTCCTTTATAAGGCTCTGCCTTCTTAGCCTTTCTTATTTCTGCTGATACCTGCCCAACTTTCTCTTTGCTGATGCCGGAAACAGTTATCACGTTCTTTTCCACTAAAAATGTAATTCCTTCAGGTTTTTTAATTTTAACAGGATTTATAAAACCAACGTTTAAAGATAATCCGGCTGGTTCAACAATTGCTTTGTAACCAACTCCTTCAATCTCTAATTTCTTCTCAAAGCCCTTGCTGACGCCTTCCACCATATTGGCCACCAATGCTCTATATAATCCCCACAATCCTCTGCCTTTCTTTGAAAGCTGCGCTTTTGGAGCAACCAAAATCTTTCCATCCTTTTGTTCTATTTTAATTTCGTTGTGGATGAATTGCTTTAATTCTCCTTTTGGGCCCTTAACAACAATTTCTTTGTCAGAAATTTGAGCTGTTACGCCCTGTGGGATTTCAATTGGTTTTTTTCCTATTCTGCTCATGATTTTTTATTATTGGCTTCTTGAATTTATTATTATATATTATTTTCAGCTATCGGTCAATTTACCAAACCTCGCAAATTACCTCTCCTCCTAATTTATTTTTTCTGGCTTCTTTGTTTGTCATTAATCCTTTTGAAGTTGTCACTATGGAAATTCCATAGCCTCCTTTCACCTGCTTTAATTCCTTGGCTCCCGCATAAATTCTCTGGCCTTGCTTTGAAACCCTTTTTAATCCGGAAATTGCAGAGACGCCATTGTCATATTTTAAGCCTATTTTTATCAATTTAATTTTTCCCTTTGTTGTTTTCTTTGCTTCGCTTATAAGATTTTCCCGCAATAAAATAGAGGCAATTTCATATTTTGCTTTTGACAAAGGAATCAAAACTTCCGCTTTCTGGACAGCTGCAGCATTCCTTATTTGATTTAACATGTCTGTTATTGGGTCTATCATAGTTTTTTGTTTTACCAGCTTGATTTTTTAACTCCCGGGATTTCCCCTTTATTGGCTAATTCTCTAAAGCAAATTCTGCAAAGGCCGAATGCCCTCATAAATCCATGTCTTCTCCCGCACTTAAAGCACCTTCTTATTTTTCTTGAAGGGTACTTTGGTTTCATTTTTGCTTTTGCTTCTTGTGATGTTTTTGCCATATATTACTTTGTTTCCTTCATTGGAAATCCTAATAATTTATATAATTCTAAGCCTTCTTCTTTATTTTTTGCGTTTGTTGTTACTGTTACCTGCAATCCAAAAATTGTCTTTTCTTTTTCTGTAAAAATTTCGGGGAAAGCGATATGTTCTTTAAATCCAATTGACAGGTTTCCGCCTTTATCCACTGATTTTGGTTCTAATCCTTTAAAGTCTCTGGATCTTGGCAATATCAAATAAACCAATCTTTCAATAAAATCCCACATCTTATCTTTTCTCAATGTCACTTTTGCTGCTATTTCAAGTCCTTCTCTCAATTTAAACCCGGCAATAGATTTCTTTGATTTCATCAAGCTTGGCTTTTGGCCGGAGATTAAAGCTAAATCCTGCATTATCAATTCTTGCATTTTTGCTCTTTCTCCGCCGGTCTTTGAAACGCTGTCTTTTCCAAAGCAGGTGTTGATTGTCACCTTTTTTATGCTTGGAACAGCCATCGGATTTTTAAATCCGAATTTCTTCATCATGGCCGGTATGGCCTCTTTTTTATATTTTTCTTTTAAGCTTGTGCTTGTTGTCATGTTATGTTTATTAAATTTCCATTCCGCACTTTTTGCAGATTCTGAATTTTTTATCTTTCTCAATTTTAAATCCTGTTCTGGAAGCCTTCCCGCATTTTGGACAAATAATTTTTATATTAGAAACATTGAAAACTGAAGGGATATCAACAACCTGTCCTTTTTCTCCCTGTCTCTTTGGCTTTACATGTTTTTTCTTTAAATTGATTCCTTCTATCAAAATTCCTCCCTCTTTTGGAAGAGACTTCAAAATCTTGCCGGTTCTGCCCTTATCTTTGCCTGCTATTATTAAAACTGTATCGCCTTTTTTTACTTTCATTTTTTTATATAATTTTTTTAAATTGGTTACAGTAATTCTGTTGCCATCATTGCTATTTTGTCAAAACCTTTTTCCTTCAACTCTTTTGCTGTGGGGCCGAACACTCTTCCGCCTTTTGGCAATTTTCCATCTCCCAAAATAACAACTGCGTTATCATCAAAGCGAATGTAAGAACCATCTTTTCTTTTGTATTCTTTTCTTTGTCTTATAATTACCGCTTTCACTTTTTCATGTTTCTTTACCAATTTTCTTGGGTCAGCTTTTTTGACTGCGCCAACAATAATGTCTCCCAATTGAGCATATCTCTTCCTGGTTCCTCCTGGCACATTAATACACTGGACAATTCTTGCCCCGGAGTTATCGGCAACTTTTAACATTGATCTTGGCTGTATCATAATAATTTAAAATTTTAAATTTTTTGGATAACTATCCAGCTCTTGTCTTTTGAAATCGGCCTTGTTTCTTCTATAATAACAGTGTCTCCAATATGAAATTCTCCCTTCTCGTCGTGGGCTTTGTATTTCTTGTGCACCTTAAATCTTCTTTTATATTTTGGGTGTTCCTTCACTCTTTCAACTTCAACCACAACTGTTTTCTGCATTTTGTCGGAAACGACCTTTCCTGTTAGTTTTCTTTTTGGCATGTTATTACTTTATTTCTTTTAATATAGTTAATATTCTCGCGATTTCTTTTTTTGAATTGCTGATTTCTTTCACGTTTTTCAATTTGTTTGAAGAAAATTTAAACCTAATATCGCTTAACTTCTTTTTTAAGTCAACAATCATTTTTTCCAATTCTTTTTTATCTTTTTTGCGAAGTTCTATTGCTTTCATATTATTGTATTTCTTCTCTTTTAACAACCTTTGTTTTAATTGGCAACTTCATGGAAGCTCCTCTAAAAGCTTCCCTTACCACATCTTCTTTCAATCCGTCTATTTCAAAAATTATTCTGCCCGGCTTTATAGGATAAACATAATGGTCAACTGCTCCCTTTCCTCCTCCCAGCGGCACTTCGGCTCCTTTTGAAGTTACTGGCTTATCCGGAAAAATTCTAATCCAAAGCTTTCCTCCCTTTTTCATATATCTGATTATGTGTCTTCTTGCAGCTTCAATTTGCCTGGCTGTTACCCATTTTTCGCCCATTGACTTCAATCCAAAACTGCCAAAATTCAATTCTGTTGCTCTTGTTTCAACGGCACCCTTGTTTCTTCCTCTTCCCTTGTGCCACTTTCTGTGTTTTACTTTTTTTGGCATTAATATAGACATGTTTTTGAAGCTTGCGTTTTAAATTTATTTATCAAACTTTTCTCCTTTGTATATCCAAACCTTTATTCCAATCGCCCCGTAAGTGCAGTGGGCTTCGTGCTGATTATAATCTATATCGGCTCTTATTGTGTTTCTTGGCAATCTGCCCTGTCTTAGCCATTCTTTTCTGGCAATTTCAACTCCATTTAATCTACCGGACAATTCCATTCTTATTCCTTTGACTTCTTTATTTTGCATTACTCTTTCAATTCCCTTCTTCAAAACTTGGCGGAATGGAATTCTTTTTTCAATCTGCTGGGCTGCCCATTGGGCTACTAACGGCGCAGATATCCAAGGATTCTTCATTTCTCTGATTTCTATCCTGATTTCTCTTTTTGTTCCGCCTTTTATCTTGCGCTGTATTTTTAATTCTATGGCTTTTTTCAGTTCTTCAACTCCTCCGCCTCCTCTGCCGATAATAATTCCCGGCCTTGCGGATTCAATAATTATATTTAATTTATTGGCTGAATGTTCTATTTCAAGAGAAGACACAGAAGCTTCGCTCAATTTATTTCTCAAAAAATCCTTTATCAAAAAATCTTCCTCAAGATATTGAGGCATTTTCTTGCCATAAAAACCCCTGATATTCCAATCTTCTGTTCCTTTTATTCTAAATGATTTTGGGTGAACTTTGTGTGCCATGGTTTTTTACTTTTTTGTTGCTTTTTTTGCCGGTTTTTTAACTGTCTTTGTTACTTTTTTGGTTTTAACTTCTTTTGCTTCTTTATTTTTTTTAACAACAATCGGTTTCTTTTCCTCTTGGCCCGGTTCTGCTGTTGGTTTGATTTCTTTTAATATAATTGTGATATGGGAAACTCTCTTTTCTATAGGATAGGCTCTTCCTCTGGACATTGGATGCCACCTCTTCAATCTTGTTCCTTCATCAACAAAAATCTGGGAAATGTATAAGTTTGATTCTTCAAAATGAAAATCGTGAGTAGCTGCCGCAACTCCGCTGTTCAAAAGTTTTAAAACAGGAAGCGCTGCTTTTTTAACAGCAAAAGACAGAATGCTTTTGGCTTCTGCGGCTGTTTTGCCTCTAACCAAATCAACGACCTCTCTGGTCTTTCTGGGCGCTATTCTTAAATGGCTTAATTTAACTTTAACTTCCATGGTATTTTATTTACTACTTTTTTGCTCCGACTTCCGCCACTTTTGCGGCTGTTTTTTGTTCAGCGCCGGCTTCTAATTCTTTTTGCATTTTTCCACCGTGTCTCATGAACTTGGTTGTAGGCGAAAATTCTCCAAACTTATGTCCAACCATATCTTCTGAAGCATAAACTGCAACGAATTCCTTTCCATTATGAACGCCAAAAGTATAACCAACCATTTCAGGAGAAATCGTAGAATGCCTTGCCCAGGTTTTGATTATAACTTTCTCGTCTTTCCTCAACTTCAAAACCTTCTCTAATAAATTTTGGTCAACATAAGGACCTTTTTTAAGACTTCTTGCCATAGTTTAGTTTTAAGTTTTACTTTTTCTTTCTTCTTTGAATAATAAATTTATTTGTCCACTTTTTGGTATTTCTTGTCTTAACTCCCAATGCAGGCTTTCCCCAAGGTGTTTTTGGATGTTTTAATCCAATTGGCTGTCTTCCTTCTCCTCCTCCATGCGGATGGTCTACCGGGTTCATGGCCGATCCTCTAACATGAGGCCTTCTGCCCTTCAATCTTGATTTTCCGGCCTTGCCTATTCTGTAAAATCTGTTTTCAGGATTTGAAACTGCTCCAATTGAAGCAAAACATTCGCTGCTAAATTTTCTAATTTCTGTTGAAGGCATCTTTAAGCTTGTATATCCTTCTTCCTGGGCTAAAACTTGAGCTGAAGATCCTGCTGATCTTACAATTTTTCCGCCCTTGCCCATTTCCATTTCAACATTGTATACGTCTGTTCCTACCGGAATGTTCTTTAATTTTGTTCTGTTTCCCGGAATCAACGGGGTATTTTCATTTGCAGAAAAAACAACGCTGTCCCCTGTTTTTAATCCATGCGGAGCAATAATATACTGCCTTTGCTTGTCTGAATATTCTATCAAAGCTATAAATGCTGTTCTGTTTGGATCGTACTCTAAAGCAATAACTTTTGCCGGCGCATCAATTCTTTTCTGGGAAAACTCAATAATTCTGTAAAGCCTTTTTACTCCCCCTCCTTTGTGCCTTACTGTAATTCTTCCTGAATTTCCTCTTCCAACACTTCTTTTAACGTATTTCAAAAGGCTTTTCTCTGACTTTTCTTTAGAAAGCAAAGAGAAATCCACTCCTGTCATTCCTCTTCTTGATGCTGTTGTTGGTTTGTAAACTTTCATGTTTGGTTAATTAGAGTATTTCGATTTTTTGGCCTTCTTTTATTTTAACAATTGCTTTTGCATATCCTTTCTTGAATCCCTGTGTTTTTCCCATTCTTCTCTTTTTTGGCGGAATATTTATAATATTTACCGATAACACATTAACTCCATAAATGGCCTCAACGGCTTTTTTAATCTCAATTTTGTTCTTACCGGGAAAAATTTTAAACACATACTGATTTTCTTCTGCTCCTAAGATTGTTGCCTTTTCAGAAATATGAGGCTCTTTCACAACATTATAAGAAAAATCTTTTGAAGCTTTCAAATTATGCTTTACGGGTTCTGCTTTTGGCTCTGCTTTCTTTTCCTCTGGCTGGCTGATTTCTTTTTTAGCAACCGAAGCCTTTGCCGGTTTCTTTACCGGTTTTTTTCCGCCAGCTGACGGATTTTTAGCTTTTTCAGCTGATTCTTTCTTTTTTAGAAAATCAAATAGTGCCATGTTTTTACTTCGTGAATGTTTTTTCTATTGTTTTTATTGTGCCTTCTGTAATCACCAGATATTTGGAATTTAACAAATCCAATACGTTTAAATTTCTTGCTTCTGTGATATTTGTTTTTTTAATATTTCTGGCTGACAAGAATACCTTTTTGTCGTAATCTGGCATAGCAACCAAACATGATTTTTCGTTGCAAGGCAATTTCTTGAATAATTTTGCAACTTCTTTTGTTCTTGGCTTTTCTAATTCAATTTTGTCCAAAACTATAATAGAATCGTTCTTTGCTTTTTCTGAAAGCACCATAAATAATGCTTTTCTTCTCATTTTTTTAGGAATTTCCACTTGGAATATTCTATCCTTTCTTGGGCCGTGAGTTATTCCTCCGCCTTTCCATATTGGGGACCTGTTTGAACCAACTCTGGCTCTTCCTGTTCCTTTCTGTCTCCAAGGCTTTTTTCCACCTCCTCTTACTTCTGACCTGTCTTTTGTATGAGCTGAAACTTGCCTTTTGTTTGCCATTTGAGAAACGGCAACTTGGTGCACTAAATCAGCGTTAAAAACAACTTCAAAAATAGCTTTAGGAAGTGTAACTGTGTTTTCTGTTTTTTCGCCTTTTTGATTGTATACTGCGACTTTCATTTTATTTATCGTTAAGTTTTTAGCCTCTTATTTCAAGCATTGTTCCATTTCTTCCGGGAACCGCGCCTCTGACTACTAACAAATTATTTTCGCTGTCAACTTTCATCACTTTCAAATTTTTGACTGTTGTCCTGTCTGATCCCATTCTGCCCGGCATTTTTCTTCCTTTAATAACGTGCTGGGGAAACCTGCATCCTGTTGAACCTATTGTTCTGTGCTCGTGTTTCACTCCGTGAGTGGCATTTCTTCCGTGAAAACCATGCCTTTTTACTCCTCCCTGAAATCCCTTTCCTTTTGAAGTGCCAATAACTTTCACTTTATCTCCTTCTTTAAATATGGCCACATTTATTTCATCTCCCACTTTGTCGGCGTCATCTTCTTTTTCAATTCTTTGTTCTTTGATATATTTATATTCCTTGCCCTTCATTGTTTTCTTGATTTTGTTTTTCTTTTCTATCTTTAAAAATCCTATTTGCAAGGCTGAATAACCGTCTTTTTCTTTAGTCTTTTTTTGTAAAATATAACAAGGTCCTCCAGCAATAAGTGTGACTGGGGTCAATTTTCCGTCCTCGAGAAAAAGCTGGGACATTCCAATTTTTTTACCTAAAATGAATTTCATGATAATGAAAAACTGGGCAATTGCCCAGTTACGGCAATGTTGTTATTATGGCGATATTTTAAAAAATATCCATAAAATTTAACAATCGCGGAATTAAATAATTTTGTTGTAATTACCTATCCTACTAAATTTTTATTGCAATGTCAACGCCCGACGGCAAATTCAAGTCCCTTAATGCTTCAATAATCTCCTGATTTGGGCTTAAAACGTCAATTACTCTCTTATGCACCCTCATTTCAAACTGTTCTCTGGCATTTTTGTGCACAAAAGAAGATCTGTTTACGGTGTATTTTAAAATTTCTGTCGGCAAGGGTACGGGTCCTGTCACTTCAACTCCGCAACGATTGGCAATATCAATAATTTGCTTTGCTGAATTATCAATAATTTTGTGGTCGTATGCGCGAAGCTTTATTCTAAGTTTTGGCTTAGCTACATCGCTAGCCTCTGCTTGAATGTTTTCCTCTCCTTCCTTCTTCAATTTTTTCTTTGTAACTGTTTTTTTTGCTGGCATAATATTAAAATTCAAAATACAAATCTCAAAACGAATTTTGAGATTTGTGATTTTGAATTCTACTTGATTATCTTGGTTACTACTCCGGCTCCAACTGTTTTTCCTCCTTCTCTAATAGCAAACCCTTGCTTTTCTTCCAAAGCCATAGGACCAATTAATTTGATCTTCAAATTAGCTGTGTCTCCAGGCATTACCATCTCTGTTCCTTCAGGCAATGTTACATCTCCTGTGATGTCAGATGTTCTAATGTAAAGCTGAGGCTTGTATCCTGTGAAGAATGGAGTGTGTCTTCCGCCTTCGTCCTTTGACAAAACATAAACTTCTCCTTCAAATTCTGTGTGTGGAGTAATTGAACCTGGTTTTGCCAATACTTGCCCTCTTTCAATGTCTTCTTTCTTTAATCCTCTTAACAAAATTCCAACGTTATCTCCGGCTCTTCCTTCGTCTAATGACTTTTGGAACATTTCTACGGATACAACGACTGTTTTTTGTGTTGGCCTTAAACCGATTATTTCAATTTCATCGTTTGGATGAATAACTCCTCTTTCAATTCTTCCTGTTGCAACTGTTCCTCTTCCTTCAATAGAGAAGACGTCTTCTACTGCCATAGCAAAAGGCTTGTCTAATTCTCTCTTTGGTTCTGGAATATAGTTGTCAACGGCATCCATTAATTCAATGATTGATTTTACAGCTGGATCATCAACAGATGTTGCTTCCAAAGCTTTCAAAGCTGAACCTCTTATAATAGGTATCTCGTCTCCAGGATATTTGTTTTTCTTCAATAATTCTCTGATTTCTGATTCAACCAAGTCCAAGATTTCTGGGTCATCAACCATATCGCATTTGTTCATAAACACAACCAATGCTGGCAATCCTACCTGGTGAGCCAAAAGAATGTGTTCTTTTGTTTGAGGCATTGGGCCGTCTGGAGCAGAAACTAACAAAATTCCTCCGTCCATTTGAGCGGCTCCTGTAATCATGTTTTTAATGTAGTCGGCGTGGCCTGGGCAGTCAATCAAAGCATAGTGTCTCTTAGGAGTTTCACATTCCAAGTGTGTAATAGAAATTGTTACTCCTCTTGCTTTTTCTTCAGGAGAAGCGTCAATTTGATTGACGTCTTTGTCAGAACCTTTTAAACCGCGCAATTTTGTAGTCTTCATTATTGCGGCTGACAATGTGGTCTTTCCATGGTCTACGTGACCAATGGTACCGATGTTTACGTGAGGTTTAGACCTCTCGAATTTTTCTGTTGCCATTTGTTACTTTTTCTGACACCATTGACCTGGCGCCAGATATTAGTTTTTAATTATTTTTGTAATACTGTTATCTTATTATATTATTTTGCAATAGTCAAGTGCTATTCTGCTAAATTAGCAAATTTCATGCAACTGGTTGACTTTTGCACTGATTTTATTATACTACACTCAGACGTCCTTGACAAGTAAATCGGAAATTCTCTCGAAAGGAGAAGCCATGAAGTGGGAATACATGCCACACAATTCGTTTAGATTGACCAGAGAACAGCTCAATCAACTTGGCAGGGAAGGGTGGGAACTTGTTTCTTATACGCCGCCTCACGACAGCGCCTCTACTGAACACGAGTACATTTTCAAACGGAAACTTCTCGAACCACCG
>Ga0172379_10003384_pt1 | contig 25530 bp, 27 predicted proteins | sample GrowelOW334metaG_FD_119756 | JGI IMG/M metagenome (GOLD analysis project Ga0172379, IMG submission 119756) | Groundwater microbial communities from an aquifer near a municipal landfill in Southern Ontario, Canada - Groundwater well OW334 metaG | ecosystem: Environmental > Aquatic > Deep...
GCTCACTGGGCGCTAGCAAGATCCCCAATTAATCATTATATTATGTTTTTATTATTAATTATTAACTCCTCTCTAGTTCGCTTGATTACAAGCGCCTAGTGAAGTTATTGTTACTGGGTATGCCCAAAACTAAGTACATCTTTATTTCTGGTGGTGTTATGTCCTCGGTCGGTAAGGGGGTAGCGGCCGCTTCTTTATCTAGACTTTTGCAAAGTAAGGGATATAAAGTTTGCCCTGTGAAATGTGAAAATTATCTTAATGTAGATGCTGGTACTATACGCCCCACCGAGCATGGTGAGGTTTTTGTGTGTGATGATGGTATTGAAACTGATCAGGATATAGGTACTTATGAGCGTTTTTTGGATTTATCTTTGTCTCGTGACAATTTTGTGACTATGGGGCAGGTTTACAGTACTGTTATTCAGCGCGAGCGGGCTATGGGCTACGAAGGGGAGGATGTGGAGGCTATTCCTCATTTGTGTGATGAAATTATAAAACGTATCAAAGAGGCTGGTCGTAAAACGCGGGCCGATATTGTGGTGACCGAATTAGGCGGTACGGCTGGAGAATATCAAAATGTTTTTTATTATGAGGCTTCGCGTATTATGAAGCTAAGAAATAAGGATAGTGTGGTTCATGTTCATGTTGGTTATTTGCCAACGCCGCCCACTGTTGGTGAAATGAAGTCTAAGCCTATGCAGACTTCGGTGCATATTTTAAACTCTATGGGTATTCAGCCGGATTTTTTGGTGGCCAGGGCTGAGAAGATGTTAGATAAAAAACGCAAGGAGCGTTTGGCTATGTTTTGCAACATGGATAGTGATGATATTATTTCTAATCCTGATTTAGATTCGGTTTACGATGTAGCTATAAAATTTGACGAGCAAAATTTTGCTGACAGAATTTTGAAAAGATTCCATCTTAAAACTCAAGCTAAAGATCTGCAAGAGTGGCGGCACTTAGCTAATACAGTAAAATCAGTGGAAAAGGAAATTCCTATAGCTATGGTGGGTAAATATTTTTCTACAGGCGATTATGTACTAGCCGATGTGTATGTGTCAGTGATTGAATCTTTGAAATACGCTGGTTGGGCCAATGGCGTAAAACCAAAAATGTATTGGATAGATTCGGAAAAAATAGAAGCTGATGGGGCGGCTAAATATTTAGATGGTATGGCTGGTATTATAGTGCCAGGAGGTTTTGGTTCTCGGGGAATTGAGGGAATAATTCAAGCTGTTACTTATGCTAGAGAAAACAAAGTGCCTTATTTTGGGTTGTGTTATGGTATGCAACTGGCAACTATTGAAGTAGCCCGCAATTTACTAGGGCTGAAAGATGCTAATTCCACAGAAATTAATTCTAAAACTAAAAATCCAGTAATTCATATTATGTCTGAACAAGAAAAGAAAATGCTAGCGCGCGACTACGGTGCTACTATGAGGCTGGGAGCTTGGGATTGCCATGTAATCAAAGGCACCAAGGCTTATGAGGCTTATGGTAAAGATAAAATATCCGAACGGCACAGACATCGTTATGAGTTCAATAATAAATATCGAGCTCAGTTAGAAAAGGTGGGTTTGGTGATTTCTGGTGTTTCGCCCGATGGAAAATTGGTGGAAATGGTTGAACTTAAAGATCACCCTTGGTTTGTGGGAGTACAGTTTCATCCTGAATTTTTGTCTCGCCCTTTGCGCCCACACCCACTGTTCCGAGATTTTATGAAAGCAGCTATAAATAGTAAATCTAGTTAACTTTTATGTCTGAAATGTTGGATAAGGCAATACTTATTGCTCGTGCCGCGGGTGATATAGTTTTAGGTTATAGTGATAAAGTTAAAGTTAATTATAAAGACGAAAATTTTGATGTGGTTAGTGTAATAACAGAAGCTGATCTTAAATCTGAGGAATTTATTGTTAGTAATTTACAAAAGTATTTTCCTGGGGCTGGTCTTGTAAGTGAAGAGGGGGCGCGAATTAAGAAACAGACCGAATATGAATGGTATGTTGATCCACTTGACGGGACGTCTAATTTTTCAAGAAACATACCACTATTTGGTATTTCCATTGGTTTATTAAAAGACAATAAACCATTTTTGGGCGTGCTTCATTTTCCAGCTCTTAATAAAACTGTTTATGCTGAAGCTGGTCAGGGCGCATTTATGGATAATAAACCAATAAAAGTATCAGGTCGTACTTTAGCAGAAAGTTTATATTGGTCGGGCGGTTTGTATAAAAGAAAAATGGATTTAGTGCCTCAATTAACTCAAAAGGTTGGTATGGTAAAGATTATTGATGCTTCTAGTTATGAATTGGCACAAATAGCCATGGGAGATGCAGAGTTGTATGTATTAGATAATAGTCCTCATGATGTGGTGGCTGGTATAGCAATAGTTCAAGAGGCGGGGGGTAGAGTAAGTGATTATGAGGGCAATGATTGGAAATTAGATTCGGATAAAATAGTAGTTTCCAATGGGTTGATACATAATGAAGTGCTAAAGCTTTTATCAGAGTAGTTAAACTAAAAACTCCCCAAAGTAGGGGAGTTTTTTGATTGACTAGTTTATTTGGTTGCCGGTACTACTGTTACTACCTTAGATAGCTTTAATTTACCATTATAACTGCGGCGCCACTTTTTTAAAAATTGCACCACGCCAGGAATAGAAGCAAATAATGTGTCATCGCCGCCTTTTTTTACGCCCTTACCAGGAAAAAATTTAGTACCGCGCTGGCGTACAATAACCATGCCAGCCTTAACTGGTTGGCCAGCGAATAATTTAACACCAAGTCGTTTAGATTCAGAATCGCGCCCTAGTGACGTAGAGCCAGCTGCTTTTGTATGTGCCATAAGTTAAAAATTAAGCCAGAAAGTTAAAATATATAACGAGTTTAGTATAAAGTAATCAGTTAAACTAGTCAAGAGTCCCACATTGAGCTAAGATAGTTAGTGTTATGAAATGGGCTAAAATTTCAGTAATTAGCTTAATTTGTGGGGCAGGCCTAGTTTTTTCTAGTAGCTTGATTTTAGCTGCCCAGTTACCTAATAATGTACCTGTTAGCAGTTCAACGGCCGGGCATAGTATTACTATTTTACGCGTACCATTTACCCCCCAAGCGCCTTATGCTAAATGGGACGCTATTCACGAGGAAGCTTGTGAAGAAGCAGCTATGTTGATGGCAGCGGAGTATTATAAAGGTAATAAAACATTATTGCTCAGTCCTAAGTTAGCTGATCAAGCTATTTTACAATTAGTAGAGTGGGAAACAAAGAATAATTATGGTGAAAGTATTACAGCTAGCGAGGTAGTAAAGGTATTAAAAGATTATTATGGGTTAAATGGCCAAGTACAACCCTTTGATTCAGTAAAAATTAAGCAGGCTGTCAAAGACAAAAAAGTAGTTTTGTTACCTACAGCTGGACGTGAGCTTAAGAATCCATATTTTCGTCGCCCAGGGCCAGTGTACCATATGTTATTAGTACGCGGTTTTGAAGGAAACGAGTTTATTGTGAACGATCCTGGTACTAAGCGTGGTGAAAATTATCGTTATACTACAAAAATTTTAAGTCAGGCAGTGCATGATTGGAATGATGGTAAGGTGAGTAAAGGTAAGCAATTGATGATTATAGTTAGTAAAAGTAAATAATTTTTACATTTTTTGTTTTTTAGACCATTACGCACAACGTCCGATCGGACGTTGTGCGTAATATTTTTTTGTCCTTAACTGCCTGCAAGTAGGTAGGCGAGGAGGTACGCCGATGATGAGCAATTCATTTTAAAATGAGATTGCCGCGCTCCTTTCAGTCGCTCGCAATGACGTTTTAAGTGATTGACTTTTTTTGCAAAAAGAGTAAGATTCTTCCTTAGTCAGTCATGGTTTTTTATGACTGGCGTGTCCTCAATGCAGGACACCACAACTTACCTAATTTAGAGGCTTTGCAACCTTTAATAGGCAGCTTCCGGGTTGTGTTATAATGGCACATTAATTAAGTGTCCAAATTCCGTAGGGGAGCCTCTGCGGCAGGTCACCTGATAAGTTGGGGTGATACTCGGGAGTTGATGAATGGTGAAAGAATATATGACAAAAGTGGAATAATCACTAATAAACAATATGTGCACCTAGGCCGAATATTAGGTCGACTTCATATAGTTTATTGTCCTCAAGCCAGGTATTCTTACTACACCATTATCACTCAACATATATAAACACAGCGTCCTCGGCCCACGCTGTGTTTTCTTTTTTGCTATAATGTTATTATGAGAAAAACAGATCCAATAATAGCTAAGATTAAGTCAGTTATTAAAGAGCTGGAGCCATATTTTGTAGGCCATGGCGGGGAAATAGAGTTTGTGTCTTGGCACCAACAGTTAGGGCAGGTCAAAGTTAGGCTCACTGGCGCTTGTCAGCATTGCGCTATGTCTGGCCTTACTTTACACTTTGGTTTGTTAAAGAAATTAAAAAAACACCTACCTGATATAAAAGAGGTGGTAATAAAATAATTTTTAATCACATGCTGTCATTTTGAAGTAGTGAAACGACGGAAGAAGTTCAACCGCCTCGGGTGGATGAAGAATGATAAAATGGTGATTAGAAATAATGGGATGTGTATTTTATCACTTTTTATTTGCTTCTTGAATAGTAGGTTGACTAGATTTTCTTTTGGGTAAGGGCCCAAAAGGATCGATTATTTTATTAGTGTCAGGCGGTGTTAATTTGGCTTTTTGGGCCAATAGTTTTAACACTTGTTCAAATTTTTGAGCATCTATTTTAGTGGGTGAAACTCGACTTCTCAGATTTTTTATTTCAGCTAAAGCCGGCAGAGTATATCTTACTGAATTAGTAATTTGCCAAGTGGTAATAGTAATGATTATTAATATGATTACTCCTACGGTCCACGGCAGTAATCTTTTATTTTTTTCCCAGAGTTTTAAATAATTAATCATATTATTTTCTGACTGAGGCTAAAAATAAGGCAGTAATTTGTGTTTGGTCGCCAGGATTAGAGTTAAGCTGTAGTCTTATGGTATTAATATTTAGGTAATAAGATAAGTTTTCAATTTGTGCCAAGAATGACAGTAGATTTTTAAAATCGCCCTTGGTTTGTATTTCTAAAGTAAAGATGGAATTACTAGTAATATAACTAGAGCCAATTTCTCTTACAGTAATAGTTAAGTGTTGGGCTGTAGCCAGTTTTTTTAGAGTTGCACTTACAGTGTCTAAATCGGGCGGGTAAGCTCTAGTTAAAATATCAGCTTGAGCAGCCAATTTGGTATAGTCATTTTCAACTCTATTAATAGTTTGTCCCTGATTTAACAATGATTTCATAGTTATTAACTCATCATTGATTTGTTGTTTAGACAGATTGAATTGCTGGAAGCTTAGACCCACAATTCCCAAACCAAAAACTAAAATACCCAAAGCATAGAATCTAAGCAGGGAATGATGGTGATAATTGGTATTATGATTATGGTTCGGCATATAAATTATTTGGGCAGCAATTCAGTTTTAATAAAAGCCTTGAGTTGAAAATTTAGAATATTTTTAGTATTTAAATAATAGGTATATTTTTGGGGGATTTGTAAATAATTTAACTTAGATAGATTGTTTTTTAATTTATCTAAATCAGCTAAAGTTAAGGCTTGGCCGTTTATTTCTAAAAGTTTGTGATTTTTTTCAATATTTAAAGAGTCTAGATGTATTGATGTTGGTACAGCCTGAGCCAGGTCTATTAATACTTGTGACCAGCGTACATTGGAGTTTTGAGTAGAATTTAGTTGCTGTAGTTTAGTGTTTAATTGTTCGATGTTTTTTATACTGGTTGGCGCTGAGGGTAATTCTTCGTAAGAATGATTAAGTTTTTCCCGGGCAGTGTTGGTGACAAAGCCGAGTAAGGCCAAACCAATTATAATCACGCCGGCAGTTAGGTGTAGGGGACGGTAATTTGATATATGATGCAGGTGATTTTTTTGATCTTTGTCTAATAAATTCAAATGAAACAGCATATAATTTATTTATATAAAGCGAGTCCCAAACAAGTATTGTAAGCAGTTAAGGTTTGCACATTAATATCTTTTGGATATTTTACACCTTGCCAAGGGTTTACATATTTTGTAGGTGTTTTTAAAACTTGAGTAATTTTTTGTGCGGCGGCTTTATTCATTTTGGAACCCATTAAATATATTTCATCAGGAATTATATAACTATTATGATATTCTTGGTAGGAAGCCAATGTTTGTTGTATGATTTTTGGCCACGGTAGGGTGGTTGTTATTTTTTTAGTTAACAAAATTTTTTTCTTAGGTTGGGAGTGGGTGGTTTTGGGGGCAGGGGATTTAGACTCTATTATTTGAGAACTTTGTACAACACCTTGTTTAATAAGACTTATACTTGAGCTATGATTATTGTCATTGATTAGTATAATTATTTTATCATTAACACCTTTAATAGTTCTAGTTAGGGCCATAACTTCATGTTCAAAGGCCAGAGGTATTAGTTGAGTTTTTTGCAATATTTTTTGGTAAGTTGCCAACAATTCAGTGGGAGCCGCCATTACGGTTACTTCTTGTAAGCCTAAGTTTGGCATTTTATTAACATCATGCCACACCAAACTGGCTGATTTGACGTGAATAGGTAATTGAGGGGAAATTTCGGTAATTATTAAATCTTTAACTTTATCACTTTGACTTAAGGGAATTTTTACAGTACATAAAAAACTGCTAGCCAAAGGCAGGCTAGCCACTACTAGGTTGGTAGTAAATTTACCAATAGTCGGGTGATTTAGTAGATGTTTTAGTTTATCAATTACCAGGTTGTTTTCTTTAATATGTCCATTAACTACTGCCCCAGTGGGTAAATTTATATTTCCCCAGCTGGTTAATTTTGATTGGCCCGATAATGATTTTTGTATTTGGCAGGCAGATAGGAATTGGTCAGATATTGCCAAACCTAAATGATTCCCTCCTAGTTGCTTTGACATAGTTTTTATTATACCAGTCAATGGTAGTTGTTTCAAAGACCGCAGTTATTTTATAAGGGTTGCTAAGCTCAAGTTTAAGCGCTACAATAATGATGCTTTTATGCGTTTAATTTCTTGGCAACGTGAATTGTGGAGGGCTTTTTGGCGCCAGTATAGCGTAGTAATCCCTTTGGCTTTGACAGTGGTAGCTTTAGTAGCTATTTGGTTTTTGGCTATTAATTTTGTTAATTCATCAGCCGATTTGGTAACCCTGCGTTATTCTCTTTATATAGGTAGTAACTGGTTAGCCTCTCCTAGAGAATTTTTATTTTTACCACTGGCTGCCACTTTGTGTATTGCCATTGATTTGGTGCTGTCTTATTTAGTCGGCCGGCGGACTATTATTATACGTTATTTATTTTTATGGGCTAGCGTCGGAACAGCTGTAGGTTTTTTATGGTTAGTTATGTTACTTATCTCATTCAATAGTTAGTATGATTTCTAATTGGTCGGTTTTTCAAGTATTGGTACTTACCACTGTATCGTTTGTGGTAGCTTTATTGTGGACTCCGCTCTTAACCAACATTCTTTATCGTTATAAATTAGGTAAGCAAATTCGTGATGCTGGCAGTGCGCCTATTATGTCGGCTCTGCACCAGAAGAAAAGTGGTACTCCGACCATGGGCGGTTTGCTGATTTGGGTTACCACCTTGGTTCTAGCTTTGGTATTTTATTATTTAGACCAATGGAATATAGTGCATCTTAATTTTTTAAGTCGTAGTGAAACTTGGCTCCCCTTAGGTGCTTTGGTAGCTTCGGCCATAGTTGGTTTGGTAGATGATTGGTTTAATATTAGGCAGATCGGGTCACATGGTGGGGGATTAAAAGTGCGTCATCGTTTATTGATCTATACAGCTATTGCTGCGGTTGGTGCGTGGTGGTTTTACGGTAAATTAGACTGGGATCAATTACACATACCTTTTGTAGGCGATATGTCAATTGGTTGGTGGTATATACCGGTTTTTATTTTTATTATTGTAGCTACTAGTTTTTCAGTAAATGAAATAGATGGGTTGGATGGGTTAGCTGGCGGAACATTGTTGGCGGCTTTTGCTTCTTATGGCTCCATAGCTTTTTTGCAGGGGCGTTATGATTTGGCGACTTTTTGTGGAGTGATAGTTGGTAGCTTACTCGCTTTTTTGTGGTTCAATATAAATCCAGCTCGATTTTTTATGGGTGACACCGGAGCCATGTCTTTGGGGGTTACTTTAGGTATTGTGGCCATGTTGACTAATAGCGCTCTTTTATTACCAGTGATTGGGTTTTTATTTGTACTGGAATCTTTATCGGTTATTGTTCAAGTATTATCTAAGAAAATTAGAGGTAAAAAAATATTTTTATCTTCTCCTTTACACCATCATTTGGAAGCTATTGGCTGGCCTGAGCCTAAGATAGTTATGAGATTTTGGGTAATAGCAGCTGTAACTGGGGTGGCCGGTTTGATTATGGCTATTTTGGATAGGGGTTTATAATGTTTATGAAAATTAGTGATTTTAAAAATAAGCGCGTTTTGGTGCTCGGGTTAGGGCTTCATGGCGGTGGAGTAGCTGTGGCGCGCTGGTTAGCAAAACACGGTGCCAAAGTGTTGGTATCTGACATCAAAACTAAATCTGAATTATCTTCTAGTGTGCGAGCTTTACAAGGTTGGCCTATTACTTATTATTTGGGTACAGAGCCAACAGCTAAATTACTCAAGAATTTAGATATTATTATACAAAATCCAGGCGTACCTAAATCTCATCCCTTTTTGGCACAGGCTAAAAAACATAAAATATCTATTGAAAATGAAGCTTCTCTTTTTCTTAAACTGTGTCCAAGTAAATTAGTACTGGGTATTACAGGTAGTAAAGGAAAATCAACTACTACTGCTCTTTTAGGTGCTATATTAAAGAAATGGAATAAGCACACGGTCGTTGGTGGCAATATTCGCGATACAGTTATGTTTGATCTGTTAGATAAAATTAAAACCACTACCCCAGTAGTATTAGAGCTTTCTAGTTGGCATTTGGAATTAGTTGGGTCACATCATTTAAGTTTACCTTTTGCCTTAATTACTAATATTTTTCCAGAGCACTTAAATCGCTACAAATCCTTTAAAGATTATATAGAGGCCAAGGCTCAAATATTTAGACATCAAAAAGATCAAGCAGCAATAGTTTTAAACTATGACAATAAAACTAGCAAAAGTTTGTCACACTTAGTTAGATCGCGACTTTATTGGTTTTCTTTAAAAAAATCAGTTTCTAGGGGCGCTTTTGTAAAGAGTAGTGCAGTTTATGTGCGAGATAAAAAAAATAAATTATTATTTAAAATTTCTAATCTCAAACTACTTGGTGAACATAATTTAGCCAATGCTATAGCCGCTGCCTTGTTGGCTTATGTAGCCGGAGTGCCAATTAAATTTATTCAGCAGGGCATGGCCTCTTTTACTGGTTTGCATGATAGATTGGAACTGGTAGCCGTTAAAGGGAGCGTAAATTATTACAACGATACAGCAGCCACTGCTCCCGAAGCTACCATAGCAGCTTTGCAGTCTTTTGCGGGTAAAGATATAACTTTAATAGCAGGTGGGGCTGATAAAAAATTAAGTTATACTGATTTGACCAAGGTCATAAAACAGCGAGTAAAAACATTAATATTGTTACCAGGGAGTGCTACAGTTAAATTGCAAGCTGATTTGATTAATTTTCAGCCAATATTTTTAGCTAGTAGTATGAAGCAGGCAGTTAAACTAGCTCATCAACTCACAGCACCAGGCAGTATAGTTATAATGTCGCCCGGGGCTGCTAGTTTTGGTTTATTTAAACACGAGTTTGATAGAGGAGAGCAGTTTGTAAAAAATGTACGGGCCTTATAGTTTAATTTATGGAATCATTAACCAACAAACAACGTAATCCAGATTATGTTTTTTTAATATTAGCCGGCCTAGTAGTATTTTTGGGTTTGGTATTTTTAACTTCAGCCTCTTCGGTTTTGGGTTGGCAAAAATTTCATGATAGCTATTATTATTTGAAGCACCAAATATTTTATGGTTTGATACCTGGTTTAATATTATTTGTTGTTTTTAGCCGTATACCTTATCAAAATTTGCGCAAACTTGCGCTGCCAGCTTTAATATTTTCTGTTCTTTTATTGGTGGCAGTTTTTATTCCTGGGATAAGTTTAAATTTGGGTGGTGCTAGACGCTGGTTAAATTTAGCCGGTTTTGTTTTTCAACCCAGCGAAGTAGTTAAATTGACTTTGTTACTTTATTTGGCAGCTTGGCTGGACACTCGTGGGGCTGATATTAAAAGTTTTAAAAAAGGTTTGCTGCCCTTTATTTTGGTAGCCGGCGTAATATTAGGGCTTATTATATTACAACCTGACTTGGGGACTATGTCGGTACTAGCTATTAGTGCTTTTGTGACTTATTTGGTAGCTGGTGCCAATATTGGCCATCTTTTAATTTTGGCTTCTAGCGGTATGGCAGGCTTATGGTTTGTAGTAAAATATTTTTCTCATAGTGCCAAACGTCTGACTATTTTTTTACACCCGGAACTTGATCCCCAAGGTATCGGCTATCATATCAATCAAGCTTTGTTGGCTGTGGGGTCGGGTGGTTTTTGGGGATTAGGCTTAGGGTATTCCCGCCAAAAATATGCTTATTTGCCAGAGGTTACAGGTGACTCTATTTTTGCTGTAGTGGCTGAGGAGTTAGGTTTTGTTCTAACTTTAGTATTTATTATTTTAATAGGCTGTTTTTTGTGGCGCGGTTTTAGAATAGCCCAACGAGCACCAGATAATTTTGGTCGTTATTTAGCGGTGGGTATAGTGACTTGGTTGGCTTGGCAAACTTGTATTAATATATCTTCCATGCTTAATATTTTGCCACTGACTGGTGTTCCCTTACCTTTTGTATCGGCTGGCGGTACAGCTTTAGTAGTTTGTTTGTCAGCTGTAGGAATTTTAACTAACATTTCTCGTTACACTCATAAGACTAATGTATGAGTACAAGACCTTGGCACATAGTTTGCGCTGGCGGGGGAACTTTGGGTTCAGTTACCCCACTTTTGGCTGTAGTAGAGGAATTACGTGCTCGCTATAAAGATAGTATTAAATTTTCTTGGTTAGGTACTAGTGATGGTCCAGAGTTAGCTTTAGTTAGTGCAGCTGGTTTGCGTTTTGTTTCTATGCCAGCTGGTAAATTACGACGCTATTGGTCGTGGGACAACGTGGTAGATGTAGGCAAAACTAGTTTAGGATTTTTTGCGGCCTTTAATTGGTTTATGGAAAATAAAGCCGATGTAGTGCTCACGGCCGGCGGCTATATAGCTGTGCCAGTGGCTTTGGCTGCTAAAGCCTGCCATATTCCAGTGATGTTGCACCAGCAAGATGTTCTTTTAAGTTTAACTAATAAAATTTTGTCGCCTCTAGCCACCAAAGTCACTGTAGCTTTAGATGTGCCTCAGCCTAATTTTTTTAAGAAAAAAGCTATACTGGTGGGCAATCCAGTGCGAGCTGGTTTTAAGCAGCCGCCCGAACGCGATTCAGCTTGTGCTGCTTTGGGTCTGGATGCAAAATTACCTGTAGTTTTAATAATAGGCGGCGGTACGGGGGCTAAAAGTTTAAACAGTTTAGTAGCTGATTCTTTATCATACCTCACTGCCGTTGCTCAAGTGGTGCATCTTACTGGCGTTGGTAAGCTGAGCAGTCAGCAGCCCAATGAGCGTTATTTTGTACAAGAATTTGCTACTGATGATATACCTTATTTGGCCGCAGCCGATTTGGTAATAAGTCGGGCTGGTATGGGCACTATTACAGAATTAGCAGCTTTGCATAAACCAGCCGTTATTATCCCCATACCAGAGACTCACCAAGAAGCCAATGCTAATTTTTTAGCAAAGCACGAGGCCGCAGTGGTCTTAGATCAGGTCATCTTGACTCCTGAGATACTAGTTGCTACCGTAAGGCAGTTGCTACAAAAGCCAGTTTGGCGCCAGACTTTGAGTGAAAATATTGGTAAAATTATGCCTAGCGATGCCGCGCAAAGACTAGCCAAAGAAGTAGAAAAAATATTAGCTAGCCACCATTATCGTCGTTTACGTAAAACCAAACGCATTTAGAAATTAGATATTAGAATTTAGGATTTGAAGTTTTATGTCCTTGTTAAGTGAAGCCAAAAGAATATATTGCATAGGGATAAAAGGTGTGGGCATGACAGCCTTAGCCCAAATTTTGAAATCCCAAGGCAAGGAAGTGTGGGGCAGCGATACAGCTGAAGTTTTTTTTACAGCTGAAGTTTTGCAAAAATCAGGTATTGAATATTTAGAAGGTTTTACGGCCGATCATTTAAACAGGCCAATAGATTTAGTGATTCGTTCTACGGCTTATACTGAAGATAATATAGAAGTAGCCACAGCTTTACATAAGAAGTTACCTATTATTACTTATCCCGAAGCTTTGGGTGAACTGACAACTCAATGCAAATCTATAGCGGTAGCCGGTAGTCATGGTAAAACTACTACCTCGGCCTTACTAGCTTATGTGTTAAAAATAGCGGGTCTTTCGCCTTTAGCTGTAATAGGTTCGGCTGTGCCGCAGTTTGGTGGCAATGCCTTAGTGGGTAGCGGTGAATGGTTTGTGTTTGAGGCTGATGAATATCAAAATAAGTTTCAATATTTCAAACCGCAGAATATTTTATTAACTAGCATTCAGTGGGATCATCCAGATTTTTTCAAAACCAGTGAAGACTATAAACAGGCTTTTATAAATTTCTTAAAAAAATTACCAGCTGATGGTTATGTAGTGGCTTGTTATGATGATCAAGCTGTGCAGCAGGCAGTAGTTGAAGCTGGTTTACGGTCCGAACAAATAGTGAGCTATGGTTTGCAGTCGGGGAGTGTAACTTTGGTGCGTATGTGGCTGGACGAAGGGCGTTGGCATTTTTCTTGTCAGCAGGGCGAGGAATATTTGGGAGAGTTTTGGTTGCGGCTAATAGGCTCGCACAATGTAGCCAATGCCATGGCAGTAATAGCTATGGCCAGAAAACTTGGAGTAGATATTGAAGTTATTCGTCAGGCTTTAGCTTCGTTTGAGGGTACAGCTCGCAGGTTTGAGCAAAAAGGTAAGCTGACTAACGGTGTTACTGTGGTGGATGATTATGCTCATCATCCAGCCGAAATAGCGGCTACTCTTAAGGCTGCTAGATCTTTTTACCCTTACAAAAATATTCGTTGTGTTTTTCAGCCGCACACTTTTAGCCGCACGCAAGCCTTGTTACCAGAATTTGGTACTAGTTTTACTGAGGCTGATGAAGTTATTTTAATAGATACTTATTCTTCAGCACGTGAAAATAAAGGGAGTGTTGGTTCGCAAGAATTAGCTACTGAAATACAAAAGCATCACCCTAAAGTAATTTATAAATCCAATATTACCGAAGCGGCTGATTATTTAATAAACACTAGCACTAGAAGCGATTTGGTGATTACCATGGGAGCAGGGGATGTGTGGCAGGTGGGGGATAAGTTGATAGAGAAATTTGGTAAGGTAGAAGTGGACTAGTAAGTAAGAATAAAAGGATTGAGCCTGTCGGAGACAGATAAAATAAATAAGAGTAGAAAATAAATTTTATTATGTCATTCTGAATTTATTTCAGAATCTTTTTATATTTATTTTCCACTTCTCTAGAGAAGTGGAGTAAGAGTCGCCACCTCGGTCTCCGGCCTAGACAACGCTACCCAAATTAGCTACTCGCGCTATCCACACGAGGACCGAAACACGCGACTCGTTTAACGCTAATTTGTGTGCCGCGTTGTTAGCTAGGCCTACGACAGGGTGGCAGAAATAATATTTCGTTAGATTTTAGAAAAAATAAAAACCGATACTTTTTAAGTGATCGGTTTTTTGAAAAATAGCTGTTCGCGCCTTCCTTATAGGTCGATCTGGTTTGGGCGGATTAGCCTTGATATATATAGTAACTAGTATCGCCAATATTATGACGATAACAATGGCAATAATTTTATTTTTTGTTTTTCTCACTTGACTTCCTTTCTTATGTTTTTTTAAAACTACAACTATGGTTATAATCTTAAAAAAGCTGGGGATAAATTACATCCCCGGGCCATTCGTTTTTTCCTTGTACCCGTACCCCAGGTATCAAGGCCTGCTGTTTCAGCCGCAGGCGCCGGTTTCTGATGAGGTCACCTCATGATTACTTCCTTTCCGAATTTGGCGAATAATGGTGATTTATTAATTGATGGCAATACCACCAGCGGTCAAAATAGCTGCACCGCATTCAATGTTGATTGTGGCAACTATTGTTGCCACAAGAATCAAAGCGACATTGTTCAAGATACAAATGAAGGTTTTTTCCATATTCACCTCTGATTGGTATTTATATTATTTTGAGATATCCTTGAAATTGGAACAAAAATGGAATGTATCAGAATGGCGGTTACAATAATGGCGATTATTAAAACAAACAGACTGACATATATTGATTCTTGCATTATAAAACTGCCGCACACGACAATTGCCGCTCCGATTATTGCCAGCAGACAATTTAATAAATGTCTTAGGTCCATAGGGCCTCCTTTTATTTGTTATTGATATTATTATTTATCCGTACTAATCTGGTGGAGATGGTTCGTGAAGTCGTGCAGACCCGCGAACTGTGGCACACCTTTGCCCGAAGGCGATGCGCCCATCAATAAATTTATGGTAGTGGTCAGTGTACACCAACCTCAGCCGAAATTTATTAATGTCTCTCCCTCCCAGATTAGTAAGGACAAATATTTTTTAAGGATCTAGCTCTTCTAAATTGACAATCAAGATTATCAACTTAGAAGAGGGGAAGGTGGTCGTTCATTCGAACTTTGTTCAAATCGGCTCCATCCTCCCAAATGACGGTGTTCACATGGACGTATTTTTACTCCTTAAATATTGGACTACGTCCAAGCTCCATTAGGAGGAGCAGATATAACTGCTCGACTTCAGAACGATTTTTTATCAGCGTTGTGTAGCAGTTGCAGACTGCTTTTGCTGGTTCTTCATTTCCCGCCTGCGCCATACCTAATGGCACTAATACCGCATGATGGCGAAGGAGGTTCTGTTGAGCGTCAAACAACGCATCGATATCTTTTTGTAAGCTGCATACCATTGGTTTGAGCCGATAGATGAGGTCAACTACTGTTTCAGGAACTTCTATGGTTGGCATGTATGATTCCTTCAATTTTTTTGTTTTGATGCCCCGGTCTGTAGACCGGTGTTATTTATTTTAAAAAGGTGTTTACTCCGATATCAGTTCAGCTGGGCTTCCATTACTGTCTATTCAACTGCAGTTTAGGTCTGTGCCCCGTAAAATTCGCCTAAGCGGATCACGGGCGCGTGCCTGTTTTGAATCTGATACCAAAGTAAACACCTTTGGGTTTAAACCAGCCCCCAAGCACTAGGGTTTGGCTTATATCTTATTTAATTGTTAACATATTACTATAGCGCACTTTAGCGTTTTTGTCAAGGCTTGTGGAACAATAATTTTAAGTTTTTGGCTAAAATAAGGCAAAAATAATTTAAATATTCAGCCTAAATTGGGGATTTTTGAGGATTTATAGTTTATTTTTTATAAAAAATTAGTGCCTTAGGTATTGATTAGATATACTATATTAGAGTAAGGTTTACTTTAGTAATTTTGACTTTTGATTTTGGTTGCTAAGCAACCACCCCGCCTTGGCGGGGTCAAAGCCAAGCTTTGATATATGCCGGAAATTTTACCACAATTACAAGCCAACTTAGGCAAAGGCGTAAAAGCCAATGAACTCCTGTCTCTGCACACTAATTTTAAAATTGGCGGGCCAGCCAAGTATTTTTTTACTGCTCGCACTACCGACGAGCTCATTAAAGCTGTGCAGGTAGCTGATGAGTTAAAAATACCTTTTATGATTTTAGGCGGCGGAACAAATGTATTGGTATCAGACTCTGGTTTTCAAGGCTTGGTTATAGAAGCTAAAAATCATAATTTAGAAATAAATGGTACACAAGTTACGGCTGAAGCTGGAGTGTCACTAGGGTTTTTAGTGCAGCGCAGTGTGGCGGCTAGTCTCACAGGATTAGAACCATTGGTAGCTGTACCGGGGACAGTGGGTGGGGCAGTATATGGTAATGCTGGTGTGCCGCAAGTGGCTAGAGGTTTTATGGGGGATTGGGTAAAAGAGGTTACAGTGTGTCGGCAAGATAAAGTTGTTAAATTAACAAAAGAAGAATGTAATTTTTCTTACCGTGATTCAGTTTTTAAACACAATAATGATATTATTTTAAGCGCGGTGTTAGAGTTAGCCAAAGGCGATAAAGCCGAAAGTCAGGAGCTGGTTAAAAAATATGTGCAGATGCGCAAGAGTCAGCCTTATCATATGCCATCGTCAGGCTGTATATTTACCAATGTGCCTATTACTAATGTAGATGAGGTAAGAAAAAAATTTAAAGGTGAAGAGAAATTGGAAGGTTTTATAAGTAAGGGTCAGTTGCCATCAAGCTGGCTGATAGATCAAGCCGGACTAAAAGGTAAAACTATTGGTGGGGTGCAGGTTTCCGCTGACCATGCTAATTATTTGGTAAACATTGGCGGTGCCAAAGCCGAAGACGTGTTAATGATGATTTCTTTTGTTAAACAGCAAGTGAGAGATAAATTTGGTTTTCAATTGCAAGAAGAGGTAAGGTATATTGGGTTCTAAAAATTTAAAATTAAAATACTCGTCACAAATACCGTGCGGCCGCACGGTATTTGTGACTGAGGATACTTGTTTGCATATTAATTGATAGATAGATATGTTGTATTACGAGGTTATCCACAGGTGACGAATGGGGTTGCAAAACAAAACATAATTCTTTATAGTTAAAGGACTAAGATATTTTTAATTCTATTTTCAATGGATCTTATAATTTCTGGTAAGAATTTTAAACTCACCCCCAGCCTTAAGGCTTATGTGGAGGAAAAGGTGGGCCGATTAAGTAAATTTTGGAACAAAATCATTAGGGCTCGGGTAGAGCTAGATGTAGATCACAATAAGAAATCAGGCGATATCTATGGCGTGGAGGCTAAGCTGGAAATACCAGGCCCTGACATTCAGATTGGAACCAAATCTTCAGATATGCATGCTGCAATTGATGAAATTATACCCAAATTAGAAAGATTATTGGTTAAATCCAAAGGTAAGCTGGAGTCGCGCTTACGTAAAAATCGCAAATCAGCTAATTCAGATAATTTAGAGTTTTAATCTAGATGAAAAAATTTCAAAAATTTTGGAAACTTGGCCGACCAGATTTAAATACTGATTTTTTTGATATTAATCGCGATGGCGAGTTGGTAGTGCGCGAAGGAAATTATCAATACAATTTATATGATTTGGTGCGCAAGTTTAATAGTTCTTTGGAAGTAGCTCTACCTTTTGTGGTAGAACGCCGTTTGAGTGATTTGGTAGAATTATTTAATCGCTGGATTCGTACTTACCGTTATCGGGGTAAGTTTTTTTATCATTACCCCATGAAGGCTAGTCAGAATAAGGAATTTATCTTACCTATATTATCCGAAGGCGGAAATTTGGAAGTTACCAGTGCTAATGAGCTTTGGATAGTAAAACGTTTGTGGGAGCAGGAACAATTCTCTTCCAAGATTCGTGTGATTTGCAACGGCCCTAAAACTAATGCCTATCTTGCTTTAATTGCTGAGCTGCGTGATAAGGGTTTGCAGATTACGCCAATCATTGAGGATAAATTTGAGTTGGCTGCGCTCTCTACCTTTAAAGGTGAAGTGGGCATTAGGCTCGATACGCAAGTACGGGTGCACGGGCACTGGGATAAAAAGTTTAATCGTTTTGGTCTGACTGAAGAAGATATACTTTCTTTTGGCCGTATTCGTAATTTGAAACTTTTGCATTATCATACTTCTAAGCAGTTGGAATATCAGGAAGATGTTACGGCTCCGCTTAAGAAAGCTATGGAGGTTTATGTAAAATTACGTAAAATTAATCCGAACTTGGATATGATAGATATTGGCGGTGGTATGCCCGTGCCTTTTGAAAAAAAACCATTGTTCAGTACGGAAGGTGTCATAAAGAGAATATTAAAAACTATCCAAAAAACTTGCGATAAGGCTGGCATACCGCACCCCGATATTTTGGTGGAATGGGGGAGCTATATTGTGGCTCCAGCTCAGGTAACTATTTATCGAGTTTTGAGTGAGAAAGCTATTACTAATGGCGCTTCAGCTAGGAAGTGGTACATAGTAGATGGTAGTTTTATGAATGATCTTAAGGATACTTGGGCTATACATCAAAAATGGCATGTAGTTCCGGTGAATAATTTGTTGGCAAAAAAACTATCTCGGGTTTGGCTAGCTGGATTATCTTGCGATTCAGATGATAAATATACTAATGGTGGCAATTATATTTTATTGCCGCGTTTAGATGATTTGGAAAATGGTGATCAGCAATATGTAGCAATATTCGATACAGGAGCTTATCAAGACGCATTGTCTTCTTATCATTGTATGTTGTCTTCTCCTACTAAAATAGTTGTACAAAATGGAGTTATAACTGTAGCTAGGAAGCGCGAGACAGCTGAAGAAATAGGTAAGCAATTTGGATGGTAAATAATTAAAATCCTAAATCCTAATTACTAATTTCTAAACAATGTCAAAAAGTTTTGAATTTTATATTTATTTAGGATTTAGATATTAGAATTTAGAGTTTAAATTTTATGCAATTAAAATTTCAAAAAGAACCATACAACTACGGCGGTTTGCCTGAAGTGACTTGGGCTAAGGCCAAGGTGGCTATATTGCCTGTACCATATGAATCTACTACTACTTATGGTGCTGGTACGGCTCGGGGTCCGGCAGCTATCATAGAGGCTTCGCGTCATATGGAACTATGGGATACAGAATTTAATAAAGATTTTACTCGTTTAGGATTTTTTACTTTTCCTGAATTAGAGCCAGATATGTCTGGACCAGAAGCCACCACACATCGCATACAAAAAGTGGTAGCCGATATTATAAAGAATAAAAAATGGCCTTTGGTGCTCGGCGGGGAACATTCTATTACTCCAGGGGTAGTAGCGGCTTTAAAAAATAGTTATAAAAATTTGTCAGTGTTGCAGATTGATGCACATACTGATTTGCGCGAAGAATATCAGGGCAGTAAATGGAGTCATGCTTGTGCTATGAAGCGGGTGTACGATATGGGTGTGCCCATAACAGCTGTAGGCATACGTTCAATAAGCGAAGAAGAAGCGAAATTTATTAAAAAGGCGGGTTTAGAAAAAAGAATTTTTCAAGATACAGAAATACCTATTGATAAGGTAGTAAAAAATTTAAGCGACCAAGTTTATATTACAGTGGATATAGATGGGTTTGATCCTAGTTTAGTGCCAGGAACTGGCACACCAGAGCCGGGCGGCTTGGTTTGGCATCAAGTGTTAGATTTGATTAGAGAGGTGGCTAAGCATAAGAAAATAGTCGGAGCAGATATTGTAGAGCTGTCTCCTATACCTGGTCAGCCAGCGGGAGATTTCTTGGCAGCTAAATTAGGATATAAAATTATTGGTTATTCGTTTTTTGGAAAAAGATAGACGGTATTAATGATGTTTAAAAGCATAACGACCTCATCACTGGATGAGGTCGTTTTAGGATGTGGGCGGTTGGTTATTTTTTAACCAATTCTTTTATTGTTTCCTCTACACACGGTTTGTTCCATCTATCAATCAAAATTAAATTAAGATCTGCATAACTCTTTTTTTCGTCGTCGCTTGGACTTATACTGACAAAAAAGAATGGGATTCCCGGATGATTTTTTTGCAATATTCCGGCAATGTCGGTGCCATTTTGATTTTCAATCCTTCGTGCCATAATTATTATGTCCGGCATAGAGTCTGGAGAAATTGTTTGGATGGCTTCATGATAGTTGCCAAAAAATGTATAACTGAAGTGGTCATCACTGGTGTATAGTTCTTTGAGTCTTTGATAAGAAGTATACAAGTGCTCCCTATCAATCCACCAGACTTTTATTGGTGTTATGGTTTCCATTTTTTAAATTTCCTTGTTTTGTGATTGAATGTATTAATTTATAATTTGATTTTCAATTTAGCATATTATAATTGTGTTAATTTGTCAAGATTTTAACTGTTGTATTGACAAGTGAAACATAACATAGTAAAAAGGTTGTCATGTCACACTTGGCTTTATTTATAAAAATAACGACCTCATCGCTCAGTGAGGTCGTTTATTAAACTTTGTGATGCCTGATTTCAACAGGCTCTAATTAATGAGCGAGTGTATTGTCTGTAAATATCCCACTCCTTGTTGGATTATTTTTATTTTTGCATTTTGTTGAGCGGAACTATCTTGGGGATCTTGACTTATCATGATAAAAGGAATATCGTGTTCCTTAACTTTTTCCATAGCCCAATCAAAAGCATTTTCTCCGTCAATTATCTCCTGACATATTACTTTGGTAATTCGTGATTTTCTAAAGCTAACTCCAGCCTCTCGAAAATTATCGAAAACGACTGTGTCGTGTCTACCTACAGCAGCTTTAAGTTGGGCTTTTAAATGTGGATCAGGTGTTATGATTAAGATTGTGTGGCGCTTCATGAGAGTCCTCTGAATTGGTTGTTATAGTTTTAGTGAGTGTCTAGATGTTAATCATCCACATGATATCTTGTACACGATGGTTTATTTTTTGATTTCCGTTGGCCAGTTCTATTAATTCTTTGGTCCGTATATCTATTAAACGAGCAAGGATTTGCAGTATATCTTCCGGAGCCACATTCGGAGGGAGCTCGTGTTGATTATACTTTTTTATTATTTCTGCATTGACGGCAACTTGCCGGGGATTTTCTACCGTTATATGTCCTGGGGGTATTTTTTTTGTTTCAGTATATTTTTGGGTGAAGCAAATCTTCACCTCTACAAAACAGCGTTTTTCATCGAGTAGAAGTAGATATAGGACATTTTCTTCTGGGGACATCACTTCACTTTTTAGTAATAGCATTTTTTCAGTGAAGCCTGACGCCAGATGCATATTTGGTATGTCTTGGAGCAAATGGTGGAGAGCGTCGGAATATTCACTGCCTGAATTAAGGCAGGGTATTTCCACCAAGGGAGTGAAGATTAGATTTGCTTCGGGTAGTAGTTTCAGAAAATATTCTATGAAACCCACGAACTGATCTTTCGTGAATTGTAAACCGTGAACATATCTACTGAGTTGATGAGTAAGCGGATTAAATTCATCTGTAACTGGCATGGCAATAGCTCCTTTTTATTGATTTATTTAACTGATTGTTAATAATACGTTTTTTAGATGGTTAAAAATTATCATTATTAACTACCCTTGTCAATTGAGCTAAAAAGTAGTATAGTAAATTATACTCTATGTTATTTTTAGATAAACTTTTTGGCGATCCAAACGCACGGGTGGTTAGCAAAATCCAGCCGATTATTTCTGTTATCAACGAGCTTGAACCCAAAATTCAAGCCTTGAGTGATGATGAATTAAAAAATAAGACGTTGGACTTTAAAGATAGATTGGGCAAGGGGGAAACTTTGGATGATATTTTACCCGAAGCTTTTGCTTGTGTGCGTGAAGCCGCCAGGCGAGTACTGGGGCAGCGGCATTTTGATGTGCAGTTGATTGGCGGTGCTGTTTTACATCAGGGTCAGATTGCTGAAATGAGAACAGGTGAAGGTAAAACTTTGACAGCTACTGGTGCGGTATATCTAAATGCCTTAGCTGGCAAAGGCGTGCATGTGGTAACAGTGAACGACTATTTGGCTCGTCGTGACAGTGTGTGGATGGGTAAAGTTTATGCGGCCTTGGGGCTTAGCACTGGCTGTATAAATCATGAAGTAGCTTATATTTATGATCCAGCCGAGATTAATGAGGATGCCACTTTTTCTAATTTACGTCGCGTGCCACGAGTGGAAGCTTATTTAGCAGATATTACTTATGGTACGAACAACGAATATGGATTTGATTACTTGCGCGATAATATGGTGTGGCGTCAGAGTGAAATGGTGCAGCGACCATTGTATTACGCTATTGTTGACGAAGTTGACTCTATTTTAATAGATGAAGCACGTACGCCGCTTATTATTTCTGCTCCAGCTGAAGAAGCGGTAGATAAATATTATGATGTGGCTCATTTTGTGGCCACTTTGCAAGAAAATACCGATTACAATGTAGATGAAAAAATGAAAGCTTCTACTTTTACTGAAGTAGGCATTACCAAAGCCGAAGCTTGGCTTGGGATTTCAAATTTATACGAGCAGACTGATTGGAGTATGGTGCACCATTTGGAGCAGGCCTTGCGAGCTAGGGCTTTGTTTAAAATTGATCGTGATTATGTAGTGAGAGATGGAGAGGTGGTTATAGTGGATGAGTTCACTGGCCGACTGATGTTTGGTCGTAGATATTCCGAAGGCTTGCATCAGGCTATAGAAGCCAAAGAAGGTGTGAAGATTCAGCGCGAATCTTTGACTTTGGCTACTATTACTTTTCAAAATTATTTTCGTTTGTATGAAAAATTAGCTGGTATGACAGGTACAGCCTCTACGGAAGCTGAAGAATTTCACAAAATTTATAATTTGGAAGTAGTGTCTATTCCTACCAATAAGCCCATGGTTAGAAAAGATTTGGGTGATAGTGTTTATAAAAATGAAACAGGCAAATTTCAAGCTGTGGTGCAAGAAATAAAAAGGCTACACGAAATTGGTCAACCAGTGCTAGTAGGTACTATTTCTATTGAGAAAAATGAAGTGCTGTCTGAACTTTTGTCGCGTGAAGGCGTGCCGCATGAAGTTTTGAATGCTAAGAATCATGAGCGTGAAGCAGCTATTATTGCCCAGGCTGGTCGTAAAGGTGCTGTTACTATTGCTACTAACATGGCTGGTCGCGGTGTGGATATTATTTTGGGCGGTAACCCGGCTAATCCAGAAGAAGCGGAATTTGTAAAACAAGCTGGCGGTTTGCATGTTTTAGGTACCGAGCGTCATGAATCACGCCGTATTGATAATCAGTTGCGTGGTAGATCTGGCCGTCAGGGCGACAATGGCTCCTCGCAATTTTTTGTGTCTTTGGAAGATGACTTAATGCGTATATTTGGCGGTGATAAAGTAAAAAGATTAATGGAGCGACTGGGTTTACCTGATGAAGTTCCTATAGAAAACGGCATGGTGTCAAAATCTATTGAACAAGCACAGAAAAAAGTGGAAGGTAATAATTTTGATATCCGCAAGCACTTAGTGGAATATGATGATGTGCTAAATAAACAACGCGTTACTATTTATAATAGACGACGCGATATTTTGCGTGCGGCTGATGGTGAGGAATTAAAAAAGATGGTTTTGCAAACCGTGGAGCAAGAAATTGCCGAAGTGGTGGCTTTTCATACTGCCATGGAAGACGAATCAAAATGGAATTTGCAAGAGATTTATGAAGTTATACATTCCATGTTTTCAGTGGATGGTAGTTTGCGTAAAAAATTGGAAGATATTGAGGCTATAGAAGGAGAAGATGCCTCGGCTACTGCTAAGGCTCGCGATAAGTTTATCAAATATTTAACCAAATTATCTCAAGAGGCATACGGCAAGCTAGAAAAAGAAGTAACTAAGCATGCGGAAAAAATGGGCTTACCCAACGCAGCGAACATTATGCGTGATGCTGAGAGAACAATTTTGTTAAGAAGTATTGATACGCTGTGGGTACAACATTTAACAGCTATGGATCATTTGCGCGGTGGAATTGGGTTACAGGGCTATGGTCAGAGAGATCCTTTGGTAGAATACAAACGACATGGCTTCCGTATGTTCAAAGAATTGTTGGCTGCTATTCAAGATCAGGTGGTTTATAATATTTATAAGACCACTTTAGTGGAAAATGTAGCTCGTGAACAATCAGCGCCCCATCAAGTTAGACAAGAGTTAGGACCAGCTAAAACTATGGCTGAGGGCAAAAGTGTGTTTGCTAAAGCCTTGGCTGGGTCGGGCGCGGTAGCTTCAGCTAAGCCGCGCGACGAAAGTGGCCATAAGGTAGGACGTAACGACCCCTGCCCTTGCGGAAGTGGATTAAAGTATAAAAAGTGTCATGGAAAGTAGAAGTAATAAATATATGATTGGATTAAAACGAGGAATAGTTAAATTAGTTGAGCATAATCCGGAATGGCGACAAAGTTTCGTGCGCGAAGAGAAGAAGATAAGAAAAGTTTTTGGTAGAGATGCGTTGGTGATTCAACACGTCGGAAGTACGGCCATTCCAAGGATATTGGCTAAGCCAATCATTGATATTGCTTTAATCGTTCCATCACTTCAAAAAGCGAGGCATTATGAGAAAAAATTAAAAGAGATAGGTTATGAGATAAAGAAAAACGATACAAGGAAAGAAAGGTTATTTTTCACAAAAGGTCCTGAAGAAAAACGGACCCACTATCTCCATGTTGGTGAAATCGGTAGTGGCTACACTGAAGATATGATTCTATTCAAGGATTATCTTTGTAAGCATAAAGATATGGCAAAAAAGTATTCTGATTTGAAAGAAAGTTTGGCTAAAAAATATCAAGATAAGAGAGAAATTTATACCTCAAAGAAAGAGAAATTGATTAGGGAGATAGTTAAAAAAGCAAAGAAATCCCCGTGGGTTAGGAAATAAAATCAAGCGATGCTACAGTATATAGCTTTCAACATAATTAATGGGAAATAGTATGAGAATTTATGTATTAGGTAGCACTACTTTTGTAAAAGAGATGGTGGCTATTGTAAAAAAATTGAAAAAAAGAGGCTATGATGGTTGGATCCATCCCCATTACATCAATTATGTCACTCAAAAAAATCATCCACACTTGAAGAGAATTAAAGATGGTGAACATTCACAAGTAAAAATCGAGAATGATTATATTCGCCAGCACTATGAGCATATACTTGAAAGTGATGCTGTTTTGGTAGTTAATTTGAAAAAGAACGGAATTAAAAATTATATTGGTGGTAATGTATTGATGGAACTTAGTCAAGCGTATGTGAATGATAAGAAGATATATTTATTAAATCCAATACCAGACATGTTTTATAAAGAGGAAATTGTTGCCATGCGCCCCATAGTCATAAATGGAGATTTTGATAAAATAAAATCCAAACATACATTAAGGCGTAGTGGTAAGAGATAAAAAAGTGTCATAAGAAGTAAGGTATATGAAAATACTAGTTTTTCTTCAGGGGACAATACTAATGCATAAAAATGCAGTTGGATTAAATCGGAGAGAAATTATTCAGCAAGTTATTGCTAAAGAAGAATCAGTACGAGATTTTGAAAATTATGTTCCCATAGGGAACGCCCCACAAAAACTTAAGAAGTGGGTAGAGCAAGGTGTTGAAGTGTGTTATCTTAGTTCCCTCACAGAAAATAAGAAGGGCAGGGGAGATGAGGTTGTTGGAAAAGACGGACTGAAGAGTGATTTGGTTGTTCTTGATAAGTATGATTTTCCCAAAGGTACAATTTATCA
>Ga0172379_10003385_pt1 | contig 25528 bp, 23 predicted proteins | sample GrowelOW334metaG_FD_119756 | JGI IMG/M metagenome (GOLD analysis project Ga0172379, IMG submission 119756) | Groundwater microbial communities from an aquifer near a municipal landfill in Southern Ontario, Canada - Groundwater well OW334 metaG | ecosystem: Environmental > Aquatic > Deep...
AGGATATAATACAGCCCTGGGGATCCGTGTTGATATTAGCAAAAGATTCTATTTATAGTTAATAAACAAACATGAAAAGAAAAGAAATATATATTTTGTTGTGCGGTATGTTTCTCCTGGTTTTTGGATATGGCTGCGCTCAAGTTATTGATACCGTTACTGCGACCCAGCTAAAATTAGCCGGAAGCAATGTTTTTGTCTCCGGCACTACGCTGTCGATGAGTATTACCGCTTTGGATCAGGATAACGTGCGAATTGGGAATTTAGGGGCGGGTAATTTATCCGGAAAAATATACAATTCCAATCCGCTTGTTTCAGGGATGACAGCGGCAACAACGCAACAGGCAGTCGCTACTCTGGCGTTTACCTCCATGAGCAGCGGGGGAACAAAACTGGTTTCAGGGGCTTTAGTTATTGATAAAAGCGGAAGTATGGGGGTAACAAAACTTGAAAGCGCCGAAGTTGCAGCTAGGGAATTTGTCAGCAGCGAAGCAGCCGCTTCAGCCAGCAATAAAGCGTCCGTTGTTCTTTTTGATGATCATGTCTCCATCGAGGCGGAAATGAGAGCCTTATCATCTTCCGATGTCGCAACGATAAATGATGCGATCAATATCCGCAACGGATATGGAGGATCGACCGCTCTTTATTACGCAATATCAAGGGGCATTATTGAAGCATCAAAAGAAAGTGTTTCTTCAAATCTAACGCGGGCGGTTATAGCCCTTACGGATGGCGGTGAAAATGCCAGCCCGGATCCGTATTCCGGTACAGGCGGAACAACCGAAGTTATTAACCTTGCAATAAACAGCGGGATTCCAGTTTACACTGTTGGACTTTTTAGTACGACTACGGAAGCATCGAATTATAGCTCGGCGTTGAAAAGTATAGCTAGGGAAACGACCGGCTCTCAAGACAACTATTTTGAAGTTATTGTTGGTGGAGCAGAGGACTTATCTGTATCAAGCAACAGCAGGATTCGCGCACTGGCGTCATTATCAACATTGTATCAAAATCTTGCGAATGCCCTTATTAATTCATACTCTGTTTCGGCGACTCTTTCAAACAGCTTAAGCGCGGGAAATTATTGGATGGTTTTAACGGTCCAAAATTATGGTGGATTTTCCGGCCAAGAGATCGTTGTTCCATTTGTTGTTAGATAATTATTTAGAAAGGAGCTCTTATTGTGCATTTTGGAATTGAACATATCAGGAAAGTTGATCCGGAAATTGCAGCCGCTTTGGATCGGGAGTTAACCCGACAGCAAAATAACCTTGAAATGATCGCATCGGAAAACTTTACATCGAGAGCGGTCATGGAAGCCTGTGGATCGGTCTTGACCAATAAATATGCCGAAGGCTATCCCGGAAGACGCTATTATGGCGGATGCCAGAATGTGGATGACAGCGAAGCGCTTGCCATTGAACGGGCCAAAAAGCTTTTTGGCGCCGAGCATGCGAATGTCCAGCCGCATTCCGGATCACAAGCCAACTTTGCGGCATATTTTGCTTTATTAAATCCCGGCGATACGGTTATGGGCCTGAATTTGTCCCATGGCGGGCACTTAACGCATGGCTCACCGGTCAATGTGTCGGGGAAATATTTTAATTTTATCTCTTACGGTGTTTCAAAAGAAGAAGAAACGATCGATTTTGATGCGCTCATAGCCTTAGCCAAAGAACATAAACCGAAATTGATCGTTACCGGCGCAACCGCCTATCCTCGAATAATTGATTTTAATAAATTTAGAGCGATTTGCGATGAAGTAGGAGCGCTCTTAATGGTTGATATGGCTCACATTGCCGGATTGGTTGCGGCTGGTGTCCATCCTTCGCCGATCCCTGTTTCAGAAGTTGTAACTTCGACCACCCACAAAACTCTCCGCGGTCCAAGGTCCGGATTGATCCTATGCAAAGAAGCTTTTGCTAAGCAGATCGATAAGGCGGTTTTTCCGGGGATCCAGGGCGGTCCGCTTGAACATGTTATTGCCGGCAAAGCCGTTTGTTTCAAAGAAGCAATGAACCCGAATTTCATCAAATACCAGGAACAGGTCGTGAAAAATGCGAAAGCATTAGCTGAAGGTTTGATGAAAAATGGTCTGCGCCTTGTTTCCGGGGGAACGGACAATCACTTGGTCTTGGTCGATCTTCGACCATTTAATGTTACCGGAAAAGCTGCGGAAATAGCACTTGATGAAATTGGAATAACTGTGAACAAGAACACAATTCCTTTTGACCCCGAAAAACCGATGGTAACATCCGGAATAAGGATCGGAACCCCGGCTTTAACCACTAGAGGGATGAAAGAAGGGGAGATGAAGACCATTGCCGACCTGATATCCCAGACATTGAAGCATGCTACCGATGAAAACAAAAAGAAAGAAATAAAGGGGAAGATCTCCGAACTCTGTAATAGCTTTCCGCTTTATGGATAATTTACCTTAAATGATTGAAATTACTTCTGTTTCAAAGGCTTATCCGAACGGCATTGAGGCGTTGTCTAATGTCACGCTCCATATTGGGAAAGAAGAATTCATATTTTTAGTCGGTTCTTCCGGAGCGGGAAAAACAACACTTCTAAAGATGCTTTATCGCGAAGAGGTTCCAACCTCGGGTAAAGTTGTTGTCGATAGGATCAATGTTGCCGAGTTGGAGCCGTCGCAAGTGCCATATTTAAGAAGAAATATTGGTGTGATCTTTCAGGATTTCAAACTGCTTCCAAAAAGAACAGTATTTGAAAATGTCGCTTTTGCACTTCGCGTGACCGGAGTTCCCCGTTCAACCGTCCGCAGGAAAGCGATGCAGTCCATTGAGCTTGTAGGTATGCTGCGCCGCGCTAATTCTTTTCCGAATGAACTCTCCGGAGGAGAAAAACAGCGGGCATGTATTGCAAGAGCGATCGTGAATAATCCTCCGATCCTTTTGGCCGATGAGCCGACCGGAAATCTCGACCCGACGACTTCCTGGGATATCCTTCAGCTTCTGGATAAGATCAATAAGCGAAATACGACGGTAGTTATGGCGACCCACAACAAGAATATCGTTGATGAAATGAAAAAAAGGGTCGTTGAGCTCGACGGCGGCAGGATCATCCGCGATCAGCAGCTGGGGATGTACAATGTTTAGCAATTTAGAGTTTTTTATTATCGAAGCCTTTCGTTCATTTCGGCGTTCGACCCTGATGAACTTTGTTGCGATCGCAACTATAACCGTTTCTCTTACGGTCTTTGGACTGTTCCTGCTATTAATTGTAAACCTCGGGAATATTGTCGGATCGATCTCTTCCAGGCTTGATATTGTGGGATACTCATCAAGAGAAATTTCGCTTGCGGATGCCGGCGCGCTCCAATTAAAAATCTCAAAGATCCCCGGGGTCGAAAAAGTTGAATATATTTCAAGGGAAGAAGCCTGGAAAAAATTCAAACAGGACTTTAATAGTAAAATGTCCCTTGATCAAGTTGTATATAATAACCCTCTGCCGCATACTTTTTCAGTCAGGGTCCGGACCCCCGATATCCTGCCAAGCGTAGCAAAACAGATATCAAATATTGATCTGATCGATGAAGTAAGATACAGCGGAAAAATGATCGACCAGATGATGTCGCTAATTGGCGCCGTAAGAGTAGGGGGGATAGGGATGGTGATCCTTCTTTCGCTTGCAACCCTTCTAATTGTAGTAAATACGATCAGGTTAACGGTCATTGCAAGGGAAACCGATATTTATATTATGAAGCTTGTGGGAGCGACGAATACTTTTATCAAATGGCCGTTCATCATCGAAGGGATTTTTATCGGCGTTTTGGGAGGGGTCTTCTCTTTCCTGATATTAAAATTCTCATATGATTCGGCAACACTTAAGCTTTCTTCCGCCCTCCCATTTCTTCCGATCGTAAACGATGCGTTCCTGTTATCAGTCATTTATTTATCAATGATCTTTGGCGGGATGGCGCTAGGAATGTTTGGCGGATATATTTCGGTATCAAAATTACTAAAGGAGTAAACACAATGATAACTTGGTTCAGAAAAAAAATGAAGGTAATAATGCTTGCAATTGTCGTGATCTTTGTTGCTTCAATGTTCTATGGATATCAAAGCCTTAGCGGCGGTGGATCAACGACACAAAACAGCAATATTATTGGAAAGGTAAATGGACGAGAAATTGATCCGGCCAGATTCCAGACGATCATAAATAAAATTGCTCAGACAAGCGGAGGAAGGATCGGTCCGCAAGATATCGCTTTCGCGGAAAACATTGCTTTAGGCCAGGCGATCGATTTCACCCTCATGCTGGGAGAAGCCGAAAAGAAAGCTCGAATTAGCGGGAGAGAAGTAGATGCCGCCCTTGATAATATTATGAAACAGCAGAAGATACCTTCAAAAAAATATCTTGATACGCTGCTAAAGAATATGGGGTTATCTATCGATAAATTCAGAAATTTAGTAAAAGAAGATATGCTGGTCCAGAAGTTTTCAACGAATATGCAGGAAGAAATTAAAGTCACATCAAAAGACTTAATGGAGATCAGGGCAAGCCATATTCTTGTCTCCGACGAATCTTCCGCAAAAAAAATACAAGCCGATCTTAAAGCGGGAGAAGATTTTGCAAGTCTAGCAAAGAAGTATTCAATTGATAAAGGAACTGCGGTAAAAGGCGGGGACCTAGGATATTTTTCCACAGGCGCAATGGTTGAACCGTTCGAAGATGCTGCGTTTTCTCTGAAACCCGGGGAAATAAGCGGAATTATAAAAACGCCATTTGGTTATCATATTATTAAATTAACGGATTCAAGAATGCGCCAATTTCCTGCCGGAGCTCCGCCGGAACAAATTGCGCTCAAAGAGAAAAAAGATAATGCCTTTAAGCGCTGGTATTCCGAAACAAGAAGCAAAGCAAAGGTTGAAGTTCTTATGCCGCAGTTAAAAGGGCATGCTCTCCGTTTCCAGGGGCGGCCAGCCGACGCGATCACTGAATATAAGATAGCCGCAGCGCAAAACCCTTCAAATTATCTTATTCACATCTATTTGGGAGACACCTATATGTCGGTCGGCCAAAAGCCGCTGGCTATTCCGGAATATGAGATGGCCGTAAGGTTGAACGGAGTTGATCCGGAATTATACATAATTTTGGGCCGTGCCTATGAAAGTGCGGGAGAAAAGGGCCTGGCTAGCCAGCAATTCAGCAAAGCTTCCCTTATTGCAGGAGATAACAAAGCTCTGCACGAAAAGCTTATGAAGATCTTTAGCGGGCTGAAATTAAGCCGTGAAGCTGCAAATGAAAAGAGCGAGATCGCCAGGATCAATAAAAAAGAAGCATTCGAGAAGTCTCTTAAATAATTTCTTTTGCGGCAGTCAGTAATGCGCTTAAGTTCGCTTTTGACCTCCCTTCGGCATAGATCCGAAGGAGAGGTTCTGTTCCGGATGCACGGAATAATATCCAGCTTTCATCCTTAAAATTTATTTTTAATCCATCCAGGGTTTCAATTGATGCGATCTTGAATCCGGCAAAAGAATCCGGCGGAGAACTTTTAAGCAAATTAACGATTTGGATCGCTTTTTGGGTATGGACATCGAGCCTGTCGTAATAATAATGGCCTTCTTTCTGCATAATATTTTCCATTATTTCCCCAAGGTTCATTTTTGTATCTGCCATAAGCTCAAATAAATTTAGTCCCGCTAAAATACCATCTCTTTCCGGGATATTTCCTTTTATCCCCATGCCGCCGCTTTCTTCTCCCCCAAGCAAGACATTTCCATCGATCATCTCTTTGGCGATATATTTGAAGCCGATCGGAGTTGTTTTTAGGTTTAGTGCATAATTAGCGCATAATTTGTTTATTAAATTACTAAGATTAAAAGTTTTTATGACATCTCCGGTCATTTTTCTATTCTCAAAAAGGTGCTTTAATAAAAGAACAAAAACCTTGTGTGTATTGATGAATTCCCCATTAATATCGATCGCCGCCAACCGGTCGGCATCTCCATCAAGTATAATGCAGGCGCCGATCTTCTGTTTTGAAATGTTTTTCATATAGGAAATAGATTCATTAAGATTTGCAGGAATGGGTTCGGGATTTATTCCGCCAAAAGTAGTATCAATATTCCCTCTGATCTCAATAACATCCAGCCCAAGCCTTTTAAAATAGCCTGCGCCGCTGCCATGCATCGCATCAACGACCATGGTTATCCCGGCATCTTTTATTTTTTTAATGTTGACCAGTTTATTTATTTGCTTGAAATATTCAGGGTCCGGATCAAAAAGCGTGATCTTATCTTTGGAGGGGGTGATCGAAAGGTTTGTGGATAGATTGCTTTCCACCGCTTTTGTAGTTTCTGGGAACGCAGAGCCGCCAAAGGCCTCCTTGATCTTAAAGCCGTTCCAATTTGGAGGATTATGGGAGGCGGTTATCATTATTCCTGCGCCAAGCCCCATATTTTTTACGGAATACGAGATCACAGGCGTTGGCACGGACTTTTCAGTCAGATAGACCTTTATTCCTGCGCCAGAACAGATTTCTGCCGCATCGCGGGCAAATTTATCCGAATAGAGGCGGTTATCATAGCCGATCGCGATCCCGTTATCCGCTAAATTCGAATCTTTTAGGTATTTTACAAAAGCTTGGGCTACGAGCTGAACATTTTGGGTAGTAAAGTCCTCATTAATAATTGCCCGCCAGCCATCGGTCCCAAATTTAATTTTGTTCATTAACATTATCTCCATTATTGCCAGGATCTTCAGCTTCTTCGGATGCATTTATTATTTCGATATTTTCCTGCTTATTTCCGGGATCAATTTTCTTTTCTTCTTCCCGCGGCAGGACGGGAACTGGGAACCCATAGATCGGCTGTCCGGCAAGTGCGGCTATATTGTAGGCCTTCCATATTCTGGGACAAATTGAAACTTCGGCGATCCCGCGCATAGGTGCGTTATTGTCATTTCCAACCCAAACGCCGGTTACAAGCTGGGGGACAAACCCGACGAACCAAGCATCATGAAAGTTTTGCGATGTTCCGGTTTTTGCCGCCGCCGGCCGTCCAATATTTGCTTGATAACCGGTGCCGCGGGTTATTACGCCGCGCATCATATCAGTCATTATTGCTGCGACATTTGCATCAAGGACCCTTTTTCCATCCGGCTCCTGTTCAAAAAGAATTTCCCCATCGCGGTTTTCAATTTTTGTGATCGAAATAGGCTCAAAACGAACGCCATTATTTGCCAAAACGCCGAAGGCGGAGGTTATTTCAAGATTTGTCACTTCAGATGCCCCCAAGGCAAGAGAGAGGGCAGGTTCAAGCCTGCTCTCAATTCCCATTCTCCTGGCAACATCGATCGCTTTATCTATTCCAACCTGTTCCAGCAGCTTGATTGCAGGGATATTTAAGGATTGTTCTAGCGCATGCCGAAGGGTAACTTCGCCATGAAAGCGCCCATCAAAGTTTTTCGGCGCCCAATATCCTTTCGGATTCCATTTGTTTGGCCAAACTTTGAACGATATTGGCGCGTCTTCGATCGTGTCATTTGGCAAAAAGCCTTCTTCGATCGCGGCCGTATAAATAAAAGGCTTAAAAGAGGAGCCTGGCTGTCTTTTTGATTGAACCGCGCGATTGAATTTGCTTTCCAGGTAGCTTGCTCCGCCGACCATTGCTCGAATTCCGCCATTTCGAGGATCAATGGAAACAAGGGTCGCTTGAGAAAAGTTGTATTTTTTACCTTCGCCTCCGACAAAATTAGAAATAACATTTTCAGCCGCGGTCTGCATCCGTGAGTCTAAAGTCGTATATACTTTAAGTCCGCCATGATAAACGAGTTCATCGCCATATTCGTCGGTTAGTTTCTGCAATATATAGCTTATAAAATATGGAGCAATTTCCCCGTAGCGTTTTAAATTCTTTGGCGAAAAAGAGAGGCTCTCAATAGCCGCAAGTTTTGCCTCTCTTTCCGTAATAAAACCTTGCTCAAGCATCTTGTTGAGCACATGAACTTGCCGGAGCTTAGCGCCTTTAAAATTCCGGTAGGGAGAATATAGTTCGGGTCCGCGGATCAAGCCGGCGACGATCGCCGACTCAGCAATGGTCAGATCTGATGCATGTTTTCCAAAATACAGGTTAGCCGCCGATTCAATGCCGTATGAATTATGTCCAAGATAGACTTGATTAACATAGAGCTCAAGAATTTCTTCTTTGGTATAATGCCGCTCGATCTGAAGCGCGATCAGGGCTTCGGCCATTTTTCGGGAAAGATTCTTTTTCCTATTTAGAAATAGATTTTTTGCCAGCTGCTGCGTAATGGTGCTGCCGCCTTCGACTACGCGTCCATAAGCGAAATTCTTGATCGCCGCTCTTAATATCCCCCCGAAGTCGAGACCATGATGAGAATAAAAATTAGGATCCTCGACCGCAATTATAGCCTTTGGAAGATATGGTGAAATATTTTCTAAGGCAACAACCGATCGATTCTCTTCGAGATGAAACCTGGCAAGGATCTTTTCGTCTGAAGAATAGAGGATCGTGCTCTCGCTCGGCGCATACGACCCAATAGCATCAATATTCGGCAGCTGGGTAACTACTTGAATTGCTACCCCAAGGATCCAGAACAAAAAAATAAGGGTAAGAATAAGGATTATTGTCCCAAAGCGCCCTTTTTTCTTCTTTGGCATATTTGTAAAATTATAACACATATGATATATTTTGGTCGGAGGCAATTATGGGAGCCAAAATATTAATTATCCATGGTCCAAATTTAGCCCAACTGGGTGAGCGCGAGATCGATGTTTACGGTAAGATCTCTCTTGCTGAAATTGATGCCGCGCTACTGGATCTTGCGAAAAAAGAGGATTTAGTGCTGGAGATCTTCCAGCTTAATGGCGAAGGCGAAATCGTTGATAAAATAGGTTCTTCTAGGAAAAATGGGTTCGCGGCCATCCTTATTAATCCCGGGGCCTATACTCATTATAGTATTGCTCTGCGGGATGCGATCGCCGGCGCGGGGATCCCAACGATCGAAGTTCATTTATCCAATATCTACGCTCGGGAAGAATTTAGGCACAAATCCGTTATTGCGCCGGTTGCGATCGGCCAGATCGCCGGGTTTGGCTTAAACAGCTATCTTTTAGGCCTGCGCGCAGCTTCCAATTTGATCAAGAAATGACGCCAGAACAAAACGTTGCTGTAAGAATTGTTAAAGAGATCCTTCATTCTATAAAATTAACCCCAGGTCAGAAGGAAAACGAAGTAGCGGATTGGATAAAAGTCGAACTAAAAAAACGCGGAGCAAAACCTGCTTTTAGTACGATCGTTGCATCCGGAAAAAGATCGCTTGATCCCCACGGTCATCCTACCAATAAATTTATTAAAAGCGGCGACCAGGTTGTAGTAGATTTTGGTGCCCACTACAAAGGATACAAGTCGGATGTTACTCGAACGTATTTAGTAGGCAATGCGACCGGCAAACAGAAAAGATTCTACAATATAGTAAAAAATGCCCAGCTAAAAGCGATCGCGGCGGTGAAAGAAGGGGTGCGCTGCTGCGATATAGACCTGATTGCGCGCAATTATATTAAAAAACTTTGCTATAATGACTGCCATATTTCGAATAAAAAATGTCCTGGCGATTGTTTTATTCATACTACCGGACATGGCGTTGGAAGACGGATCCATCAGGGGCCGAAAATATCTTTAAGAAATAAAAGAAAGCTCAAAGCTGGACAGGTTATCACCATTGAACCCGGGATATATATAAAGGGATGGGGCGGGATCCGGATCGAAGATATGGTCCTTGTTACTAAAACAGGCGGTAGGAATTTAACAGCATGAAAAACATTGTAATAATTGTTGCCGGAGGAAAAGGGAGTAGGATGGGCGGGCCAAAACAATTTATCCGCATAGCCGGCAAGCCGATGCTTGCCTGGACGCTAAAAGCCTTCCAAAATTCAAAATTAATTGATGGTATTATTCTTATCGTTTCAAAAGAACAGCTTGCCGAGGCAAAAAGGCTCAACAAAAAAAAACTAATTGCTATCGCACAAAGCGGAAAAGAAAGGCAAGATTCGGTCACGAATGGATTAAAATACGTTCCGGGATCTGCGGAAATTATTCTTATCCATGATGGCGCGCGGCCGGCGGTTTCGCAAAAGATCATAGCGGATTCTATTAACGAAGCAAAACGCACAGGCGCAGTGGTGGTTGCTGTGCCGGTCAAGGACACGATTAAAAGGGGTCAAAGGGTCGCAGGGTCACGGGGAAAAGAAAGCTGGATCGTAAATGAAACACTAGAAAGAGATTTACTTTGGAGCGTACAAACACCGCAAGTATTTAAGTCCGCAATAATTAAAGAGGCTTATGCCAAATTAAAGGAAAATGTGACCGATGACGGAATGGCAGTTGAAAAGATGGGAATTCAGGTTAAAATTGTACTAGGGGATTATGAAAACATAAAAGTCACTACCCCCGAAGATCTGGTTATCATGGGGTCTATCTTAAAAAAGAAAGGAAAATAATTTGAATATATTTGAACAGTTGCTAAGTAATTTTACATTTATCGTGATCGTAATTTCATGGTTCATAGCCCAAACAATAAAGGTATTGATCTGCTGGAAAAAAGAGGGAAAATTCAACTTTTGGCATTTTTTCGAAGCCGGCGGAATGCCGTCGGCTCACTCGGCTTCGGTAACGGCGTTAACGCTTGGAATTGGTTTAACGCAGGGCTGGAATACTCCGTTCTTTTCGATATCGGTCGTATTTGCTTTGATCGTTATGTATGACGCCGCTGGCGTTCGCCGGGCTGCGGGAAAACAGGCGCTAATATTAAATAAAATAGTTGACGATATATATGACAACGGAAAAAATAAAGTTGAGAAATTAAAAGAGATCCTGGGACATGATCCCATAGAAGTATTTGCCGGTGCAACACTGGCAACCTTGATCACCCTTGCTTCGTACTATTATGTCTACATTATTAGATAAATTAAAACTGCCGGAAGCACTGAAAGAATTATCGACCAAGCAGCTTGAACAGGTCGCGGATGAGATCCGAAAGCGCATAGTTGAAGTAACGTCTAAAACCGGAGGACACGTGGCTTCAAGTCTAGGCGCGGTTGAGATCGCCGTTTCACTGCATGCATTGTTCGAGAGCCCAAAAGATAAGATCCTCTGGGATGTTGGACATCAAGCTTATGCCCATAAAATACTGACCGGTAGACTGGATAAATTTGATACCCTTCGTCAATATGGAGGAATATCCGGATTCCCAAATGAAAATGAGAGCTCGCACGATATTTTTACGGTCGGACATGCCTCAACTTCCATCTCACAGGCACTAGGGCTTGCAAGAGCGCGCGACTTATCCGGAGAGAACTTTTCTGTTATTGCGATCATCGGCGATGCCTCGTTATCCGGCGGTTTGGCGTTTGAAGGCGTGAATAATGTCGATGGATTAAAAACTAATCTGATCGTCATTTTAAACGACAATGAAATGTCGATCTCAAAGAATGTCGGCGCTATTGCCAGTTATCTGACCCAGATCGCTACCAGTGATGCCTATAACGACCTAAGGGACCGGATCGAAAAACTGGTTAAAAGAATTCCGCGCGTTGGAACATCGTTATTTGAAGCTGCAAGAATATTAAAAGACAGAACCAAACATATCGCCATGAATTTTAAGGTTGATGTGATCTTTGAACAGCTTGGTTTCAAGTATTTCGGTCCGATTGACGGCCACAATATTCCGCTTATCATGAGCACGCTTCATCATGCCAAAGAAATCGAGGGACCGGTTTTGGTCCACGTAATAACAAAAAAAGGAAAAGGGTATAAGCCGGCAGAAATGGATCCTACCCGTTTTCATGGAACTGGGCCATTTGACATTGAAAGCGGCCAGGCCCTGTCGGATACCACAAAGCAAACCTATACGTCAGTTTTTGGAAAAACGATGGTCAAGCTCGGCGAGAAGGACGATAAAGTCGTGGCAATTACCGCAGCAATGATCGATGGGACCGGTTTTGATGAATTTGCATCCGCTTTTCCCAATAGATTTTTTGATGTTGGAATCGCCGAGGAACATGCGGTAACATCCGCCGGCGCGATGGCAAAAGGGGGCTATAAGCCGGTTGTGGCGATATATTCGACCTTTTTGCAAAGAGCATATGATGAAATAATCCATGATGTATGTCTTCAAAATCTTCCGGTTGTTTTTGCGATCGATCGAGCCGGGATCGTCGGAGAAGACGGCGCAACGCATAATGGGGTCTTTGATATCGCTTTTTTAAGGAATTTGCCTAACATGGTTGTTATGGCGCCCAAAGATGAAAACGAACTGCAGCATATGTTTTTTTCAGCAACAAAAATTCAACAGGCCTCGGCGATAAGATACCCCCGCGGCTCCAGCTCGCAAGTTGAAATAGATACGGAATTAAAAGAGCTTATGATTGGGAAAGGCGAGATCGTTTTTAACCCCCAACTCCGAGCGCCTATCTCCAAACTTTGTCTTATCTCCCTCGGCTCAATGGTTCTGCCGTCGATCGAAGCGGCAAAGATGCTTGAAAAAGAAAAGATTTCTGCAACTGTTATCAATGCTAGGTTTGTGAATCCATTAGATAAAGAATTAATATTAAAAGAAATTATAAATGTTGATCGGATCGTTACCGTTGAAGAGGGAGTCCTGGAAGGCGGATTTGGCTCTGCGATCCTGGAATTATTAAGCGACGAAGGGATAAATATTCCATTAATACGGATCGGCTTGCCCGGCAAGTTTATTGAACACGGAAAGCGGGAGTTCATTCTAAATAAATATGGTTTAGATGCGGAAGGCATTTACAATACAATCAAAAGCTTATGAAAACAGACATAGAAATAGCGCAAAGCGCAAAAATGAAACTGATCGTCGATATCGCTAAGAAAGCAGGAATAGATTTTAGCGATATTGAGCTTCATGGATGCTATAAAGCAAAAATAAGTTTAGAGGCTCTAAATCGAAATTATAAGCGGAAAGCAGGAAAGTTGATCCTTGTAACAACCACAACTCCAACCCCTCAAGGTGAAGGAAAAACGACGATAACGATCGGTTTGACGCAAGCTCTGCAGAAGATCGGTAAAAAAGCGATCGCCTGCATAAGGGAGCCGTCGCTCGGTCCGGTAATGGGAGTTAAGGGTGGGGCCGCTGGTGGCGGATATTCTCAAGTTTTACCGATGGAAGATATCAACCTGCATTTAACGGGCGACATGCATATCATCACTTCGGCCCATAATTTATTATCGGCTATGCTTTATAACCATATTTATCATGGGAACGAGCTGGATATTGATGAGAATAGAATCGTATGGAAGCGAACCATGGATATGAATGACCGGGCATTGCGGGGAATGTTTGATATTACCGCCTCTTCTGAAGTTATGGCGATCATGTGCCTGTCAAAAACATTAACGGATATGAAAGAAAGATTAAGCCGAATAATTGTCGCATACAATAAAAAAGGAGAACCGATCCGGGCATTCGATCTTAAAGCCCAGGGAGCAATGGCACTTTTAATGTATGATTCTCTCAAGCCGAATTTAGTCCAGACCCTTGAAGGGGGGCCGGCTTTTGTGCATGGCGGCCCATTTGCAAATATTGCGCATGGATGCAATTCGATCGTCTCAACTCAACTAGCGCTGAATCTTTCAGACTATGTGGTGACCGAGGCCGGCTTTGCGACAGATCTTGGCGCAGAAAAATTCTTCGATATTAAATGCAGAGTTGGTAATTTTACCCCATCAGCTGTTGTGCTTGTGGTAACCAAGCAGGCTTTCGATATAAATGGGATAGAAAATATTGAAAAACATGTTGAAAATATTAAACTATTTGGAGTTCCGTTGGTTATCGCGATAAATAAAAAATCAAAAGATACGCTTGAAGAGATTAAGAAGTTAGGAGATAGGTGTTTGGAGTTGGGAGTGCCAGTGGTAGTTTCTGATGTCTGGGCAAAGGGAGGGCAGGGAGGCATTGATATGGCAAAAGAAGTAATTAATGCTGTCGGACAAAGATCTAATTTTAAATTTTTATATGATCAGCAAGATCCGATCAAACAGAAGATCGAAAAGATCGCGACTAAAATTTATGGGGCAGACGGCGTTGATTTTACGGAAATTGCTTTAGAAAACATTGAACAATTAAACAAAATTGGGATGGCGGAAACACCCATTTGTATAGCTAAAACACAAAGCTCATTAAGCGATAATCCTAAATTGTCAGGCCGGCCAAAAGGATTTAGGATCACAGTAAGAGAATTAAAACCCTCTGCGGGGGCAGGCTTCATCGTGGCTTTCACTGGGAATATCATGACAATGCCCGGCCTTCCAAGGCACCCGGCAGCTGAAAATATGGATATAACAGAAGACGGAAAGATCACCGGATTATTCTAAAAAATTCTCCAAATTTACTCTATTGACACCCTCTTTTAATATCGATAAACTTTATCTGAACTATAATTAAATATTGACGTAAATTTAAAAATAATGCAATTTTCCGTAATGGCAATGCAGTGGTGTATTTATAAGTATAAAGCAGCATATTATTAATGCGATATAAAAAAAATAAAATATTTAAAATATTATTTTCAACCTTATTGTTTTGTATGTTCACTTCTTTTTTCTCTACTTCATTCTCGGATACAAACGATGCGGACGATCCTTCACGGACAGCGCTTGGCGCGCGAGCTGTTGGGCTTGGAAATGCCTATGTCGGATATGCCGATGATGTCCTAAGTATTTTTAATAATCCAGCCGGGTTATCATTTGTCAATAATCTTCAGCTCACATCTCTCTCGGGTAAATTTCTCGGCGAATTTAACTATTTAAATTTAGGCGCTGCCACTCCCACAAAATATGGCGGCGTCGGACTTGGCTATGTTGGCAGCGGGATCAGTTTCACTATTCCGCAGGGAAATGTTGAGCTGCCGGATGGAAGGATCGTACCTTCAACATCGGAATCTGTTACTTATGATCAGAGCAGCCAGGTCTTTATGCTCTCTTGGGGAAATGAAATACCTTCCCCAATAAAAAAACTATCTATCGGTGCGACTTTAAAAGTTTTTTCATATCGATTGTCCGGTCCGGGGATCACGAACGGAACGGCTTCTGGAAATGAAGTAGATCTTGGAATGAAATATGATCCCGACGCACCTTATAGCGCGGGTGTTTTTCTTACCGATGCGCTTCCGGTTAACCTTGGCGGAAAGATCACATGGGGCAATGGGACCATTGAAAAATTCCCGGCTATTGCAAAAGTTGGCGGAAGCCTAAATATCCTTGGTAAGAAAGGGGTAAAACACGTTGGAGAGCACGAATTAAACTTAAACCTGGATGGGGAATTCTACGTTACAAAACCAAATATGCCGCTTCTTTTTCATACCGGCGTCGAGTGGTCGCCATTCGAACTGATCGAGATAAGGGGCGGGATCGACCAGACACTTATCACTGAAAATAACCAGTTAACGGCCGCGAACAACCTTACCGCTGGAATAGGGCTATATTTTAATGATTTTCGCTTTGATTATGCGTTCCATCAATATAACCAAGTATCCAGCAATGATACCCATTATTTATCCATTAGTTACGGAGTAGGGAAGTTAGCTCCCCCGGAAAAAAAGAAAAAAATATTGGTGCCGATCGGAGGAAGCCATATCTTTTACGACAGCGAGATAACAATTTCAAATAAAATTAGCAGCAATGATATTAAAAAGGTCTTAATAAACGGGATAAGTTATCCGATCGAGAATAGTTATTATCAAGCCACCCTTCCTCTTGAATATGGGAGGAATGTATTTAAATTGCAGGGGTTTGACAGCAGAAATAATCTCATTACGGCAGAAGAGATCGCGTACGTCAGGCTTAAAAGTTTTAGTGATATTCCGCAAAATTATTGGGCAAAAAGAGATATTGAGTACCTGGCAACCCTTGGGATCTTAAAAGGATTCGGTGACGGGACATTTCGTCCGGATGAAAAGATCAACCGGTTTAACATTATGAGAGAGCTTGTTGACCTCTATGGATACACATCGAATGAATCGGAGCTGCTTCCTTTTGTAGATGTTACTCCTAGCAGCGTGGAATGTTATCCTTATGTACTTTCTGCGTATAATGCCGGAGTTGTAAAAGGATATCCCGATAATACGGTCAGGCCATATCGCCTCGCGAGCAGGATCGAAGGGTTGATCATGTCGGTAAGGGCCGCCACGATCGGCCTTTCAAAGGTCGATGAGCGGCCTTTCCAGGATATTGCCGCCAGACATTGGGGAATAAAGGAAGTTATGTCGGCAAAACAAAATGATCTTCTCTCCTTTGCCCTTGAAAACTTCTATCCGGCAGATACGATCACGCGCGCAGAGATATCCTCAATTATTGCCCGCCTTAAGCTCGTAAAGGACAAGATCAGCGAGATGACAGGGGAAATGCTATAATTAATGCATGTTCAACAAGGCAAAAATTGAAAAAGCCGTCAAAGAGATCCTTTCTGCTATCGGAGAAGATGTAACCCGTCCCGGTATCAAGGAAACTCCAAAACGCGTTGCGGAAATGTATGCGGAAATATTTTCCGGACTGCACGAAAACCCTGCGGACCATTTAACAACTTTCAAACAGGGAAGCCACGAAGAAATGGTCACAGTAAAGGATATCTCCTTTTATTCCGTATGCGAGCATCATTTGGTCCCATTTTTTGGCAAGGCACATGTTGTCTATATTCCTAAAAAGGGGAAGGTAACAGGGCTGTCAAAACTAGTTAGGGTTGTTGAAGGCTATGCAAAGAGGCCGCAAGTTCAAGAAAACCTTGTCAGCCAGATCGCGGATACGTTAATGGAAAAACTTGATCCGCACGGGGTTATGGTCGTAATTGAAGCCGAGCATCTTTGTATGTCAATGAGAGGGGTGAAAAAACCCGGCACAATGACGATCACATCTGCTGTAAGAGGCGTTTTTCAAAGAAATGCCAAAACTAGAGCCGAGGCACTCTCTTTAATTAAAGGTTAACCCGGTAATTTCCCGTTCATGAAATTTTCCAGCAATAATGCCGTAGATGGGTTTAATCCAGTCTCATCCAGCACCTTTGAAGAGTGAAATCCAAGCATTCTATTGCGCAGATCTACTCCAAGCACTTTTCCAAGTTGAACACCCTCCTGGTCAAAGCTATTTATCCCCCAAATAAAACCTTTTGCGGCCGCGCGATGTTCGGTCCAGGCCAATAGTAAGCCGGCTGTAAATGGGGTTAATTCTTGCAGCATCAGCGTAGAAGATGGCCGGTTGCCGGGAAAGTTTTTTGGTCCATATGGATCTTTCTTACCGAAAGCCAACGCATCCGGCTGAGCAAACAAGTTCGTCATTAATTCCTCATGATGGGTAACTTCCGTAGGTGATGATTCTCCCAATGGATACTGTGAATCTACAAAACCGATAAAATCGCAGGGGATGATCTGCGTTCCTTGATGGATCAATTGATAAAATGAATGCTGGCCGTTCGTTCCTGCTTCTCCGAAAACAATTTCACCGGTATCAAAGTTTACCGGAACTCCGCTTATGTCGACCAGTTTCCCATTGCTTTCCATTTCAACTTGCTGAGTATGCGCCGGCAATTTTGCCAGGCCCTGGGAATAGGGGAGGAGCGCCCGCATTTTCAATCCAAGAAAGGTAATATTCCAAATATCAAGGAGCGCGGATATTATAGGGATATTTCTTTCGATCGGCGCATTCAAGAAATGCTGGTCCATCCAATGCGCCCCTTCAAGGATCTTTTTGAAGTTATCAAAACCCAAATAAAGTGATAGCGGCACAGCTCCGACAGCCGAGGTTGCGCTATATCTGCCGCCAACCCAATCCCAAAAACCGAACATATTTTCAGGGTCTATGCCGAAGGCTTCAACTTTTTCTTTCGCCGTGGAAACGGCAATAAAATGCTTTTTAATAATTTCGGGGCTAGCGCCAAGTGATTTGATCATCCATTTTTTAGCAGCAATTGCGTTCTTCAGAGTTTCTGCCGTAGTAAAAGTTTTGGAAACAATTATAACCAAAGTTTCAGCCGGATCCAGCCCTGCGGTCTTTTTGGCAAAATCGGTCCCATCGACATTTGCTACAAAAACCAATTTCATCCCTTTCTGGGCATAAGGGGCGCAAGCCTCCGCTAAATATTCCGGGCCAAGATATGAACCGCCGATCCCGATCGATACGATATTTTTAAACTTACCGGCTACCTTTTTGGAAAATGCTTCAATTTTATTAAGGACAGCAGAAACTTCCGGCCGCATATTATCCAGATCACGCAGGGCGACATGCAGGACGGCACGGCCTTCGGTGACGTTTATTTTCTTCCCGGCGAACATTTCAGCCACCTTGTCTTTTAGCCCGGCTTCTCCGGCAAGTTTGAATAGCATATTCATCACCTGGGGATCTACCAGCTGTCTGGAGAAATCCAAGTAAACATGTTCGCTTATAACAGAGAAAGCCGTTGTCCTATTATTATCCGCAAAAAGCGATAAAAGGCTTCGCTGCACTTTTGCAGCTGTTTTCAAAGCGGCGTATGATCCCAATTTATCAATGCTCATTTGTGCAAGTCCTCCGCAATTATATTTTTTATTTCGCTTATTAAGCGCTCTAAATGCTCTGCTCCTAAAAAGCTTTCCGCATAGATCTTATATTTTGGCTCCGTTCCCGAGGGTCTTACCGCCGCCCAGCCATTTTCCGTTGATATTTTTATTCCACCGATCTTAGCATTATTTCCCGGAGCGTGATTGATCTTTGACTTAATTCTTTCCCCTGCAAGTTCGCCGGCTTTGATCTGTTCGGGAAGAAGTCTCGAGATCTTTTCAGCTTCTTTAAGAGTAGTATCGACATCTATCCTTTTATATATCGGCGCTCCAAACTTTTGGGTCAGGTCCAAATAATGTTTTCCCGGGTCTTTCCCTGTTACGGCTGTGATCTCAGCCGCCAGGAGATCCATAATGATCCCGTCTTTGTCGGTCGTCCAAACGGTTCCGTCTTTGCGCAGGAATGACGCACCGGCACTCTCTTCACCGGCAAAACCGAATTCGCCGGAAAGAAGGCCATCCACAAACCATTTAAAGCCCACCGGCACTTCATAGATCTCCCTGCCAAGGCTTTTTGCGACCCGATCGATCATGCTGCTGCTGACCAGCGTTTTTCCAACTTTAGAATCTTTTCTCCAAGCAGTGCGGTTTTGGAAAAGATACCAAATAGAAACGGCCAGGAAGTGATTTGGATTCATCAACCCAACAGTGGGGGTGACGATCCCATGCCGGTCAAAATCGGGGTCGTTCCCAAAAGCGATATCATACTTATCTTTTAATGCGACAAGGCTTGCCATTGCCCAGGGAGAGGAGCAATCCATCCGGATCTTGCCATCAAGATCGACCGTCATAAAACAGAAAGTCTCATCAACTTTTTTATTAACGATCTCTATGTTTAGTTTATATTTATCAACAATTGGCTGCCAGAATGCAACGCCGGCGCCGCCTAAAGGATCAGCACCGATCTTTATTCCGGAATTTCTGATCGCTTCAATATCAATAATATTTGCCAGATCATCCACGTATGGCGTAATATAATCATGAAGGTGGGCTGCTCGCCCTTTTAAAGCCTCTGTATAGGCTATTCTTTTTACGTCTTTATTTTTGTTCAACAGGATCTGATTTGCTCGTTCTTCGATCGATTTAGTAATAACCGTATCGGCCGGTCCGCCGGTCGGAGGATTATATTTTATCCCTCCATCTTGCGGTGGATTATGCGAGGGCGTGATTATTACGCCATCCGCAAGACCATTTTTTCTTCCGCGATTATAAGTAAGAATGGCATGTGAGATAACCGGAGTGGGGGTATAGCCATTATTTTCCTGAATAAAGATCTCGATCCCATTTGCGGCAAAAACCTCAATTGCGGTTTTTAATGCTGGTTCGGATAACGCATGGGTATCTTTGCCCAGATATAGCGGGCCGTTTATATTGCTGGTCTTGCGAAACTCGCAAATAGCTTGGGTTATAGCCAGGATATGCGGTTCATTAAAACTGTTTTTATAGGAAGAGCCTCTGTGTCCGGATGTCCCAAAAGATACTTTTTGATTCATATCGTTAGGATCTATCTTCGCTGAATAATACAGATCAACCAGCTTTGAAATATCAACCAATATTGATGCTGGGGGCAATTTGCCGGGGATAGCTTTTTCAGTCACGGTATTTATCCTTTCGAAATAATTATACATTTATTTAACCGCTTCGGCTATAATTAAACCATGCTCATAAATTTTGCGGGGATTCAGGTAGATAACGTAACGCTAGAAGAAGCGGAAGAAAAAGCTGAAGCCTTTATAATATCTCGAAAGCCTCATATTATCGTTACTCCAAACCCGGAAATAATCGTGACCTCGCAGGAGGATCACGAGTTAAGAGATATAGTAAATTCAGCTGACCTTAGGGTCCCGGACGGCATAAGCATGGTGGTTGTCTCGAAAATACTTGGCAAACCTTTAAAAGAGCGGGTATCGGGGATCGACCTCATGTTGAAGCTGATCGAGATAAGCGCAATAAGGGGCTATAAAATATTCCTTTACGGAGGGTCAGAGGGAGTAGCAAAGAAAGCCGCATTAAATTTAAAAGCGAAATATCCTGCTTTAATTATTGTAGGAATAGAAAACGGATTTGCTAGTGATGATTCAAAAGTTATAGAAAAGATAAAAAAAGCGAAGCCGGATATTTTGTTCGTTGGTCTTGGGGCAGGCAAACAGGAGCGGTGGCTTAATCGTCACCTAAAGGAATTGGATGTTCCGGTCGGAATGGTCATCGGAGGAAGTATGGATGTAATATCCGGGCTAAAAAAGAGAGCTCCGGTCTGGATGCAAAAGATGAAGATCGAATGGCTGTATCGATTAGTTACCGAACCTAGCCGTTGGAAAAGACAGCTTGCGCTACCTAAATTTTTATATTTGACCCTTTTTAAAAATGTGATAAAATCAAAACTATGAACCAACCATTATTAGAAATAGATCTGCCAGGAATAAAGCTTTTTAAAAAAGGGAAAGTTCGCAATGTATTTGACCTTGGAGATTCCCTGCTAATCGTAGCCAGCGACCGTATCTCAGCTTTTGATTCAGTTATGCCCAACGGGATACCGGATAAAGGCGCAATTTTGACTCAAATCTCTCTCTTTTGGTTTGATTTTACAAAAGACCTTATTAAGAACCATATAATCGAATCGGATGCCGAAAAATATCCAAAAGAACTTCAGCCGTATAAAGCTATCCTGGCCAAAAGATCGGTTATCGGCAAAAAGGCTAAGCTTATCCCGGTTGAATGCGTAGTAAGAGGTTATCTCTCCGGCTCAGGGTGGAAAGAGTACCAAAAATCCCGTTCGATCTGCGGAGTTAAACTCCCCGAAGGATTGAAGGAATCCGATAAGCTCCCGGAACCTATTTTTACTCCGACGACAAAAGCCGACGAAGGACATGACCTTAATATCACTGAAAAAGAGGTCATTGATATGGTTGGAGCGGAAACCGCCCGGATCATCAAAGAAAAAACAATCAAGGCTTATAAAGCTTGTGCCGATTATGCCCTTACCAAAGGGATCATTATTGCCGATACTAAGTTTGAATACGGGTTTGTCGGAGATGAGATCATCATTATCGATGAAATGTTGACCCCTGATTCTTCCCGTTTCTGGCCAAAAGCGCTGTATAAGCCGGGCGGCGCACAACCCAGCTATGATAAGCAATTTTTAAGGGATTATTTAGAATCGATCAAATGGAATAAAGAGCCGCCGGCGCCGCTGCTTCCGCTTGAGGTTGCTAATAAAACACGAGAAATATACCTGGAAGCCTACAAAAGACTGACCGATAAAAATATGTTATAATTTTGTCTTAATGGCAAGACGAAAGACAAAAGAGATCAAGATCGGCAAAGTAAAAATAGGTGGAAATAATCCCATTGCCGTCCAGTCGATGACCAAAACTAAAACCTCCGATATCGACGCTACCGTAGCACAAATCCATGCACTTGAAAAAGCCGGCTGCCAGATAATTCGCTGCGCCGTCCCCGACAAAGAATCGGCGCTGGCGCTTAAAGAGATCAAAAAACAGATCAATATTCCGCTTGTTGCCGACATTCATTTTAACCATGAATACGCAATTATCGCGGCTGATTCTGGCGTCGACAAATTACGGATCAATCCCGGCAATATCGGCGATATAAATAAGATCAAAGCCGTTGTTGCCGCAGCAAAAGCGAACAAGATCCCGATAAGGGTCGGCGTAAATTCCGGATCACTTGAGAAAGATCTTAAAACAAAAAGAGGCCATATCCCTCCGGAGGCTCTGGTTAAAAGCGCGCTAAAGAACGTAAAAATACTGGAAAGTTTAAAGTTTAACAACATCGTCGTTGCGGTCAAAGCCTCCTCGGTTTTAACAACGATCAAAGCCTATGAACTATTGTCAAAAAAAGTAACTTACCCGCTGCATGTCGGGATCACCGAATCCGGGATCTCCAAAGTTGGAACAATTAGATCTTCCGTCGGGATCGGCGCTTTATTGTTAAAAGGGATCGGCGATACGATCCGGGTTTCTTTGACCGGCGATCCGATCGAAGAAGTGCGCGCCGGTTATGAGATCCTTAAATCGGTCGGTTTGAACAATCGGGGACTAACAATTATCTCTTGCCCAACTTGCGGAAGAACAACAGTCGATGTTGAAAAAATTGCCGAAGAAATTTATGAGAAGACCAAAGAAATAACCAAGCCGCTAACGGTTGCGATCATGGGGTGCGAAGTTAACGGGCCGGGCGAAGCGGCTGAAGCCGATCTTGGATTGGCTGCCGGGCGCGGGGTAGGGCTCATTTTCAAAAAAGGTAAGATCGTAAAAAAAGTCGATGAAAGCGAAATGGTCAAATCGCTACTTGAAGAGATCGCCTCTTTAACGATAAAATAGATCAGTAACATAGAACTGGAGGAATATTGATGATCGATAGATACACGATGCCTAAAATGAGAGAGCTTTGGTCGGAAGAAAATAAATACCGAAAATGGATGGAAGTCGAAATGGCCGCCTGTGAAGCTTGGGCAAGCCTCGGGAAGATCCCTAAAGATGCTCTCGCCAAGATCAAACGTAAAGCGACCTTTTCGATCGAAAGAATTAACGAGATCGAAAAAGAAACGGCGCATGATCTTATTGCTTTCTTAACTTCAGTTGCGGAAAATGTAGGGCCTGAATCCCGGTTCATTCACATTGGGTTGACCTCCTATGACGTTGAAGATACGGCAAGGTCCATCCAGATGCGCGATGCAGCCGATTTGATCATGAAAGATATCGAAGGCCTTATTAAGATCCTAAAAAGACGCGCAAAAGAAGAAAAATATACGTTAATGATGGGAAGGACGCACGGCGTCCATGCCGAACCGATAACTTTCGGATTAAAAATGCTGGTTTGGATCTCAGAAATGGAAAGAAACCATGAAAGAATGAAAAGAGCAAAAGAAGTCGTTTCTTACGGAAAAGTATCCGGTGCGGTCGGCACTTATGCAGAAGTCGATCCACGCGTTGAAGAGTATGTATGTAAAAAACTCAAATTAAAACCATCTCCCGCATCTACGCAAATTTTACAAAGGGATCGCCACGCTGAATTTTTGACTTCTATCGCGATCACGGCCGCTTCACTTGAAAAGATGGGGACCGAGATAAGAAATCTTCAGCGGACGGAAGTTTGGGAAGTGGAAGAACCGTTTGGCAAAGGCCAAAAAGGGTCTTCTGCTATGCCGCATAAGAAAAATCCGATCGTAAGCGAAAGGGTTTCCGGCTTAGCCAGGGTTATTCGCGGCAATGCGCTTGCCGGGCTTGAAGATGTCGCGCTTTGGCATGAAAGAGATATTACCCATTCATCCGTTGAAAGAATTATCCTCCCTGATTCATGCCTATTGATCGATTATATGCTTCAGATCTTTTCAAAGGTTATGGATGGTCTGGTCATATTTCCGCAGAATATGCGAAAAAACATTGAAAAGAACGGCGGTTTAATTTTCTCCCAAAAGCTTCTCCTGGCATTGACCGAACAAGGTTTGACCAGGGAAGAATCGTATAAAGTCGTCCAAACCGCTGCCATGAAATCAAGAGCGACCGGAAAACTCTTTAAAGAGCTGGTACTGGAAGACAAAGATGCTCTGCGCCATCTTAAAAAGGAAGAGATCGAAAAGATCTTTGATACGCGAAGCTATTTAAAGCATGTCGACACCGCTTTCGGGAGGTTTGGACTATAATGGCAAAGGTTAAAGTTTATGTAACGGCAAAAAAAGGGGTCCTTGACCCGCAGGGTAAGATCGTCGAGCAAGCCCTTCATTCGCTGGGCTATAAGAATCTTTCGAACGTAAAGATCGGCAAATACATAGAACTCGAAATTAAAGGATCAAAGGGACAAGGGGTCGATGGACAAGTAAACGAGATGTGCAAAAAACTTCTAGCAAACCCCGTTATTGAAGACTATCGCTTTGAGGTAGCTGAATAAATGCGATTTGGCGTTGTAGTTTTCCCCGGATCAAATTGCGATCATGATTGTTTTGATGCCGTCCATGATGTTTTAAAACAGCCGGTGGAATTTATCTGGCATGGAGAAACAAAACTAGATCGTTTTGACTGCATTATTCTTCCCGGCGGGTTTTCTTACGGAGATTATCTTCGCACCGGCGCAATTGCCCGTTTTTCGCCGGTCATGGAAAAAATTAAATTATTTGCGGGTAGGGGAGGTCTTTTAATTGGGATCTGCAACGGTTTCCAAATATTGACCGAAGCCGGCCTGCTCCCAGGCGCTTTGCATAAGAACAAGAATTTAAGCTTCATATGCAAGCACGTTAACTTAAAAGTTGAGAATATTGCAACTCCTTTTACGAATAAGTACAAAAAATCTCAAATTGTTAATATTCCAATTGCGCATGGTGAAGGAAATTACACCTGCGATGCTGACACGCTAAAAGACCTAAAAAAGAATAAACAGATCGTTTTTACCTATTATGGAGAGAATCCAAACGGTTCAGCGGCTAATATCGCCGGTATTTGTAATAAGAAGCGCAACGTATTGGGAATGATGCCGCATCCGGAACGGGCTTCTGAAGCGATCCTGGGCTCCGAAGACGGCTTTCCTCTGTTTAAGTCGATCCTGCATTCATTTTCTAAGTAAGCATCACAAACTCCTCACGAAAAATCAACTGAAATTCTTTAATTTAATTTTCGATTATAAGTTATATGCAAATGTCTACAAGCGGATCAGTTGCTTTTTATCCTCATAAAATAGCCGCCTTTTATAGAGGCCGACTGTTATTGCTCCCACGAACCGATAAACAAGAAATAATTCAGTATAGAATGAATGGTCCGCATCGAAACGGTGGAACAAGAATAAGCTTGTCTTGCCAGCTGCCGGGCGAAATTATCCTGTATCCGGATTATAAAGCGCCTGCCGCGAATTTACCTCTGGATCAGATCACTTTTGAAGATGCTCTGGCGTGGTTTGCATCTCAGCAGATGGCAACCC
>Ga0172379_10003386_pt1 | contig 25523 bp, 22 predicted proteins | sample GrowelOW334metaG_FD_119756 | JGI IMG/M metagenome (GOLD analysis project Ga0172379, IMG submission 119756) | Groundwater microbial communities from an aquifer near a municipal landfill in Southern Ontario, Canada - Groundwater well OW334 metaG | ecosystem: Environmental > Aquatic > Deep...
AAGGTTTTATTGATGAAGTTGCTATTATCGAGAGCGTCTTAAAAAAACATCTTTCTAATATCTCTCGTTCAGACGTTTTTATTCCCAGCTACGGTGAAAGTTGTGCATTTTTGTTTGGAGAGAAAAAATAAGCTTAATTTTAATTTTTGTGCTATACTCTCTATGCAAGATGATTATTATATCCCAGAGAAGACCGCAGAAGAAATTTACATATCAGTAACTGTTGCCAAAGAAGAAATCTGGCGCAGATGGAATAACAAAGAATTGCGGAAAAAAGTAGTAGATTTTTTGGGCGGAGACATTCCGGAAGCGTTTCAAGAAGAGCCAAGGGCTGTACTTTTTAGAAATATTGCTTCGCCAGATTTCGAGTTTCAGCATTTTTTGGATGCTTCCAAGAAATTAGGGCTTAAACCGATTGTGCTAGAATATACTCAGGATAAATTTTGCACAAGAAACGCTGATAAGCTTGGTCTTTGCAAACTTGCTATTTTTGAAAAGAAGAATGGCAACGGAGAATCTATTTTTCATTACAATAAAATAGTCGACGTAAAACTGGAGGATAATAAAAAGTTTTGTGACATAAAAACCATATCGGGAGAAATGCTTGTTGATTTCCATCATAATTTGATTAAAAGGAATATTTTAGACGGAGTTGAATTGTTTGATTTGTCCTTATGGATAGATAGAAATGGATATAGCGCATCTGAGTACTACAAAAAATTTCTAGCTTTTTTTATTTGTCATGGGGTTTTATTTGAAAATTTCCTAAGGTCAGGAGAAGAGGATAAGTTTACGCAAGAAGTTTTTATGCCAGCGTATGACCTGGTTAGTAAAAATTTTAACCTCAACCCAATGATTATTGAAGCAATTCCAACTGAATCTATGGGTGATATGTATTGGTGGTGTTATGATAATAAGATAATGGCGTAATTTTTATTTTTTTAAGTTACGGTGATTTCAAGATAGATAGAGATGATTACAATTCAGAAACCAACAAAAGAAGATGCTAGTGGCATTCAGCAAGTTTTCTATAAAACTTGGCTTGCCACATATCCAAATGCCAAAGCTGGTGTTACGATTGAAGACGTAGAGGAAAAATTTAAAAACAGATTCTTGCCAGAAACCATCGCAAAAATAATTTCAAGCATAACAGATTCGTCCGAAAACAATCTTTTTTTGGTTGCCAAGGATCAGGAAAAAATTATTGGTGTGTGTAGGGCTAAGAAAGAGGAATTGCACAGTCAACTTATGGCGATTTATGTTTTGCCTGATTATCAGCGAAGGGGGATTGGAAAAATGTTTTGGGACAAGGTTATTGATTTTTTTGGAAAGGACAAGGATGTCGTAGTGCATGTCGTTACCTATAATACGCAAGCAATTAATTTCTATAAAAAGCTGGGTTTTGTGGAGACTGGTAAGTGTTTTGTCGAGGAGCGCTTTAGATTGCCAATAAGTGGCGCTCTTCTTCCGGAAATGGAATTGATTTTGAAATCGGTGGGGGAGTAGTTTTTTTACTGTAAAAAATATAAAAATCTATGTCAAAAATATTTCCCAAAAAATTAAAACCAGGCGACACTGTCGCGATTGTTTCTCCTTCTTGGGGCGGTCCAAGCGTTTTTCCTCATGTTTATGAAAACGGACTTAAAATTTTAACAGAATGGGGATTGAAAATCAAGGAATATCCGACAGCGAGAGCTAAGGATGAGTATTTGCGCAAAAATCCAGAAGTTCGCGCAAAAGATATTAACGATGCTTTTTCTGATCCAGAAGTAAAAGCGATTTTCACCTCCATTGGTGGTGATGATTCAGTGCGAATTTTGCCTTATTTGAATAAGGAAATTATTAAAAATAATCCTAAAATTCTCATGGGCTTTTCTGACGCGACCACACTGCACACCCTTTGCAATCAATTAGGACTGGTTACTTTCTATGGTCCATCAATTATGGCGGGGTTTTCGCAGATGAAAAATTTGCCAGAAAGTTTTGAACGCCATGTCAAGGAAATGCTATTTGAACCAGAGGCTACTTATGCCTATATTCCCTATGGAGAATATGTTGATGGTTATTCGGATTGGAGTGATGAAAATAATCTTGGAAAAACCAAGGAACTCAAAAAAGATGATGGTTGGAAATTTTTGCAAGGAAAGGGGATTGCAAGGGGCGAATTATTTGGTGGTTGCATTGAAGTTTTGGAAATGATAAAGGGTACTCAATTTTGGCCAAAATCTGAATTTTGGGATGGCAAGATTTTAATCCTGGAAACATCAGAAGAAAAACCAACAATACATGAAATAGACCACGAACTTAGAAATTATGGAATGCAAGGAATACTCGATCGAATCAATGGAATTGTTTTTGGTCGAGCGCGAGATTATTCTGCGGAAGAAAAGCTAGAGCTGGAAAAAAGAATTGTCACGGTTGTCCGAGATGAGTTTGACCGAGCGGACTTGCCAGTTATTGCTAATGTGGATTTTGGCCACACCGATCCGCAATTTGTTTTGCCACTGGGCGCTAAAGCGGAGATTGATTGTGAGAATAAAAGATTTGGGATTGTTGAGGCGTGGCTTACTTGACGGTAGTTTCTTGTGAGTGTTATCCTAGAGATAGAAGTGAATCCATTTCACACAAAAGGAGGTGATAGCATGAATAGTTTTGAAGCAAGGCTTTTCTGGCTTGGACCTTATGTGCAAGAAGGTCTTCGCGAAACTTCCCACTCGTATTTAATTATTGCTCTTTCAAGTATTGTTTTGGTGGCAACGGGACTTTTTCTGTTTTTTCGGATCGGCGATAAACATCGCAAAAAAAATGTGCCCAGATAGATATCTCGGGTCTGGGGGCTGTTGCTTGTTAACAGCCCCTTACTTTTTTATCGAAATTATATAGTATGAGGTCAGGATGAGTTTTTTTGGCTGAAAGTGTCGATTTGCTAGACAAAATGTGTTTGTAGTATTAGAGTACTACTAGGCAATGTGTGTTAATTTTTTAGTGATAAAAAAATGAAAGGAAAAATTTATTTAATTGGCGGAGGTGAGATAGCCAAGGGAGAGACTAAAATTATTGATGAAAGTATAAAACAATCAGCATCAAGAGGCTCCTTGTTTGTGTTTTTTCCTTCTGCTGCTGGGGATTCAGCTGGATACATAAAGATTATTGAGGCTGTTTATGGTGAGTATTTCCAAGTAGTTGCTGCGACTAAAGAAAAGGGCAGGTCTTTTGTTCAGGATGCAATAAAAAAGGCGACGGTAATATATTTGGGAGGCGGGACAACAAAATTATTGCTTGATTTTTTTGAGGAATGGGAGTTATCTTTACTGCTTCGTGAGGCATATGAAGGAGGGGCTATAGTAGCGGGAATGAGTGCTGGAGCGCAAGCGCTTTGTGCATATTATATTCACGAGGAGGATGAGCTATTTGAGTTACGAAAAGGATGGGGATTTGTTCCTATGTGTTGCCTGGTTCATGCCAATGAGGCTTCTTTTGTTAAATCTAAAAAATTATATTCTGATTCCAGGGGAGAAGAAGGCGTTAAAATAATTGGTATTGGAGAGAAAGCAGCCTGGTGTATCGATAGCCCCGGAGAGCATTCAGTTGGAAATGGAATGATATGGGAAAATAAGTAAGATTGTTTGAAAATTTTATAAAGGGCAACTAATGATTTTTAAAATAGCGCGCTATTGACAATTAGATTGTCTCGTGCTAGGCTACTAAGTTATTTTAGTCCAAGAAAGATTCAAGAATCTATGCGAAAAACTAGAAAGTCTCTATTTAAAATAAACCTCGCAGGTGCTTTCTTTTTAGAGAAAGTTGGCCTATTCTTTAGTTTTTCAAATCCGAAATCGGTGTTTTAGGGGGATGGCGTGAGCTGTCCTTTTTCGTGCAAGTGTTTAATTTCATTTTTTTTAGTATAATTTTATGCGAGAAGACATGTTTTATTTAGCCAAGAATAATCTGAGGCAAGTTAAGCTAGTGATAAATAAATTCATTGATATGGGGCTTAATTTTAAATTGCAGAAGAAAGTGCGTCAAAATGTCTTTCACTTAATAAAAGAAGGCGCGTATGAGCCTACTAGCATACCAACAAAGGGAAAAAATATAAATACGGTTCTAAGAGAATTCGAAAAAGATTATTTACCTTCATGCGTGAACTGGTCATCTGCTAATTTTATGGGATTTCCAGATGCTGGCAATTCAGTTCCTGGCATCGGCGCTAGTTTTTTAGCTGATCTTTTACAGCAAAATTTAGCAAATCAAACAGTCTGTGGTCCATCAGCAACATTTATTGAAATAGATGTTATTCAGTGGATGCGCTCTATTATTGGCTATCCCACAAAACAAAAGGTAACTAATGTTGCAGAGGCAGGTGGGGTCGTAACTTCTGGTGGCACATTGAGTAATGCGATGGGTATTATGCTGGCTCGTGAAAATACACACAAAGATGCAACGCAAAAGGGATTATATGATAAAAAGAAGCGCTATGTCGTTGTCCCTAAGGGTATTGGGCATTATAGTGTTAAAGCCGCCCAAATGTGGCTAGGATGTGGAAATTATTTGTTGGAAGTTGATACGAAAGACTATGTTTATAATACTGATAGTCTTAAAAAAACACTGCGTAAATATAAAAGTCAAATAATGTGCGTTGTCGCATATGCTGGCGATAGCCGATCTCAAAGTATCGATAATTTCGATAAAATCCATTCGATTGTTCGGGCTGTTGATAAAAATATTTGGCTACACGCAGATGCTTGTCATGGTTTTGCGCTTGGTTTTAGCGAAAAACATAAACATAAGCTAAGGGGAATTGAAAAATTCGATAGTGTATCGATTGATCCCCACAAGGTTCTAGATCTGCCTTATAATATAAGTATTTTTTTAGTAAAAAATCCAGAAAAAATCAACAGCATACAAACGATTTCCGATTTAATTCTAAAAGAAAATTTCGCATTTGGACAAGTAACTCCTTTTATGGGAAGCAAGGGATGGCATTCGCTGAAATTGTGGTTTTTATTGAAAAATATGGGCACGGATGGTATTGGCAAAATAATTGATAGTCGCATTGAAATAGCACAAAAATTAAGTGAAAAGCTGAATAAATCCAAAAAATTCATTGTATTGAATAATGTGGGGTATAATTCAGTTATGTTTTTATATAAGCCAAACAAAATAATGTCAGTTACCGAAATCAATAAACTTAACCAACAAATATACACCCATATGCTCAATGAAGGTGAATATTATTTACACCAATTCAGTATACCAGACAGAGGAGTAATCCAAGAAGGAGAAATACTTTATCCATTACGGTTTATGTCTGGCAACCCAAATATCAAGGAAAAGGATTTGGATGATCTTATTAATTATATCCAATCAGTAGGAAAGAAATATGCATACAAGAGTTAATGAATTGATTCGCGGAATTAATGAGCTAGCAAATACTCACGAATTTTCGAGTAATGCATTTTGCATTGTATACGGTTCGTATCCAGATGGTGTTGCGGATTCCGAATCCGACTTAGATGTGTTTGTAGCTAATGATAAATATAGTTTAAATTTATTTAATGATTTACAAAAAACAGTCATCGGTGTACATAAAAAATTTAATATACCGCTTGATGAGGAAGTTTCTTATAGAAATAAGCTATTGGTAACGTTTAAGGAGCTTGAAAAGGCAACTTGGCTCAATGGAATGGATATAGTGGATAATAGATTTATTGTCCCAGATTTAATAAAAACAGAATCATACCTGGAATCCGAACAAATAAAGCTCCGCCTTCTATTTAACGCACTTACTAAGCCACATTATGTGCTTTGGAAAAATGATTATTATCTCTCCATGAAAAAAAGAGTATCGGAAAATTTGTTTTGGTTAGCGGTTGATCTACTGGACACAAAAAAAACTACGCTAGATGAAATAGTGGACATTCTTTTTGTAGATAAAAACCACAGACACGGTGAAAAATATCTCGGATATGAATCTTATGTGAAAATAACTAAAAAAATAAAAACAAATGTTTTAAATGAAGCTATTCGCCTAAACAAAGAAGGCGTGATAGACTATGATGGTGCGACAAAAGAAATTAATATATCAAATGCTGGCCGACTGAAAGAGCTAAAGAATAGATTTATTGGCTCAAATAAGCAAGCTATTTCCACAACTTTATGAGCAATAAATATAACCCATCTAGCATAGAAAAAAAATGGCAAAAGAAATGGGTAAATGATCAACAATATAAAACTCCCGTGTTGCCAAAAAATAAAAAGTTCTATGCCCTGGACATGTTTCCCTATATATCAGGAGCGGGAATTCATGTTGGGCACCCAAAGGGGTATATCGCTACTGATGTAGTGGCGAGATATAAATCGTTACAAGGATTCTCAGTTCTTCATCCAATGGGATGGGACGCCTTTGGTCTTCCAGCTGAAAATTATGCTATAAAACATAAAATTAATCCCAGCGTATTCGTGAAAAATCACATAAAAAGATTCAAAAAGCAACTCAATATGTTTGGTTTTACTTATGATTGGAACAGAGAAATAAACACTATCGATCCGGACTATTATAAATGGACTCAACTGATTTTTCTCAAGTTATTTGAAAAGGGGTTGGCCTATGAATCAGAGGAACCTGTAAATTGGTGCCCTAGTTGCAAGACAGTTTTAGCTAATGAAGATTTGGAAAATGGTGATTGTGAAAGATGCGGCGCCAAGGTCATTCAAAGAAAACTTAGACAGTGGGTGTTAAGAATGACTAAATATGCCGATAGATTGCTTTATGACTTAGATGCGGAAAATTTAGATTGGGAAGATTTCATAAAAAATCAACAAAGAAATTGGATTGGCAGAAGTGAGGGCGTTGAATTTAAATTGAAAATTAAAAATAATGATCAGTATATTAAAATTTACACAACTAGGTTGGACACATCATTCGGAGTAACTTATGCAGTCATAGCTCCCGAGCATGAATTGATAGAAAAACTGAAAAATAAAATTATCAACTATAGGGAGGTGGAGAATTATATTTCTCAAGCGCAAAATAAAACAGAGTTAGAAAGAACAGAGCTTCAGAAGAATAAAACTGGAATTGAGCTTAAGGGATTGAAAATTATCAATCCATTTAATGGTGCTGAGTTACCGCTATATGTTGCCGATTACGTGTTGGGATTTTATGGTACTGGCGCTGTAATGGCTGTTCCCGCTCATGACGATCGTGATTTTACATTTGCCAAGAAATATAATTTGCCGATACAGAAAGTTATAAAAACTGAGTCACTAAAATTAAAAAACGAGGTTATGGTTGATGATGGAATTTTAATTAACTCTGGAGATTATGATGGCCTAACTTCACTTCAAGCTAGAGAAAAAATGACTAAGTGGTTAGAAAATAAGCAACTAGGTAAAAAAAAGGTTAATTATAAAATGAGGGATTGGGTTTTTTCGAGGCAACGATATTGGGGAGAGCCGATACCAATTGTTCATTGCAAGCAATGTGGTGCTGTAGGAATTCCAGAAAAAGAATTGCCCCTAAAGCTTCCTAAGGTAAAAAGTTATGAGCCTTCGGGAACAGGAGAATCTCCCCTGGCTAATATTAAAAATTGGGTAAATACGAAATGTCCTAAATGTGATAGACCAGCCAGACGTGAAACAAACACTATGCCCCAGTGGGCAGGTTCGAGTTGGTATTATCTACGCTACATCGATTCAAAAAATAATAAAAGCATAATTGGTTCGAAAAAAGAAGAGGCATGGATGCCAGTGGATCTTTATGTGGGTGGCGCCGAACATGCCACCAGGCATCTTTTGTATGCTCGTTTTTGGCACAAATTTCTTTATGACATTGGTATTGTATCAACCAAGGAACCTTTCAAGAAATTGGTTCACGTGGGATTAATTTTAGCCGAAGATGGAAGAAAAATGAGTAAGCGATGGGGAAATGTCGTAAACCCCGATGATGTAATTAGCGAGTTTGGAGTTGATTCTTTGAGAATTTATGAGATGTTTATGGGACCATTTACTCAAAGTATTGCGTGGAACACCAATGGAATTGTAGGGTCTAGAAGATTTCTAGAGAAAGTTTGGAAATTACAATCAAAATTAACTAATCAAAAAGAGCATAATCACGAAATTGAAAAAATAATCCATGAAACCATCAAGAAAGTATCCGAAGATATAGAAAATTTTAGATTTAATACAGCTATTAGCGCATTGATGATTTTAGTAAATAAGCTGGATAGAGAAAATAAAATAAAATTATCCGATTACCAAAAATTAATTATATTACTTGCTCCCTTTGCTCCACATTTTAGTGAAGAAATTTGGTCGAAAATTGAAAACAAAAAATCTATATTTAATCAAAAGTGGCCAAAATATAATGAGGCTTTGATTAATAGCGAAAATGAGATGACCATTGTTATCCAGGTAAATGGAAAGATAAGGGATTGTATCTGCATTTCTAGTGACACGAAAAAGAAAGAAATTGAAAACATAGCATTAAACAGAGAAAAGATTGGCGCAATCATAAAAAACGCGAAGATAAATAAAATAATTTATGTAGAAAAAAAACTTATCAATGTGGTACTATGATAATCAGATGAAAGAGTTTGGTTGCTTTTTTCATTAAAAAGTCGAGGTGGGGCCAAAGAGGGGGCTTTTCTTTTCCCCCTTATATGCTACAATAAAATCAGAAAAAGACATAGATTAAAAATCTAAACTTATGGCAACAGAAGATTTGGAGCAAATGTTAAAAAAATTGGACTACATAAGAGCTAATTGCAAGAAATTTAAGCAGGCATTGATTAAGATTGCACCGTCTGAGCAATTTGGCGGTATTGGTGTTTTTGCCGTAAGAAACCTAGCGATTGGAACTAAAATTGGAGAGGTTGATTATATGGATGAGGGTTTTTTCTTGGCTTATGCTGATTTCAAAAAAATCGACAAGGAATCGCAAAAAATAATTACGGACTTTTGCGCAAACTCAAAAGAGGGATTTTTTATTCCGAAAGATATAAATTATATGTCAATCCCTTGGCATATGAATCATTGCTGTGATGGAAATGTTGGCTTTGATGCTGGCGGTAATTTTGTAACAATAAAAAAAGTCAAGAAAGGCGACGAGCTTTGCTATGATTATGGTTTTGGAATGTCAAATCCAAAGTATAAATTGGTTTGTAGGTGCAAAAGTAGTGATTGTAGAAAAATTATAACTGGAAATGATTGGAAAAATCCTGAATATGTCAAGAAAAATTATAAATATATGTCTCCTGAGATAAAATATCTCATAAAACATAAATAAAAATATGGATTTTAATCTTGTAACTAATATTGAAACTTGTCATCAATATATAAGCGAGGCTCCTATGTCGCTTGTCTATTATTCACATTTTATGAGTATAGGATTCGCGCTTATTTTTGGATCATATATATTTTTCAAAAATAAGAGCGCTTTGATTAACAAGGTCTTTTTTGCTTTTACGATAATTTTCTCATTGTGGCTTATAGATGATTTTATTCAATGGATAGGCGTTGATAGCGGAGTACTTATGTTTAATTGGGCTATTGTTTTAATTTTTGATGTGTTATTTTATATATTATGCCTGTATTTCGTGTATCTTTTTGTAGACAAAAAAGATATTTCTTTTAGCAAGAAGGTTATATTCGGCTTGATTTTATTACCAATAATCTTATGGACACCGACAAATCTTTACTTACCAAAATTCGATGATGTTTTGTGTGTTCCCGTTGAAAATAAGTTTTATCTGAACTATGTATATTTTGCAGAACTATTATTCTCTTTTTGGATTATTATTTTATCGATAGTCCGCTATAGAAAAGCAGAGAATAAAAATATCAAAAAGCAGATCATGCTATTGACAACTGGAATATCTTTATTTTTGTTGCTATTTTTTGCTGGAGGTTATGTGTCGGAATATGTTTATAACTTAGGATATACATGGGGATATAATATTGAATTGTATAGTTTTTTTGGATTGTCACTTTTTCTAGGATTTCTCGGCTATCTCATCGTTGAATTTAAAATGTTTAATATCAAGCTTTTGAAGGCGCAAGCACTGATGGTTGCGCTCGCTGCTCTTATTGGGGCATTGTTCTTTTATGTTACCGAAGCTGGTGGAAAAATTTTAATTCTCACGAATTTAGCTTTAGTGGTTGGATTTGGATATATGCTAGTTAAATCCGTCAAAAAAGAAGTTGAACAAAAAGAGCATTTGGAAATTGCCAATGCGGAAATCAGTAAAAGAGGGGAGGAATTGCAAAAAATCAATAAAGAGCTTAAGGTTGCCTATACTAAATTGGAAGAATTAGATCAAGCTAAGGAAGAGTTCACCAGTCTTGCCAGTCATCAGTTGAAAAATGCCCCAACAGCTATAAAGAGTTCCCTGGGGATGTTTTTGGAGGGTGCTTATGGGAAAATTCCGGACAATCAACTTGAGGTTTTGATAAATATTAATAAAGCCAACGAAAGGCAAATCGACCTAACTAAGGATTTGTTGAAGATTATTAAGATGGAATCAAAAAAAGTGAAGCTTGATTTTCAAAAAGAACGTGTCGAAGATATTTGTCAGAGAGTATATGACAATCTGTCTGCTATGGCAAAAGAAAAGAATCTGAGCTTCAAATATGAGAAACCGGAACAATCGTTACCTGAATTATTACTTGATAAAGATAAAGTTTTTGATTCAATTTTCAATTTTGTGGATAATGCGGTGAAATATACACCGCAAGGATCAATCACGATAAAAGCGGAAATTGCTCCTGCTTCTAATTACAAACCGCTCAATGCTGAGGATTTGGAAATAGAAAAAGCGAGAGGTTCAATTTTAGGATCGGTTGTGCGGGTGACTATTTCCGACACTGGAAATGGAATTTCCAAGGAAAACTTGAGTAAGCTTTTTGTTAAATTTTCCCGAACAGACAAAGCGGGTTCCAATTCCGGTGGCACGGGACTAGGTTTGTATTTGGTGAAGCTGATGATTGAAGCTCACGGCGGACGCACTTGGGCCCAGTCAGACGGCGAAGGTAAGGGATCACGATTCATTATGGAATTGCCAGTTGAGACTCCCAAAGAAATTTTGGAACAAAATAAGCAATAAATAATAATAAAATTTATGCAAAAAATATTGATAGTCGAGCACGATTATCGTGTCGCAGAAATCCATCAAAAAAATTTTTATCGTGAAGGCTTGGAAACTTTCGTAGCTTTTGATGAAAGAGATACGTTGGATATTATCCAGAAAGAAAAAATTGACATATTGCTAATAAACAAGCAGATTGGCGGATATGAATTTGTGCAAAAAATACGTAAAAATAATCTAGCCATGAAAATTTTTGTTGTTGGCATAGGACGGCATATCGGTGGCTTGCAAGAAGATCAAAAAGAAGCCATTGAGTCAGGCGCCAATGATTTTATTGATAATTATTATGTTATGTCGGACAATGTACTCGAGATAATCATGGGAAGGATGAAAAATGATGAACAAAACTATTCAAGCGAAACCCATCCTGTTGTTAATGTCCTTTTTATCGGAGATAAGCCAGACTCGATATTGAATCCTGAAAAATCTTTTTTCGAAGGTATTAAAGTAGAAACAGTTAATAGGGAATCCGATCTGGCGCAATTTTCTCAGGACAGTCATATGTTTGATGTAATTATTGCTGAAGCTAATTCGGAGAATGAATTGGGCATTTTGAGGAAATTATTGGAAGATGAAAAAATAAATACTTCTTCGGTAATTGTATTGCTTGGTGATGATAGTCAGGGAGCACGTAAAAAGGCGGAAGAACTCGGAGTTTCTAATTTTCTCGTCAAATCGGAAGTGTCTCATGCGCAGATTATTGAAAGGATCGGGCAAGTTTATAACAAAATAAAATTTAACAGCTTGGAAAAATAATATTATGCAAAAAACAGTAACGACCAACGAACAACTGGACAACGCCAAATCAGATTTCATTGCCATTGCCTCACATCAGTTGCGCACACCACTCACAGCCATTAAGGGCTTCGTGTCATTACTAATTGAGGGATCATATGGGGAAGTTGAACCAAAACAGCTGAAAGTGTTGAAAAATATTTATGCCAGCAATCAAAAACTGGTAGGTTTGGTGGATGATTTGTTGAATATTTCACGCATGGAAACCGGACGGATGGAATTCACACCTGTGCCATGCCAAATGGAAACAATCTGCCAAGGCATAATAGATAGTTTTACCTCTACGGCCAAAGAGTGTGGATTGAATTTGGAATACAAAAAACCAAAAACAGCCTTGCCAGAACTCATTATTGACGGAGACAAAGTGCGAGAAGTCATTTCTAATATGCTGGACAATGCAATCAAATATACGCCTAGGGGCGACGTGAAACTTAAAATCGAGCAAATTGCGGATAATATTAGAGTTACGGTTTCCGACACGGGCATCGGCGTTTTGGACACTGAAATGCCCTATTTATTCACTAAGTTTTCCCGTGGCAAAGACACTAAAAGACTCAATGCGACTGGCATTGGGATCGGATTGTATGTTGACAAATTCATAATTGAAGCTCAGGGCGGACGCATTTGGGCAGAATCAGATGGAGGGGAAAAGGGATCTCGTTTTATCATAGAATTGCCAATTAAATTAAATATTTAAGAATAATACTATGCAAAAAATGCTTATTGCCGAAGACGACCCAATGCTTCAAGATGTGTACAAAATGAAGTTTTCCAACTCTGGCTTCGAAGTTTTTATGGCGGAAAATGGCAAGAAGGCTTTGGAAATATTAAAAAAAGAAAAAGTTGACATTGTGATTACTGATTCAATTATGCCGGAAATGGACGGTCCTGAATTGATAAAAAACTTACGAGGCGGAGAATATGACCCAAGTATGAAAATTATTATGCTTAGCAATATGAGTGAGAAGGAAGATCGCGACAAAGTGATGCAGTTAGGCGCCAATGGTTTCATTGCAAAAGCGGATTTTACGCCGACAGAGTTAGTTATTGAAGTTAATAAAATTATCAATCAATAAAAACAGACGTCAATCCCTGGCTTAGCTAAACTATATTTAACTTATAAGTAATTTAGTATGCGAGATATAACTGTAGAAAAAATGAGTGATAAAAAAAGAAAAATGTTAATGATTCTTGAAGAGAATGAATTTTTGTATTCATGTTTAATGGAATTTTTTGGCACTGTTTTTGATGTTGTTGCAACTTCAGATACTGAGGACGCTTTAAATATTGTTAAAAAACAAAAATTTGATATTGTTCTGGCTAGTTTATTTACAGATAAAATGGATGGATTCGAAGTTACTAAACGTATTCGCGAATTCAATAAAGACATAAAAATTATTGTGAATGCGTGTGTTGATATGCGAGAAAACATGCCAAAAGCTTTAAAAGCTGGGGCTAATGATTTCATAGACAAGTCATTGCTTAATCCAGAAGAGTTTCTTGAAAAAATTGAAAAAGTGTTGAATGATAAAAAATAATCTCATAATCTTTCTCTATTATAAATCGGTGCCATAGTTTATAATCAGGGTTTTTTAATGGCAAGGCGTAAGCATAAAATTTGCAAAAAAAATGAAAATTGCGATTCAAGCGGCGGATCTTGATGCGAAAAGAATTGATGGTACGCGGGTGTATATTCTCAATCTGCTCAAGTTTTTCGGGCAACTGGACATCACCAGTAAGTTTTTGATTTATCATCGAAAAAAATTCAATCCGGAACTTATTCCGCCGGATTTTTCGAACTATGAAATTATTCAAAAAAGCGCACCATTTCTGTGGACACAAACGCGTTTTGCCTATGAGTTAAAAAAAGACTTGCCGGATGTGCTTTGGATGCCAATGCAAGCCTTGCCTATTTTGCGACCAAAAGGCATGCAGACCGTGATCACGGTGCATGATTTGGCTTTCAAAGTTTTCCCCAAAATGTTTCCCAAAAAAGATTTATGGCAATTGAATTTCTATGCTGATTATGCGATCAAGAATTCCGACAAAATCATTGCTGTTTCTGCCTCGACAAAAAAAGATATTTTGCGATTCTACCCTAAAATTGATCCGCAAAAAATTCGCGTGATTCATCATGGTTTCGACGCGGAATTATTTTCTCGCAAAATCGATAGGGTTGCGCAAAAAAGATTTCGAGCGAAATATTTAATTGATGACGCGCCCTATCTGCTCTATGTCGGAGCAATTCAGCCGCGCAAAAATTTAATCACGCTGATCGAGGCATTTGGAAAATTAAAAGCAACTGGTCGCTATCCCAAACTAAAACTAGTTTTGGCCGGTGCGCCGGCTTGGCAAGCGCAGAGTTCGCTCGAGGCGGTGCAAAACTCACACTATTCCAAGGAGATTATTCTCACTGGACGAGTTAGTTTTTCTGATTTGGCTAAATTTTATCAGTGCGCAGATGTATTTATTTTTCCTTCACTCTATGAAGGTTTTGGCATTCCTGTCTTGGAATCTTTCGCTTCTGGCACGCCAGTTATTTGCGCCAATAATTCTTCACTTCCAGAAGTGGCAGGGAACGCCGCGCTCTATTTTACCAGTGGAGACGTAGCTGAACTTGAAACTAAAATTAAAGAAATATTGGAAAATGCTCCGTTGAAAGAAGGTTTGATCAAAAAAGGTTATTTGCGCTTGGAAGAATTTTCCTGGGAAAAATGCGCCGAGGAATCTTTGGAATTTATTAAAAGCTAAAATTATTTATTCAAAAGATAAATTTTGCCGTTCGTGGTGCTTTCTGTTTTTTGTGGCAAGCCAAGTGGAGCACCAGGCATTTCTTCTGGGTCAAAGGTGGAAAGGAAAGTTCTACCCAGTGCATAATCTTTGTAGACGCTAAATTTAGCGAGAAATCTATCCTTCTCATAGAAGGCTAAATTTTTATCGGGAACAATTAGATAGACATTGGAAAATTTTGTTGTGTCAATTTTAGCCAAATCATTGGGGTTAAAAAAATAGACTGCATTTTTGCCAAAGAGAAAACTCATGGGCGCGCCAATCATTGACCAGCCATCGCCAGAAGCCAAGCGGTCAACAAGGATAAGATCGGTGTTGGAAAAATTCTCGCTAAGCTGTTTGGTTTGCGCAGTCAAGTCGGCGTTTTCTCGGAAAGTGAAATAGGGCCAAGAAATAATTAGGTTGGTAATGATTAGAATACTAATCAAGATTGACGCATAGATTTTTTTGGTAAACAGCCGATCAATGACGAGAATGGAATAAAAAATCGCTCCAGGAATAATAGTGAAAGCAAAACGTCTGAGCATCCAGGGATGATCGAGTGAGATGCCGGGATGAATGAGATAGATGAAGGTGGGCAAAATTATGAGAGCAGGCACGAGAATGACGTAGTTTCTTTTGAGCAAAAAATAGCTTAGTCCGATTGCTCCAATGATCAGAAATGGCAGGATATTATAGAGAGAGAATATTTCAAAGAGATAACTAACGGCGGAAAAAGGCACAGAACTGCTTTCGCCAGGTGAAAATGAGCGCAGAAGACCTTTGAGAGAGGCTAGGTAGAATTGATTATTGACAAATATATTGATGAGATAGACGAAAAAAAATCCGCCCAAGAGCCAGGTTGTTTTTTTCAGTAGTGTTTTTTCCGATCCAAACTTAATCTTTTTTTGAACTATGCCAAACAGGATTAATAGCATCAAAAGAAATGCCCAGGTTTCTATTCGAGTGAAAGTGAGGATGAGAAAAGCCGAGAGCGCACCTAGAAAATAGAGAGACTTTTTGAATTTGAAAAATAGACTGAGCTCCAAAAGGCCAAACCAAATAAAGGCTAGTGCGATATTTTCGCTGAGTGTGAATTTGAAAAGCCAGGCGAAAACAAACGAACTGAAAAGACAACCAAACGCCCAAAAAGCCGGCTTGGTCGAAGAGTGGAGTTCCGTGAGTAGGAAAAAAGCTAGAAGGAAAAGAAAGAGCGTGATGCTGTTGGCAATGACGAACCCAATGAGGCCAAAGAGGGAGTAGAACGTTGCTAGCCATGCAATGTAGCCAAGGGAAAAATGGGTAATCAGGCTTCCTGAGCGAGTATAGTTGAAGCCGGGAAAATTGAGCGCCGTGCCTGGGCCATAGATTTTGAAAAATTCTTGCGAGGCGGTTGAGCTGAAAGACAGTTGATGATTTTGCGCCAGACGCACAGCTGCCTCACTAAATGAGCCCTGATCGCGTCCGGAAAAAACAGTTGGCACAAAAGAAAAAGACAAGAAAATGATAAAGCCAAGCGAGAGGATTGTGGCAAAAATGAGACTGATTGACTTCAGGGTGTGGCGATTGTGAAATAGAAGCAAAAGAAAAAATAGGCCACCGAAAAAAAGATAGCCAGCCAAAATCGGCCAATAGAAAAAATTAGTTAGTGCGAGCACAATTGCCAAAACTTCCAGGCCAATGAAAAAGAGTCCTAGAAAAGAAAATAGCTGGTATTTGTTGAGGTTTTTTGGTAGTTTCATTATTCCAATTATAGCGTCAAAAATTCTTTTTGCCAAATGGCTAAAAATATAAAAAGCAGTTTGACCAAAGACCTGCTTTTAGGTATAATGGAAATCAGAAATTAAATGAGTGTAATAATTAAAATTATGAAAAAAATAAACCAAACTTCCAAAGCCAATAAACGACAAAAAGCAGAAAGTGTTTTCAAGGAAAGCCATGTGATGGTGATTTTGGAGGATATGCGAGACAGCATCAAATTGGTGGCTGAAGGTCAGATTGGATTGGAGAGACAGATGAATGTTAGATTTGAACAAGTCGATGCTAGATTTGATCAAATGGATGCCAGGTTTGGTCAAATGGATAGAGAATTTGCACAAGTAAAAGCCAATCAGAAAATTACACTCGAGCATCTTTTTAATGTTGACGAAAGATTCGAAACTTTGGAAAAAGAGGTGCAAGAAATTAAACTTGAGTTAGTGCGACTGAGCAAAAAAACACTTTCTCCCGAAGAAACTAAATCGTTTTCCAAAAGAATATTTACTATCGAAAAAGACATGGAAAAGTTCCGAGTTTTTATGCAGGTCAACTCCAAATTAAAAGTAGCTTAGATTTCTATAATTTTTTAACCCAAATCAAAAAAACAAAATATGTCGAGAATAATGTTTGAGCAGAGAAAGCCTAATCGGCTAAGGGTTAAGTTGTATTTGTGGAAAATAAAGTTGATGCAAAAAAAGGTGCTTATGCGATTAGCCCTTTTTGTTTTGTTCATAGGCGTCTCTGTATTTCTTTTTTCCTTTGTGCGGACCAATAAGCAGATAATCGGCATGAAAACATTGTCTGCTCTGAACCGCTTTTCCTCACTTTTGCCAATTACTCCCGATGAACAAAAAGAGTTGAATGTTTTGAACCAATTAGTGGAAAATTTCAGCAAAAAAGATGGAGAAACTAGGACGTTTATGCTAATGCTGCAAAATAATATGGAACTGCGACCCGGAGGGGGATTTTTGGGTCAATATGCCATTATTAAACTTAAAGATGGACAAGTACTTTCATCGTATTTCGAAGATGCTAATCTCTTGGATCAAAGAATCACCGCCAAAATTCCTACGCCTTATCCGTTTGAGCGAATGTTGCAGCTCAAAAAATGGAAATTTCGCGATTCCAACTTTTCGCCAGATTTCCCCACTAATGTTGAAAAAGCCAAATATTTCTATCGGCTGGCCGGAATGGGAACAGATACTTTTGATGGTGTGATTGCCGTCAATTCGCAGGTCTTAAACGATATTTTGAAAATAACTGGACCAATTACCGTTCCCGGCTATAGCGCGGAATTCACCGCCGACAATGCCTTTCTCAAATTGGAGGAAGTGGTGGAAAAGCAATATATTCTCAATCCAGATATTGATACGCAAAACAGAAAAGCGATTATGAAAAAAATGTTGCCAATTATTATTGATAAATTGTTTAGTTTGAATAATATTTCCAAATTGGCGGATTTGGCGCATCAGGAGTTTCAAGCTAAAAATATTATGGTCAATTTCAAGGATGAAAAACTGCAAGCGCTCTGCGCGAGTGTATTTTGGACGGGTGAAATGGCGAAAGATTGGAGTGGAGACTATTTGATGATGGTGGACGCCAATATGGGAGCACTCAAGACCGACTATTATATGAAACGAGAAATTAACTATGACATTGATCTGACCGGCGAAAAGCCAATTGTGAACCTGGGAATTCTCTACAAAAATACCGCGCCCTACGGTGATTGGCGCACTAGTGATTATCATTCCTATATGCGTCTCTATTTGCCATTGGGCGCAAAACTGCTAGAACGTACAATGGTCAATAACATCAGCTCTGGCGAAGATTTTGGCAAAACTTGGATTGGTTTTATGGCGCATGTGCTGATTGCTGGTCAAACTGATGCCAAAATTAAATATGAATTGCCGGCTGATTTTCCGCGAGACAACTATCGCTTGCTGATCCAAAAACAATCCGGCGTGACCGATATTCCAGTCAAAGTGCATGTCAAAACCAAAGACGGCGATTTCAATCAGGAGCAATTAATGACACAGGATTTGAAATTTGAAGTTAAGGATGAAGAAAAATAATGAGTATATTGCTTAAAAACAGTTGCTTTTATCCTAAAAATAAGGTATAATTGAACTATGCATAACTGGTCAGTTGACACAACTGAGTTGAAAAAAGACAAGAAACAATATGCTATTTGGCGCTTGGAACAAATGGTTAATTTTGGTTTGGCCGGAAAAAAAATCAGTCGCGAAGAATTGAAAAAATATTGGAAAATGCTTAATCTTGATCGGAGTAAAAAAGCATACTTAAAATTGATTTTATGGCCAAAACAATCCTGAGTGATAATCAAATTAAGATTCTGGAAGCAATTAGCAAAGACAGGGATATTTGCCAGATTTTTTATTTGACTGGTGGAACAGCGCTCGCGGAATATTATCTGCAACATCGTTTATCGGAAGATTTAGATTTTTTTTCAGAAGAAGAGTTTGATATTCAAGCAATTAGCATATTTTTTGCCAAGAATAAGAAACTATTGGGCATAGAAAAAGTTGACATTCAACAAAGTTTTAACCGGAATTTGATTTTTCTCTATCTAAAGGATGATGTAATAAAAACAGAGTTCACCTATTTTCCCTTCCCCAGGATTGAACAAAAAATCAAAAGAAACAAATTGTTCGTGGATAGCTTGGAAGATATTGCGATCAATAAATTATTCACCATCTATCAAAAACCGCGTTCCCGAGATTTTATCGATCTGTATTTGATTATTCAAAAAACTGGCTGGAAAATAGAATCTTTGATCAAAAAAGCGAAAATAAAATTTGATTGGCATATTGATTATTTACAGCTTGGTAGCAAATTCTTGCTTGCCAAAACAGTCAAGGATTATCCACGAATGATTTTGAAGTTAGAAAATGAAGAGTGGCAGAAATTTTTTATTGATGAGGCAAAAAGTTTTAGTGGAAAGATTATTGATTAGTTCTAGGACGAAATGAGTATATCACTTAAAATTGACAAGGTTCGGACTTTGATTCGCAACAACGGTCTTCTTGGAAGTGCGAAAAAAGTTTTTGGTTATGTTCAAAAATATCGCTCTGCTTTTGTTGTGGCGCCGGGCGATATTCTTTTTGTTGCTTCTGGCGTGGGGGATAGTGCTCATTTTCGAGCGTGGAATGTGGCGGAGGAGTTGCAATTGCACGGTTTTCGGGCATCAGTGACGATTGTCGACAATCCCAATCTTTTAAAATTAGTCGATGAGTTCAAAATATTTATTTTTCATAAAACAGTTTATTCGGAAAAAATTGCCAAAGTGGTTGAGAAAATTAAAGCGCAGAAAAAAGAAATTATTTTTGATACAGATGATTTGAATTTTGATCCAGAATATTTGACGCAAATGGATTATTTCAAAAATGCTGGAGAAGCGGAAAAAATGCAACTAGCTAAAGGTCTGGGACGAGAAATTTTGGAAGATGATTATGTGAAAGTGGCCACGACCACGACAACTTATTTGGCCAAAATTTTGGAACAAAAAGGCAAAAAAGTTTTTGTGGTGAAAAATAAAATAAGCAACGCTGAGTTGGAAATCGCGAACAAGCTTTGGGGGCTTGGGAAAAAACCAAAAGACAGTTTTGTCTATTTGGGCTATTTTAGCGGAACGCCGAGTCATAATAAAGATTTTGCCACTATCACAGACGCGCTCCTTGCGGTGATGCGAAAGTATAAAAATGCAAAACTAATTTTGGCTGGACCACTAGATCAGGAAAATACGCTTAATGAACTTGGAAATAGAATTATCACGCTGCCATTGGTGCCAAGGGGCAAGCATTATGAAAATATCCAAAAAGCCGATATCAATCTTGTCCCCCTAGAGGGCACGCCGTTTTGTGAAGCTAAATCTGAGCTGAAGTTTTTCGAAGCGGGCATTTTGGGCATTCCGACTGTGGCCAAGAGAAACGAGACTTTTTCAGGCACAATTGAAGATGGCGCGACTGGATTTTTGGCTGGAAATGAGCTAGAGTGGATGGAGAAACTGGGGCAACTGATCGAAGACCAAAAACTGCGAAAAGCGATGGGCGAGCGGGCGCGAGAGAAAACGCTCAAGGATTATACGAATAAAAATAGCCATAGCGAGGAGTATTATAATTACTTGTTGTTAGTAATTCATATATGTGATACAAATAAGGTATTGCAAATAGGCTAAAATAAAAATAAGTTTAATAACTGGGCATTTGGCAATGTATTTTTTATGCATGAAGTAAGTCTGTTTTCTAAAAAAAGTGTTGATAGGAGTGGCTTAGATAAAGATTTTGATAATTCTATCGAGACTCTAGTTGTTAATCAGAGAGACACTCATCTTAATCCTGAAGAAGGAGCGGAAGATGCGAAGCGGTTGCAATCTATTTTATTGCAGCATTCGGATAAGAGAGTTTTGATTTTGGGTGCTCCATGCTCTGGGAAGAGCACACTGTTGCAACACATTAAAGAGGGAGTTGATATGGATGTTGTTTTTGATAAAATGCCGAAAAAATTTAAAAGGTACGTTTTGCATCAAGAAAACCCATTTATGTATATTGATGGTGATAAAAAAACTGTAAAGTTTACGGAGAGAGGTTTTTTGACAGATAGCATTGAAGACATGAGCTACTTGCAAAAAACAACAAACTATCTCACTAATTTTGTTAATTTATATACCAAAATAATCCCAGGGAGACCTGTTTTTGGAACATGTGTGATAGAAACGGATGTGATAGTTTATCTTAATATTTCTGATGATATTCTTGAGCAACGCATTGATTCTAGAAGTAGCAAAACTCATCGACCCTTGCAAAAAGATCGCGTTTTCGCAGTTAAATCTATAATTGAGAAAAGTGTTGATGAAGCTAGGGATAAGGGCGTTTTGGTAATCAATTTTGATCTAGCATAGCTTTATGAATAAAAGAATAATTTTTTTTGATGGGGATGGGACATTGTGGTATCCAAAAGCAACGAAAAGAACTCGGAAGCCTCATTGGGTATATCATGATATTGCTACTAAGGATAACTTCTTAGAGCATATAGAACTTACTCCAAAAACAAAAGAAACTTTGCAATTCTTTTCAGAACAAGGGGTTTATTTAGTCGTGATTTCAGCAAATCCTGAGTCGGAAGATGTGGCTATAAAGGAGATGCGGGAAAAATTGGAATATTTTGGCATAGAAAAGCTGTTCTATGCATGCAGGGTTTCAGCAGGAGATGATCCAAATGGGAAATCGAGTATTATCCTTGAAATCTTAGAGGAACTTAATCTTAAGAAGGAAGATGCTGTGATGGTTGGGGATAGTTTCTATTATGATTATCTTGCTGCAAAAAATATTGGAATAGATGCGTTATTTATTGAGAATACGGTTTCTAAAATGCCCATGGAGATCCCGGCGGATTTGCAGGGAATTCGAGAAATTAGTGATTTACTCTGGGTCTTTCCAGGCGATGTGAAGCTTCTATTAAATCCAGTGTTCTCTTTGATAAAAAAGTTTAATTTAACTGGCGAACAAAGTTATTTGGTTTCATTGCTGTCTTTTAATGACTTGATTTCACAAGATTTTCTTGATTATTTGAATTCCAAAATTGATCAAGCAAAGTTAATAAGCTTTGCGCTGTTGCCGCTTAAGATGGTAGATGATTATATTGTGTATATTTCAAGCGAGGGTAATATTGTAAAATCAGAAGTTGATTTGAAGAGCATTTACGTTGTACTTAATAAATCTAGAGCTGTCAATTCTCAATATAGGGATGATTTGTTCGCGCTGTTGCTCATTGCTAGTGGAGGCGCGATAAGAACACAGCACGTATTTTCAAGAAGTGACATCTCTTCGCACTCAAAAGAAGATATTCGAGAAATGATGAAATCTTCTAAGTTTTGGCTTAAGGAAAGACTGGTGTATCATTCTCATTTAATATCTGTCGTCATGGAAGACGTAAGGCATCTCTCTCGTTTAATGAAAAAAAATATCTCGAATGATTTTGGGATATGCATTGTGGGAGGAGCTATTGCTTCTGGTAAGACTACTTTTTCTAGGAGTTTTTTTGCTGACAAGCTCGAAATCAATGAAGATTTAAAAGGGTTTATTAGTACTGACTATATTAAGAAGATTTTGGCTAAAGATTTTAAAAATATTTTTGGCTGTAGCGTTCCAACATATTTGTTTCATGATGAGGCGTCAATGTTATGCGATATGGTTTTGAGTCGCGCAATTAGCGAAGCATTATTTTATTGTGTTGATAAGAGATTTAAACACTACGACGACCTAAAGCTTATTATTGAGGATTCTCAGAAAAGAGAAGTTCCAATTACTGTCTTTGAAATTAATTCTGACTTTATGACTTCCTCGATGAGGGTATTGAGAAGATCGGGTGTCTATCCAGGCGATCCGGCTCCGGATTATAAGAATCTCATTAAAAATTTTCAGGATGCGGAGAAGGGCAATAAAGCGCTGATTCCATTTTTTCTTGAAAGTAATCTTATAAAAAATTATTTTCGTGTTTCATGTACAAAAAATAATGAGTTTTTGATTAGTGCAGTTAAACAAGGTTTTGAGCTTCTGGAGTCAATACCATCAATGAATGGCGTAAAATATAATTTTAACGCAAAAAAATATGAAAATATACTATTATCTTCAGGTTTTTCATTAAAAGAGGCGCTTGATCAGCATGCCAGAGAAATCTATCTTGGAAAATATGATAAACTTGAGTATTACGATAACTTTATTCATAACATAAGAAATACTAGCAGGACTTACAATGGAGAATTCGACACCAGCGCTTCATCTGATAAAAAAGCAAGGTTTAATAATGATTTGTCATCGGAGGAAATATCTGTACTTACGGGTTATAATCTTGCATCGGCCTTTAACTTTGTTTATAACAACAGGCATATTCCATTGATCCAGGCAGCTTTTCTAAGGCATTTTATTGACTCAGTTGCGACTATAGTTAATCAGGGCATGATTATTGATGTAGCGTATTTATTTAGGACTGGTGTCGATTCAGAAAAATATAACTATATCTCAACAAAGAATATAGGAGGCTTTTATTGTGCCTTTATAGAGCAATTATATGAAAAAATTTCCAGCAAGGATTTTAATCCAATAGATGTTGCTGCTTGGATTGAATGGAATATTGACTTTAGCGGACATATATTTTCTGACGGCTGTAGTCGTGTTGCTAAATTAATAAGCAGTTGGCTTTTGATGCGAAGTAATCATCAACTTCCAGATTATGTCTTTGCTCAAGATGAATTTTCAACTGTTCGAGAGTCTTATAAAAAAAGATTTTCCTTGAAGAAAAAAATAAAGCTTAAGAAGCCTACCAACAATGAAGATTACGAGAAATTTCTAAGGTACTACAGGCGCCTTTTCCGATCTAACTCTGTTAATGAGAAAATTTTAGCTTCAGGTGGTCTTGTATATGATGCAGATGGAAGATTTTTGATTCTACAGACTACCAAGGGAAAGGATTATGGGAAATGGGTTCTGCCGGGTGGCAAAATGGAGTTAGGGGAATCATCACTGGAAGCCTTTAAAAGAGAAGTGCTTGAAGAGATCGAAATGGAAATTGGCAATGTTAATTTGTTGGGATTTCGTGATTATACAGCAGTAAGTGGCAATCATTATGGTTTTTTCGATTACGAAGCCCAACTTAAAGGTGATGCGGATGTGCATATAAATGCAGAGTCAATGTCTCATGCGTGGATTTTACCGACAGAGCTTGATAAATATACTTTTGCTGATTCAATCGAGAATTTTTTCGGAAAGCATTTCTTGAGTGATTCTCTGAACTACTATTTGGAAAAAGAATTAATCAATTCGAACTCCTTAGATACCCCACATTTTTCGGAGCACACCATGTCTCTTAGTTTAGAGAAATATATCTGCAAGAAAATGCCAGCTCAGAATCTGTTGATGTATGCTCCACTAGTGAGCAGAGTTGAGATCCATGGCATATACCCAGATATAAAGTTGTTTAAAAAAGTAATGAAAAATGTTAGAATTTTGAAAATTATCTCTCAGAGCGGACCAAAACCAGGAAATAGCAATAGCTTGAGACCCCTTTTCTTGTTGGTGGAAGATGATAAAAAAAGGAAAATCCTGATATGCTGTGTGACTCCAGGTCGTGACCTCTTGTTACATTATGCCTCAATGGTTACCTATGTCTTAAAAAAATACTCCAATCTTAAGATTTCAACCTTCGCTTATCCCTTTGCCGAGGCCGAAATTGATAAATGGACTAACCTAGACGAGAATTTTATTTTCCCTGGAGATACTGTAATAATGGGGTATAGCACATTTTTTAAGAATAAGCTTTTTCAGGATGCTAATTTTTCTTTAATGACGACTAATGAAAATCAGTTTTATACCACTACTCGATTTCTTTGTGACAATGGATCTGTCGTGAATTGTCTCGAAGCAAACTATGGGCACTGGGGAAATATTAGTGATCGTTTAGCTAAGAAAATGTGTCAACTTGGAGCTCAGGAAATTATTCATATAGGGAAAGTCGGAACATTTGTCTCTTCGAAAGAAGTTTATCAAAGGGTATATATACCATCTCGTTTTTTAGTGGGTAGAAGATCTGAAATTTTATGCAGTGATGTAAATATAAAAAATTCATTGAGTTACATAGAGGAATATATATCGCAGGTCCATGTTTCTGTGGCAACAACCATGGAAGAAACTTTTAAGCAACGTAATAATCTGAAATATCTAAATGTTGAGACCATAGATATAGAATCTTCTAAGATTGCACAGGCCGTATCCAACTTTAATATTAGCAGCGTGCTTAAAGTAAAATTTGGTGCCATCCACTTCTCATCGGATTATTTGAAGGGTGAGGATGAGGTTGATTTTAATCCGAAATATGACTTATCAACAGAAAGGATGCCCGAAGCTAATCATAAAAAAGAGCTTATTTTAAATAAAATATATGAGTTGGTAAAATATCATATTATGAATGTTTAGTGGTTAATTAAAGACTAATTAAGCCAATAATAATAATTTAAAAAACTATGAAAGTACTTGTAACAGGAGG
>Ga0172379_10003387_pt1 | contig 25518 bp, 27 predicted proteins | sample GrowelOW334metaG_FD_119756 | JGI IMG/M metagenome (GOLD analysis project Ga0172379, IMG submission 119756) | Groundwater microbial communities from an aquifer near a municipal landfill in Southern Ontario, Canada - Groundwater well OW334 metaG | ecosystem: Environmental > Aquatic > Deep...
CCAGGAACGGCCTTTGCGGAGTGCTACATGTCACATATTCGTCTCCCAAACGCCTCCACCTGCTGCCAGTCGGTAAATTCAACGACGGCATCGGGGTGCGTTGGCCCATTAGTCATCCACATGATGAAGCGAATCATCAAGCGATCGAAAAAGCGGTATTTTGGAAAGTCGATTTTCCCAGCAAATACAGCTAATTGCTTTGGTTTCCAGGATATCTTCCGAAGGAATTTCAGCAAATAGGGATTGGTGTTCGGCTGGTTTTTTTCGGGTTTTCTGGCAACCACGTTCACCGAAAAAAAGGCGTTGGCTTTGCTGTCCAGGAGTTCTTCATTGCGAGTGACAAAGTCCGCCACCAGCGGGCTGTGCTTTCCATAACGGATGCTGGCACCGATGACGATCTTGTCGAATTCAGACAGGTCTATTGCGCGCCAGTCCTTAATCGAACAAAGCGTCACACGATGCGATTGTTGTTCAATCACTTGTCGAAGCCTCTGGCAAATCCTCAGCGTGTGCCCGTCAGTGGTTGAGTAGATGATCAGAATATTGGCCATATCCACGCTTTCGGAATCGGAAATGCAGGTTGGTGAGCTTGAACGGACATTCGAAGAGCGAAGAGAAAAGAGAGAATTGAGTATACGCTGCCGCATGACCGCGCTGGCATCCGGGAACTTCGCCGATCAAAGCCGATCGTTGGTTGTGAGCGAAATCCTAGTCCGGATCGGAAATCCGGCGAATCTGCCGTCCCGCTTTCTTGGTCGGTCGCCCTCGCAGGTTGGCTCCCGGGACCGGTGACAGTTTCCTGAGTTCCCTAGCGAGTTGCCGTCTTGCCAGGCTCTGAGGGGTCTCGGCATACAATCGGTGCGCCTCGTCTGCCGGTCGGCGCCGCTCATTGGTCCCCATGACGACGACGGTCCGGCGCAGGTCGCCGCAGTCGATATCCAGCGTGTCGCCATGCCGGATTTCCTTCGCTGGCTTGGTGGCTTGGCCGTCAAGCCGGACCTTGCCGCCGGTGATCGCGGCCGAGGCCAAGCTGCGCGTCTTGAAGAAACGTGCGGCCCACAGCCACTTGTCGATGCGCTGGCAGGTCATGGCGCTATCCGCACAGATATTGGTGGTGCCGGCGAGAAGAATCGAACTCCCGACCTTCGCATTACAAGTGCGCTGCTCTACCAACTGAGCTACGCCGGCCCCGAAACTTCAAAGGGGCGAATTATAGCCGCCGGACCGAACTTTCCGCTACACTTTGCGGGCTTACGTGTTACCTCTTCCTGGCTATGGCCCCCCCCTCAAAAGCGAAAGATTCCCAGTTGCGCCTGCTTCTCGTCGAAACCGCCGAGGACAATGTTGCGAGCATTCTGGCACTATTTCGCGAGGCCGGCCATGAGCCGCAATCGATGCATGTCAGCAGCGCCGCGAGGTTGCGGACGGCCCTGCAAGCCCAGGCCTGGGACGCCATTCTGTGCAAACATCGCCTACCTGGGTTGACGGCGCCGGCGGCGCTGAAATTGATGCAGGAACTGGATTTCGACCTGCCATTTATCGTGATTTCCGACAGTGCTGACGATAAGGCGGCGGTGCGGGCGATGTGCGCCGGTGCCCACGACTGTTTCGCGCGGGGCGATTTGGAAAAACTGGTGCCGGCGGTCGAACGTGAAGTTGGCGACGCCCGGCTGCGCGCCGATCACCGTGCCACGCTGGAAATGCTCAAAGAAAGCGAGGCGCGTTTCCGGGCTCTGGCTTCCAATCTTCCAGGCATGGTGTTTCAGCTTCAGATCGAGGCGGACAGCGGTCTGCGCTTCGTTTATGTCAGCGATGGCTGTTACAAGCTGTTCGGACTGAAGCAGCATGAACTGCTGGCGTCGCCGCAGCGTTTTCTCGACGCAATCGATGCCGATGACCGCAAAATCCTCGAGCGGACATTTAATGAAGCGGCAGCCGGTTTTTCCACGCTCAGTTGGGAAGGCTGCATTCGCGCCAAGGGGCAAACAAAGTGGATCAATCTGCGCTCGACCCCTCAGCGACTGGACGCAGGTGGCATTCAATGGCAGGGCATTGCCACGGATATCACTCATAGCAAGGAGACGGAAGTACAACTGCGGCGTTCACGCGAGCAACTTTCGGAGCTTTCCTTTCACCTTGAAGGCGCCAAAGAGGAAGAGCGTGAGCGAATCGCCCGCGACATCCACGACGAACTCGGCAGCACCCTGGTCGCGATCAAGATCGAGATGGCCCTGCTTGGCGGAAAATTGCCGGCCGAAGCGGGCGGCGGATCGCTTCGCGACAAGTCTCATTCGATCGAGGCGCTGGTCGATCGTGCCATGAGTACCGTCAGCCGCGTTGCCCGCGAATTGCGGCCTGGCATCCTGAAGGAGTTTGGGCTGCCGGCGGCTATCGAATGCCAGGCCGAGGATTTCAGCCAGCGTACCGGCATCGCCTGCCGCGTAAAATGCGATGAGGACGGCATCGAGCTTGACGAGAAGACCTCATTGGCGTTGTTCCGCATCTTGCAGGAGGCACTGACCAATGTGGCCAAGCATGCCCATGCTTCCCTGGTGGTGGTGCGGCTGCGACGGGAAAAAGGCCGGATAGCGCTGGAAATTCGCGATAACGGCCGCGGGATTTCCGAGGCGGACATGAGCAAGCCAAAATCTTTTGGTTTGCGCGGGATCCGCGAACGGGCCAGCAGCCTCAACGGCGAGTTCAGCATATTCCCGGCCGAGCAGGGCGGCAGCCATATCATCCTGCGAGTCCCCGACGCCAGTCGGTTCGATGCAGTCCCGGCGATTGAAGAGGAACCCCAGCGTAATTTATTCTGAACCTATGATCGAGAACAAAATTCATGTATTGATCGCCGATGACCATGCCATCGTCAGACAAGGTTTGCGGCAGATCCTCTCGGAAACCGAAGACCTACTGGTGGCCGGTGAAGCCGATGACGGGGTCGACGCCATGCGCCTGGCACGGCTACAGCACTGGGATGTGGTGTTGCTGGATGTGTCGATGCCTAACCGCAATGGCATCGACACCTTGAAAATGCTGAAGAAGGAGTTCCCGCGCCTGCCGGTGTTGATTCTGAGCATGCACCCGGAGGAGCAGTACGCGGTGCGTGCGCTCAAGGCGGGCGCTTCCGGCTATTTGACCAAGCAGAGTGCGCCGGAGCTGCTGGTGACCGCCATCCGCCAGGTCGCCAGCGGGCACAAATATGTCAGTCCGTCACTGGCGATGAAATTGGCCGATGTGATCGCTGAGAACGACGATCGCCTGCCACACGAAGCGCTCTCCGATCGGGAGTATCAAATCCTTTGTTTGATTGCTTCCGGCCGGACCCTGACGCAGATTGCGGAGGAACTCAATATCAGCGTGAAGACTGTCAGCGAGTATCGCAAACGCCTCCTCGACAAGATGAAACTGGAAACCAATGCCGAATTGATCCACTACGGACTCAGGCATAGGCTTGTGGAATAATAGCGCACTTTCCACGCCCAGTTCCCCCCGATCGTCTCGACGAATGTCCCATGGCTAAACCCACCCAACCCTCGGAAATCGCCCGCGATGTCTTGCGCCAGTTGGCGCTGAATCGCACTCCGCCTACGCCCGATAACTACCTAGCGCTGTATAACGAAATCGCCGGCACAGCGATAGTGGAGAGTTTTCCCGAAAAGGCGCTGAAGAATCTGGCGGCTGAGCTGCCTCGAAAGACAGCCGAACAGTTGCGGTTCGCCCGGCAACTTGAAACCGCGGTGGCCGACAAGAGCTGGGCGGCGTTGAATTCCGCTTTCCAGAGCTTTTCACCAGCCGGCGTTGCGGAACCGCCCCAGTGGTCGACGTTGATACGCGATCTGGCTCAGCAACTCGAACGAAGTCACGTAGGCCTGACGTCGGCCAAGAAGCGGGAAGCGATCGAACATGTCATCCAGGCATCGAGCACTCCGGATCTGCTTTTTTCGCGTCTTCAGTCGCTGTTGCGTTCCTGGTCACAGGGCCAGGCGGCGGAGACGGTACCAGCGCTGGTTGAAGGGGAAGCCGAGGCAGCTTCGGAGCCGGTTACGAAGCCGAGCCAACCGACAGTGGGAGTATCGGGGCGCGTTGGCGCATCGTTGCCACAGCTTGATGGGGAATTGCAGGAACTGATCGCACAGTTGCTGGAAAACAGCATAGAGATGCTGCTGGTCGATACACCGAAGCTTGCCGATGAAGCTACCCTGCTGGCCGCCGAGATTCGAGCCGCGTACACGGCTGAATCCATCGCCGCGTTTACGGCACGCATGAAGAAATTCAGCTATCGTCTGCAATTCGTCACTGAGGACCAGGCGGAGTTGAAGACCGCCTTGTTGCATTTGCTGCAACTCATTATCGAGAACATCAGCGAATTGACGCTCGATGACCAATGGTTGCACGGCCAGATTGCCATGGTGCTGGAGCTCTTCAATCAGCCGCTCAATCTGCGCCAGCTCGACGATGTCGAACGGCGCATGAAGGAAGTCATTTATAAGCAGAGCAACCTGAAGAAGCATTTGAGCGAAGCTCAGGACCGCCTCAAGGCAATGCTGGCCAGTTTCGTCGATCGGCTCACGGACTTTTCGGAATCCACCAGCGGTTACAACGACAAGATCGAGCGCTGTGTCGAAAAGATCAGCAAGGCAAGTGATATTGCCCAGTTATCCGACGTTCTCGACGAGGTGATGCGGGAGACGCGCGTCATCCAACTCAACGCTCAACGATCACGCGACGAACTGAAGGAAATGCGCCAGCGCGTCGATGAATCCGAGAAGGAAGTCAGCCGCCTACAAACCGAACTCGACCAAGCCAGCGAAATGGTGCGCCTGGATGCGCTGACCGGCGCACTCAACCGCAAGGGTATGGATGAAGTGCTGGAACGCGAAGTGGCGCATGCCCATCGGCATGACAGCACGCTGTGCATCGCCATGCTGGATATCGACAACTTCAAGAAGCTCAACGATACCCATGGTCACCATGTCGGCGATGATGCACTGGTCCATTTGGCGCAAGTCACGCGTGAAACCATAAGACCCCAGGACTCTCTTGCACGGTATGGGGGAGAGGAGTTTGTCATCCTGTTGCCCGAGACGAGTCTCAATGAAGGAGTTCAAACCATTACCCGGGTACAACGCGAATTAACCCGCAAGTTCTTCTTGAACAAGAATGAAAAATTATTGATCACGTTCAGCGCTGGCGTGGCGGAGAAAGGCCATGATGAACCGACCGATCTGGCGCTGAAGCGCGCCGATGCCGCCATGTATCTGGCCAAGCGCTCAGGAAAAAACCGGGTGGTGGCGGCATGAGCGCACGCACCCTGTTTGTTACCGGAGGCGCCGGTTTCATCGGCTCGGCGCTGGTGCGCATGCTGATCGCCGAGAGCGACTGGCGCATCGTCAATATCGACAAGCTCACCTATGCCGGCAACCTCGAATCGCTATCGGGACTGATCGACAATCCCCGTCATGTGTTTTCACAGACCGATATCTGTGATCGCGATGCACTGGACCGATTGTTCGCCGCGCATCTTCCTGCCGGCGTGATCCACCTGGCCGCGGAGTCGCATGTCGATCGCTCGATCCATGGCCCCGCCGCATTTATCGAAACCAACATCCTCGGCACCTATACCCTGCTCGAAGCGACTCGCGCGCACTGGATGGCATTGGCGCCGGACGACAAGGCCGCTTTCCGGTTTCACCACGTTTCCACCGATGAGGTCTACGGCAGTCTTGGTGCCGATGGGCTATTCACAGAGACCACGTCATATAGCCCGAACTCGCCTTACTCGGCGTCCAAGGCTGCGTCCGATCATCTGGTGCGCGCCTGGCGGCATACCTACGGCTTGCCGGTACTGGTCACCAATTGTTCCAATAACTATGGGCCGTATCAGTTTCCTGAAAAGCTGATCCCGTTGGTGATACTCAACGCCTTGGGCGGCAAGCCGTTGCCGATCTATGGGAAAGGCGACAATGTGCGCGACTGGCTCTATGTCGATGATCATGCGCGTGCCCTGTGGCGGGTATTCGAGAAAGGCTTGCCGGGCGAGACCTACAATATCGGCGGTCACAACGAGAAGACCAATCTTGAAGTGGTCGACACCTTGTGCGCATTGCTCGACGAATTGAAGCCGCGCGCCGATGGTCGCAAGTATCGGGAACAAAAGACTTTCGTCGCCGACCGTCCAGGCCACGACCGGCGCTATGCCATCGACGCCGCCAAGATAGAGCGCGAGTTCGGCTGGACGCCTCGGGAGAGCTTTGAGACGGGCTTGCGAAAAACCGTTGCTTGGTACCTGGCCAACGCCGACTGGATTGAACATATCGTGAGTGGCGAATATCGCAACTGGCTGCAACAAAACTACTCTGACAGGAATCTTGCATGACCACACGTAAAGGCATTGTCCTTGCCGGAGGCGCCGGAACCCGGTTGCATCCGGTGACCCTGGCCGTCTCCAAACAGCTTCTGCCGATCTACGACAAGCCGATGATCTATTACCCTCTCAGCACTCTGATGCTGGCGGGTATGCGCGACATCCTGTTGATTTCGACACCACAGGATACGCCGCGCTTCGAGCAACTGCTGGGCGACGGCAGCCAGTGGGGAGTCAACCTCCGCTATGCCGTGCAGCCATCGCCGGACGGACTGGCGCAAGCCTTCATCATCGGCCGGGATTTCGTCGGCAACGCACCGTCGGCCCTGATCCTGGGCGACAACATCTTCTATGGACACGATTTTGCGACCCAGCTTCAGGCCGCCAGCCGCGCCGGGGAGGGTGCCACGGTGTTCGCCTACGCGGTGACCGACCCGGAACGCTATGGTGTCGTGGAGTTCGATAGCGCTGGGCAGGCCATCAGCATCGAGGAAAAGCCGTCGCTTCCAAAATCGCGCTACGCCGTCACCGGCTTGTATTTTTATGACAATCAGGTGCTCCAAATTGCGGCCGAAATGAAGCCTTCGCCGCGCGGCGAGCTGGAAATCACCGATGTAAATCGCCAATACCTGGTCAACCGCCAATTGCACGTCGAGATTATGGGGCGCGGTATGGCGTGGCTCGATACCGGTACACACGAATCATTGCTGGAGGCTTCCCAGTTCATCGGCACCATCGAGAAGCGCCAGGGACTCAAGGTCGCCTGCCCCGAGGAAATCGCCTGGCGCCTGGGATGGATAGATTCCGAGCAACTCGAACGCCTCGCCCAACCTCTTCAGAAGAACGGTTATGGGCAATACCTGCTCGGCTTGCTCCGGGATAAGGTTTATTCCTGATGCAGGCGATTGCGACGAGTCTCCCCGAGGTGCTGTTGTTGGAGCCGAAGGTCTTCGGCGATGCACGCGGTTTTTTTTTCGAGAGCTACAACCAGCGCGAGTTGGCGGCACTCGATCTGAACGCAGAGTTTGTCCAGGACAACCATTCACGCTCGGCCAGGAATGTATTGCGCGGATTGCATTACCAGGTCCAGCACCCGCAGGGAAAGCTGGTGCGCGTCGTTGCCGGCGAAGTTTTCGATGTCGCCGTCGATCTGCGTCGGTCGTCGCCTGCCTTCGGTCGGTGGGTCGGCCAAACCCTGTCCGCAGAAAACAAACGGATGATGTGGGTACCACCAGGATTTGCCCACGGATTCTGTGTTATCAGTGAATTTGCCGAATTCCTCTACAAGACGACAGACTACTGGTATCCCGAGCATGAACGATGTCTACAGTGGGATGATCCAGACCTGGCCATCGGCTGGCCGTTGGTCGGCGAGCCGATACTGGCCGCAAAGGATCGCCGCGGCGCGAATTTGAGGGATGCCGAGGTATATCCGTGAAACGAATCCTCCTCACCGGCAGGAACGGCCAGGTGGGCTGGGAACTACAGCGCACCCTCGCGCCTCTCGGCGAACTGACGGCGCTTGATCGGGAGAATCTTGACCTGGCGGATGCCGATGCCATTCGTGGCGCGATCCGGGCTGTAAATCCCGATATCATCGTCAACGCCGCCGGTTACACCGCGGTCGACCTGGCCGAGACCGAATCCAGTCTTGCCACGCGAATCAACGCCACGGCGCCCGCCGTGATGGCCGAAGAGGCCAGGGCGAGAGGGATACAACTGGTTCACTACTCCACGGACTATGTCTTTGACGGCGCCAAGGAAGGCCCTTACACCGAAGACGATACCGCCGCTCCGCTCAATGCCTACGGGCGCAGCAAGCTGGCCGGAGAGCAAGCGATTCGGGCGACGGGATGCCGCCATTTGATATTCCGTACCAGTTGGGTGTACGGCCTGCGCGGCAAGAATTTCCTGCGCACGATACTGCGGCTGGCCGAGGAGCGAGAGGAGCTGCGCATCGTCGACGATCAGTTCGGCGCCCCGACCTGGAGCCGCCTGATCGCGGAGGCAACGGCACTGGCGCTTGCAGGACCAGGGCAGCCGGAAGGGCTGTACCACCTCGCCTGCGGCGGCCATACATCCTGGCATGGTTTCGTCGAAAGGATACTTGATCTTTCGACGACTCTGCGGACGCGCGAGCCGGTGCTGACCGCCATTCCGACACGCGACTATCCGCTGCCGGCAGTGCGCCCGCGCAACTCCAGGTTGGTCTGCGACAGGCTGGCCCGTGAGACCTCGATCCAACTGCCCGACTGGCGGCGGGCGCTTGCCCTGTGCCTTGCTCAGTAACATGGGCGAATGAGCGGTCTGCGCTTCGCTTCGCTCGGTAGCGGCAGCAGCGGCAACGCGATGGTCGTCGAGGCTGCTCCAGTCTCGAATATCGCGCTAGGTGTCACCCGCGTGTTGCTGGATTGTGGTTTTGGTCCGCGCGAACTGGCGAACCGCTTGTCGCGCCTAGGTTTGACCATCTCAGATCTGGATGCGATCGTGGTCACTCACGAGCATAGCGATCACAGCGCCGGTGTCTTCAAAGCCGCGCAACGTTGCGACCTCGATGTTTATCTTACCCATGGCACCCTGGCGGGCATGCCTGGCACTCACGGCAAATTGCCAAAGTTGGTCGTGATCGACAGCCATCGTCCGTTTGTCGTCGGCAGCCTGGAGATTCATCCTTTCCCGGTGCCGCATGATGCGCGGGAGCCGGTGCAGTTCGTGTTTTCCAGTGGACGATGCAAACTTGGCGTGCTGACCGATACCGGCAGCGTTACCCCTCATATCATCAGCATGCTCGATGGGTGTGACGCCTTGGTACTCGAATGCAATCATGACATCGAGATGCTGACCGGGGGAGCCTATCCCCGGACGCTGAAACAGCGCATCGGGGGGCGCTTCGGTCACCTCGACAATCAAGCGTCAGCGGCCTTGCTTGGCGCCATCGACTGTTCACGACTGCAACATCTCGTCGCAGCCCACTTGAGCATACAGAACAACACCACGGAACTGGTTCGTGCAGCGCTGGCGGCGGCGCTGGATTGTGATGCCAACTGGATAGGCGTGGCGTCCCAAGAAGCCGGCTTCTGCTGGCGTGAATTGAAATAGCGGCGGTGCGATAGAACAAAAAAGCCAGCCCGAAAGCTGGCTTTTTCTTGCCACAAAAACCGATTATTTCTTCGGCTCTTCTTTCTTCGGCTCAGCAGCCGGGGCAGCAGCAGCCGGAGCGGCAGCCGGGGCAGCGGCGTCGGCCGGTTTGGCGGCATCAGCCGGGGCGGGAGCCGGAGCCGGGGCCGGGGCGGGAGCAGCAACCGGGGCGGGAGCCGGAGCGGGTTTGGCTTCTTCTTTCTTGCCGCAGGCGGTAACGGCCAGGGCGACTAGAGCAGCAACGAGGATAGACTGTTTCATTTTAGGATTGCCTTTTAGATTAGGAGGAGAGAAAGGAAAAAAGTCATGTTTGATCGAATTCTACTCCGATCAACTGAAAATTATAGCACCCATTTTTTAAAAAAATCCAGTCATCAGGCGGACTTGGCGTGTATTCGGTAGGATCCGCTCACTTGCCGCCAGCGTCCGTGTCAAACGTGGCAAATTGATTGCCAATGCATACAGCATGATCGGAATTTCTCCAGAGGGCGACGATTGTCGCCGACGGGTCCGGGTTCGCTGGCATCACCTGTGTTCGCCTTATCCACCAGGCGCACCGATCAATCGGTTAATCCAGGCAGCGGTGGTTCTATCAATCGAGACGCGCGAGTTGCGAGCGTAACTGGTTAAGCAATGCGCCAAAACCCGCCAACCGTTCACGCTCCTGGGCCACGACCGGCGGCGGTGCGCGTTCGATGAAGCTCGGCAGCGCCAACTTGGTTTCTGATTTCCTGATTTCCGATTCGACCCGGGTGATTTCCTTGAAGATGCGCGCGCGTTCGGCGACTACGTCGATCTCGATTTTCAACATCAGTCGGAAATCGCCGACGTTTTGCACCGGTGCACCCCCCAAGGGGGCTTCCTTCGGGGCGTCCCCCAAGGGGACTTCCTTCGGGGCGTCGCTGTTGGGTAATTCCGCGCCCGCGGCGACGACGCTTTCCAGCCGAGCCAAGGCTTTCAGGTATGGGGCGAATGCGTCGACGGTGGCGATGTCGCCTGCGGCGACCAGCGGCACCTTCAAGGCCGGGGACAGGTTCATTTCGCCACGCAGGCTTCTGCATGCATTAATCATATCCTTGAGCAGGTTCATGCGATTTTCCGCCTGCGGATCTAACCGCTCAGTCTGCGATAGTGGATACGGTTGGAGCATCACGCTGTCGCCATCCCTGCCGGCCAGGGCTTTGACGGACTGCCAGAGCTCTTCCGTAATGAAAGGGAGCAGCGGGTGGGCGAGTCGCAGCATGGCTTCGAGTACCCGCACCAGCGTGCGGCGCGTACCGCGTTGACCGGCTTCCGCAAAGGCTGAGGGGGGCTGCTGTAGTTGAACCTTCGCCAGTTCCAGATACCAGTCGCAGTATTCATCCCAGATGAATTCATAGACGGTGCGAGCGACGAGGTCGAAACGATACTCGGTAAAATGAATCGCGACCTCGGCTTCGGCGCGCTGTAGGCGGCTGTCGATCCAGCGGTCGGCGAAGGTGCGTTCGAGCGGACGACCTTCCTCCAGACCAACGTCCTGGTCCGCGCAGTTCATCAGGACGAAACGCGTGGCGTTCCACAGCTTGTTGCAGAAATTGCGGTAACCCTCGCAACGATTCAGGTCGAACTTGATATCGCGCCCCGGCGAGGCCAGGCTGGCGAAGGTAAAACGCAGCGCGTCGGTACCGAAGGCGGCGATGCCGTTGGGGTACTCCTTGCGGGTGTGCTTTTCGATCTGGCTTGCCTGCTTCGGATTCATCAAACCGGAAGTGCGTTTTTCCACCAACGCATCGACGCCGATGCCATCGATCAGGTCGATCGGGTCGAGCACGTTGCCCTTGGACTTGGACATCTTGTGGCCTTCGGCATCGCGGATCAGGCCCGTTACGAACACTTCGCGAAAGGGAATCTTGCCGGTCAGATGCTTGGTCATGATCACCATGCGGGCGACCCAGAAGAAAATGATGTCGAAGCCCGTAACCAGGACCGAAGAAGGCAGATACAGATCGAGCGCGTGATTCGACTTGACCGGGTACTCCGGCGTCCAGTCGAGCGTGGAGAAGGGCCACAAGGCGGAGGAATACCAGGTGTCGAGGACATCTGGATCGCGCTTAAGATTCGATTCGGAAAGAAAACTCTTATAAGCGGGATTGTCCAACGCTTTGTCCGCAATTTCGTAGATTAGTTTGAGTTGAGCGTGTTTGTCCTGTTTCCCCGTCTTCGCAAAATACTCAAGACATGCCTCGATCTCATTGTGAGCAACAATGACTTCACCATCTGAGGTGTACCACGCCGGAATTTGGTGTCCCCACCAAAGCTGGCGGGAAATGCACCAGTCCTGAATGTTGTTGAGCCACTGGTTGTAGGTATTGACCCAGTTTTCCGGCACGAAGCGGATTTCTCCGGAGGCCACGCATTCCAGCGCCTTCTGGGTGATGCTCAAGCCATCCGGGGCGGGCTTGGTCATGGCGACGAACCACTGGTCGGTCAGCATCGGCTCGATGGCCGCATGGGTACGGTCGCCGCGGGGCACCTTGAGTTTGTGTTTTTCGGTCTTTTCGAGCAGGCCCATGCCTTCCAGGTCGATGACGATTTGCTTGCGGGCTTCGAAGCGATCGAGTCCGCGATATTTCTCCGCGCCGTTCTCGTTGATCTTTGCATCCAGGGTCAGGATATTGATCAACGGCAAGCGGTGCCTTTGACCCACCTCATAGTCGTTGAAGTCATGGGCCGGCGTGACCTTGACGCAGCCTGAGCCGAATTCGCGGTCGACATAAGGGTCGGCGATGACCGGGATCGCACGGTCGGTCAGCGGCAGCTTCACATTCTTGCCGATGAGGTGGACGTAGCGTTGATCCTCTGGATGCACCATGACCGCGGTGTCGCCGAGCATGGTTTCCGGGCGTGTGGTAGCGACAGTGAGATGCCCCGAGCCATCGGTGAGGGGATAGCGGATATGCCATAGATAGCCGTCTTCCTCCTCCTGCACCACTTCCAGATCGGACACCGCGGTGAGGAGCTGCGGATCCCAGTTCACCAGGCGCTTGCCGCGATAGATCAAGCCCTCCTTATAGAGCCGAACGAAGCTTTCGGTCACGGTCTTGGACAGGCCGGCATCCATAGTGAAGCGCTCTCTCGACCAGTCGGGCGAGGTGCCGAGCCGTCTCATCTGGCGGGAGATGGTCGAGCCGGAAATTTCCTTCCACTCCCAGACTTTTTCAACGAATTTTTCGCGACCGAGATCGTGGCGCGACACTCCCTGCTCATCCAGTTGCCGCTCTACCACGATCTGCGTGGCGATGCCTGCATGGTCGGTGCCCGGCTGCCACAGCGTGTTCCAGCCGAGCATGCGATGGTAGCGAATCAGCGCATCCATCAGTGTGTGCTGGAAGCCATGGCCCATGTGCAGCGTGCCGGTGACGTTGGGCGGCGGCAACAGGATGCAGTAGGCATGTTCCTGCGGTTTGTTGCGGTCGAGTCCGGCCTTGAAATAGCCTTGCCCTTCCCAGTGTTCATACCAGCGTCGCTCGATTGCGGCCGGCTCGAAGCTTTTGGAGAGTTCCATCTATGGGGTCGATAATTCGCGAATGTGGGCGGTAAGCGGCGAATTATACCGGAGCGTTAATGCTAGTCTGCGCTGTCGGCGTCGTTTTCAGCCCCGTCGGGCGGTTTCAAGGCGGCTTCGAGTCGGGGTAACAATTCGTCTTTGGCGCGGTTGGCGAGCAGGGCGACAAGATGATCGGTGATGCCGTCCATCGCCCTGATCACCAGTTGCGGCATTTGTTCGTCGAGCCAGGCCTCGATCTCCTGGGCGAGCAAAGCCTGGCGATCCATCAGCAACTGGCTGACTCGCTGGCGCAAGGCCAGCTCTATCCTCAGCGCTACACGGGCTTCGGATTCGGTGCTGGCGGTTTCACCGCACGGGTTATCGGTAGCCGGCGCCAAGATTGGCTCGTTCACCACATCAGTGAGTACCGGCACGTCCTCCACTGAGCAGGCATCGGCAACTTCGGTCTGTTCCTCCGGGTCGTGTGGCTCACTCCCGCTTCTCGCCACGAAGCTGCGCCGACGCATCAGGGCATCCGCCTGATCGAGCAGCTTCTTACTCACAGCGGCTCCCTGCCCAGGTCGCGGAACTGGATTTCATAACCGCGATCGCGATAGAACTTGACGCGCTCACGTGCCGACAGGCGCACGGCATCGTCTTCGCTGACGACTTCCACCAGATATTCGAAGCGGCTGAAGCCGGGCGGAAGTTCGTTGCTGAGATTAAGCAGCTTCTCATGCTGTGGCATGACTTCCAGGCTGCTGGTGATCAGCACCGGCGTCTCGGCCGCGAGTGGTGAATCGGCTCGACAATGAGGCAAGAAACCGGTCGCCGGCTGCGTCCACAGCAATCGGTCGAAGCGCTCCGCCATTTCCTTGTCCGGTGCATAGACCAGGGTCGCGTGGGGCGCACCAGAGGGTTCCCGCCGCCGGCTGTACTGCATCAGCCAGGCGGCGGCGGATTGCAGGCGGTCTGCCGCGCCGTGGCAGAAAAGCACCTTTGTCATGCGGTTTGGATGCCGGCCTATTCGACTTGGGCACCGCTACGCGCGAGCAGGAAATGCGTGAGCAGCGGCACCGGGCGACCGGTGGAGCCCTTCTTTTCCCCCGATTTCCAGGCGGTGCCGGCGACATCGAGGTGGGCCCAGTCGAACTTCTTGGCGAAGCGCGACAGGAAACATGCGGCGGTGATGGTGCCGGCCGCGCGTCCGCCGATGTTGGCCATGTCGGCAAACGGGCTTTTCAGTTGCTCCTGATAATCGTCCCACAACGGCAGGCGCCAGGCGCGGTCGTAAGCGTTCTGGCCGGCATTGAGCAGGTCGCGGGCAAGACCGTCGTCGTTGGCGAACATGCCGCTGGCGACATGACCCAAAGCGATCACACAAGCGCCGGTGAGGGTGGCGATGTCGATCACGCAGGCCGGTTCGAAGCGTTCCGCATAGGTCAGCGCATCGCAAAGTATCAGGCGGCCCTCGGCATCGGTGTTGAGAATTTCTATGGTCTGGCCGGACATCGATGTGACGATGTCGCCTGGGCGGCTGGCGCTGCCACCGGGCATGTTCTCGACAGTCGGGATGAGACCGATGACGTTTGAAGGAAGAGCCAGCTCGGCTATGGCCTTCATGGTGCCGAGCACACTTGCGGCGCCAGACATGTCGTACTTCATCTCGTCCATTTCAGGACCGGGTTTCAATGAAATGCCGCCGCTGTCGAAGGTGACGCCCTTGCCGACTAGCACCACGGGCTTGTCGCCTCGCTTTCCGCCATTATGGCGCAGCACAATGAACTTCGGCGGCTGGTGCGAGCCGCGCGTCACCGACAACAATGATCCCATACCGAGTTTTTCCATGTGGGCCTGGTCCAGCACCTCAACCTTGAGGCCGCTTTGCCTGCGAAGCTCTAGGGCCTGCTCGGCGAGATAGGTCGGGGTACACACGTTTCCCGGCAAGTTGCCAAGATCCTTGGCCAGGTTCATGCCGGCGGCGATGGCAATTCCTTGGGACAAGGCTTGCTCGGCCCCGGCCAGGTCGGTGCGGCTTTCCACCGACAGGGTCAGTTTGCGCAATGGCCGGCGCACTTCGTCCTTCTTTGATTTGAAACGATCGAACCGATAGAGCGCCTCGAATACCATCAGCGCCGTCTGGCGGATGCGCCAAGACATATCGCGTTTCTTCACCGGTAATTCGGTCAATGTCAGGCAGGCGTCGAATGCGCCGGTTTCGTTGAGGATGCGAACGGTTGTCGCGATGGCGTCGCGAAATTCCTTTTCCCGGAAATCCTTTTCCTTGCCCAATCCGACCAGCAATACGCGGTCGCACAGCGTTCCTGGCACGTTGTGCAGCAACAGGGTGCTGCCCGATTTGCCTTCCATGTCGCCGCGGCGGAGCAGGTCGGATATATAGTTATCCGACGCCAAGTTGAGAATTTCGCCGGGCACGGAAAGCTTGCGCGGTTCGAACACGCCAACGACGACACAAGCGGAACGCTGTTTTTCCGGGCTACCGCTTTTTATGCTAAATTCCACTTGTTGCTCCTTGCATAGGTTTGGGAAGGCCGTTCTCTTTAGCGAAAATCGGCAACTTTTTCGATTATCCCCAAATTCATTGCCTAAAGTCAAAACCAAGATGATTTTTCAGCGCGCGGCCCTGCGCGAATTCGCCAATACCGCCATCGCGGTCTTCGTTGCGTTGTTTGCGATCACGCTGACTATTCTGTTGATTCGCCTACTTGACCAGGCGGCCGGTGGCACGGTGGCTTCCGAAGCGGTTGTCGCCATGTTGGGCTTTAGCGCACTGAATTATTTGCCGCACCTGTTGTCGCTGACCCTGTTCGTCGCCGTGCTGTTGTCCTTATCGCGCTCCTACAGGGATTCCGAGATGTTGGTGTGGTTTTCCTGCGGAATGTCGCTAACCGCCTGGGTGAGGCCAGTGTTGACCTTCGCCTTGCCGATGGTGGCGACGATCACCGCGCTGGCCTTGTTCCTGTCGCCGTGGGCTCTTTCCAAGAGCGCCGAATTCCGCCTCAAGATGGATAGCCGCGATGATGTCTCGCGGGTCGCTCCCGGCGCGTTCAAGGAGTCCTCGTCGTCTGATCGGGTATTCTTCGTCGAGGCAGTGGCCGGCAATGAAGCGCTGGTGCGCAATGTCTTCATCAGCTCGGTGCAACATGGCCGGCTCGGTGTGATGGCGGCGGCGCAGGGACACCAGGAAAACATGCCCAACGGCGATCGCTTCCTGGTGCTGGAAAACGGCCGCCGCTATGAAGGCTCGCCAGGACAGGCCGATTATCGCGTGATGGAATTCGAGCGCTACGCCGTGCGCGTCGCGACGCGTGAAGCTCAGGGCATCGAAGTGACGCCGAAAAATTTGCCCTTGATGCAACTGATTGCCAATCCGAGTGCCCAGAACATGGGTGAGTTGTTATGGCGCATTGGGATTCCGTTGGCGGCACTCAACCTGGCGTTATTGGCGATTCCCTTGTCGTTCGTCAATCCGCGCGCCGGAAGAACGAATAATTTGATCTTTGCCGTGCTCACTTTTTATATCTATAGCACGTTGATCAGCGTCAGTCAGAACTGGGTAGTCCAGGGCCGGCTTGGCTTCGAGATCGGCGTGTGGCTGGTGCATGTGGTGATGTTCGTGCTGCTGTTGCTGCTGTTTTCCCGTCGGTTGGTGGTGTTTTCATGGGTTCGGCTATGGGGCTGAAAGTCTATGAACGCTATCTGGCGCGGGAAATATATGCCGCCACGGCGCTGGTGCTGTTGGCTTTCCTGATGTTATTTGGATTTTTCGACCTGATCCATGAATTCGAGGATATCGGCAAGGGTGGGTATCAGTTGCAGCACGCCGCCGGCTTCGTGTTGCTGAGTGTGCCGGGCCACAGCTACGAGTTGTTCCCGATCGCCGTCCTCATTGGCACGCTGTATGCGCTGACGCTCCTCGCCCACCATTCCGAAATCATGGTGTTGCGGACCGCCGGTTTGTCCACCGTCAGCCTGCTGGTGACACTGGCAAAAGTCGGCATGACTTTCATCGTATTGACCTTTCTCATCGGCGAGTACGTCGCACCGCCAGCGGAAAAGGCTGCCCAGCAATTGCGCCTCAAGGCGTTGAGTTCGATGGTGGCGCAGGAGTTTCGTTCCGGCCTGTGGATCAAGGACGAAATGAGTTTCGTCAATGTGCGCTATGTACTCCCCGACACGCATTTACGCGGCGTCCGGATTTACGAATTCGACAAGCAACACCAGTTGCGGTCGATCAGCGATGCGGAGGAAGGCGAATTCCAGGCTCCCGACCGCTGGCGTCTCAGCAGAGTCATGCGGACGGTGTTCGAGGGAGACGCCGCCCGGGTGAGCCGAATGCCCGATCTGATTTGGCACTCGGCGCTGACCCCGAATATTCTCTCGGTCCTGATGGTGAAGCCTGAGCGCATGTCCTTCGTCAATCTGTTTCAATACGTCCGGCATCTGGAGGAAAATCAGCAGAGAGCCCAACGATACTCGATCGCGTTGTGGAAAAAGCTGGTATATCCTCTCGCGGCCCTGGTGATGATGGCGCTGGCGCTGCCTTTTGCTTACATGCAGGACCGGCAGGGCGCGGTGAGCCTGAAAGTGTTCGCAGGGATCATGCTGGGCATTACCTTTCATATGCTGAATGGATTGTTTTCCAGTCTCGGTGCGATCAACAACTGGACGCCGTTTTATTCCGCAATTACGCCCAGCGGCTTGTTTCTACTGGCGGCGGCGGGGATGCTCTGGTGGGTGGAGCGGCGCTAGATCAGGCGCTGGCGACGATCCGCGTGCCGGCCAGCCGGTCGTGCAGAAACTGCCGGTCGCGGTCGAACAGAGCCCAGATCAGTCCGGCGCCGAAAAACAACAGGGATGGAAAACACAGCGCAAAACGCAGGATTGCCTGCGGCAGGGTAATCCTGCCGCCGGTCAGCGCGCTTTCCAGCCGGAGTTTCCAGGTTTGCATTGCCAGCGTTTGTCCGCCGTGCCGCCAGAACCAGAGGAAATACACCAACAATACCAGCAATAGATGAGTGAGCAACACCGGGCCGGGCGGCACCGATTGCACGCCGATAGCGATGGCTAGGTGCGGTAGCATGAACGTGACCGAAAGCACGCCGAGCAGCAGCAGCGATTCGTAAAGCATACTGGCCAGGCGACGACCGATGCCGGGAGGGCTTGGCCGTGTGGCTATGGTCGAACCGCGCACGAAATCACTGTCTTGGCTCCGTTGTGGGAGACGCAGACGGCGGTACGGAACTTGGCGCGACGATCGGGCCGGCCGGCGGCGTCACCGATGTCTCGGGCGATTTGACAGCCGGCTTGGCTATCGAAGCAGGGGCTGATTTCCCGATCTTGCCGGCGCCACTCTTGGGCTGCGGTTTTTGCTTGGCGTCTTGTTGCAGGCGTTGTTTTTCAGCGTCGGGCAGACTCTCGTATTCCTGCCACCGCTGCTTGACTGTCTGGCGTTGCTCGGGCGGTGCTTTTTGGAGGGTCTTGTACTGTTCTCTTGCCCGCTTGCGGTCTTCGGGCGAAAGGCTGATCCAGGCCTTCATGCGACGTTGGAGGCGTTGTTGCTCCTCGACCGACAGCGTCGGGTAGCGTTGCGCTATGCCCAGCCACTTCTTGCGTCGATAGGATTCGAGTTTGTCCCACTCTCCCGAGAGCGGCGCCAGTACCTCCCGTTGCTGTGGCGAGAGTTCCACCCACTTCGGCTGCTTCAGCGGGGGAATTATGGCGGCGTCGGCGGGATTGACTAGCGCCAGCGCCAGGACCAGGACCAGACTTACTGCGGAGACGATGGCGAGGAGTGGTCGAGCCATGTGTGAAAACCGCGATCCAGATAAGCATTGATCGGCAGATCGTCGGCGAGCAGGGCACTGTCGACTTCCTCGAATTCGGCCGCCTGCTGAAAACTGTTCCAGTAATACGTGCCAACTACGCCACCAGCCAAGGCGATCAGAGCGGCCAGCGTACGGACTTGGGGCAACAACACGTCGCCGACGGCTTGACCGATTCCAGCCAGGCTCAAGCCGCCAATCGCTGTCTTTTGATGCAGCAATGCCTGTTGTCTGGCAGCCATGAGCTTATCGCAGGTATTTCGGTCGAGGTTGCCAGCACCGTGATCGAGGATATGCCTGATTTTGTAGGTCAATTCGAGTTCGTCGTGAGGATGATGGTTCATAATTCTATGCCTAAGGTCTTGAGCGCCGTTGCCAGCGTGTGGGTAGCACGCGAGCAGTGGGTTTTCACGCTACCCTCGGAACAGCCCATAGCCGCAGCCGTCTCGGCGATATCCATGTCCTCCCAGTAACGCATGAGGAAGGCTTCACGTTGACGCGGCGGCAGCTTCTCGATTTCTTTTTCAATTAAGGCAAGTACTTGCGATTGTTCGAGGCTGCCGTGCGGCGTCCCAATATTCGACCCCTCGTGAGCCTGTAAAGTTTCAAGTGGATCTCCATCCTCATCGTCTTCCGGGGTAAACGAGGAGAGCAGGGTGGTCCACAGCGAGCGCACCTTCTGCCGACGATAGAAGTCGCGGATGGTGTTTTGCAGTATGCGCTGGAACAACATCGGCAGTTCGCCCAGCGGCTTGTCACCATACTTTTCGGCGAGTTTCAACATCGCGTCCTGGACGATGTCGAGAGCGTGTTCTTCATGGTGTACGGCGAACATCGCCTGCTTGAAGGCACGCCGTTCAACGCCGGCCAGAAACTCGGAAAGTTCGGTACGGGTGGACAGGAAGTATCCTCAATCGCCGCATCGGCGGGGAAAATATTCGAAAAAGAATAGAATAACCGATCAATGACTAAGCTGTAATGCCTTGACCAAAATCGGGCCAGCCAGTAAGGTTACAGGTTTTGACAGAGACTGAGTTGTGGAAAATAAGATGTTCTTGACCGGTGCGGAAATTGTAATCAGGTGCCTGCAGGAAGAAAAGGTCGAATTTGTGTTCGGCTATCCTGGCGGGTCGGTGCTGTACATCTACGACGCGATGTTCAAGCAGGACCAGTTCAAGCATATTCTGGTGCGTCACGAGCAGGCTGCGGTACACGCGGCTGACGCCTATTCCCGATCCTCGCAGCGCGTCGGCGTGTGCATGGTGACGTCGGGCCCCGGCGTCACCAATGCCGTCACCGGCATTGCCACGGCTTACATGGATTCGATTCCGATGGTGGTGATTACCGGCCAGGTTCCGACCGCCTACATCGGCCAGGATGCCTTCCAGGAATGCGATACCGTGGGCATCACCCGCCCCTGCGTCAAGCACAATTTCCTGGTGAAGGACGTCAAGGACCTGGCCCTTACCCTGAAGAAGGCTTTCTATCTCGCCAAGAGCGGCCGTCCCGGACCCGTTCTGGTCGATATCCCGAAAGATGTCAGCAATCACAAGTGCGAGTTCGAGTACCCGAAGAGTGTTGCGATGCGTTCCTACAATCCTGTCGTCAAAGGACATAGCGGACAGATCAAGAAGGCCTTGCAGCTCCTGCTCGATGCCAAGCGGCCGATGGTGTATACGGGCGGTGGCGTGATTCTCTCCGATGCGGCGGGGAAACTCACCAAGCTGGTCAAGTCGTTGGGCTTCCCGGTGACCAATACCTTGATGGGGCTGGGGGGATATCCGGGAACCGACAAGCATTTCGTCGGCATGCTGGGCATGCACGGCACCTACGAAGCCAACATGGCGATGCAGAACTGCGACGTACTGCTGGCCATCGGCGCCCGTTTTGATGACCGAGTCATCGGCAATACCGCACACTTCAATGAGGTACAGCGCAAGATCATTCACGTCGACATCGATCCGTCGTCGATATCCAAGCGCGTCAAGGTGGATGTGCCGATCGTCGGCAATGTCGCCGACGTTCTCGACGACCTGCAAAAGCAGCTCGATGCCGTCGAGGCCAAGTCAGACGCCAAGGCGCTGGCCGCCTGGTGGACCCAGATCGAGGCATGGCGTGCCAGGAACTGCCTGAAATACAAGCAGAACAGCAAGGTCATCATGCCGCAACTGGTGATCGAGAAACTCTACGAAGTCACGGGAGGTGACGCCATCGTCACCTCCGATGTCGGCCAGCATCAGATGTGGGCGGCGCAATACTACAAGTTCGACAAGCCGCGTCGCTGGATCAACTCCGGCGGTCTCGGTACCATGGGTTTCGGCCTGCCGGCGGCCATGGGTGCGCACTTCGCCAATCCAAAAGCGACCATCGCCTGTGTTACCGGTGAAGCCTCGATTCAGATGTGCATCCAGGAATTGTCGACCTGCAAGCAGTATCGTTTGCCGATCAAGATCATCAACCTGAACAATCGCTACCTCGGGATGGTGCGGCAGTGGCAGGAGATGTTTCACGGCAATCGCTATGCCGAGTCATATGTCGATGCCTTGCCGGATTTCGTCAAGCTGGCCGAATCATACGGCCATGTCGGCATGCATATCGTCAAGCCGCAAGATGTTGAGCCGGCGCTGCGGAAGGCCTTCACGACGCACAAGAACGAACTCGTCTTCATGGATTTCATCACCGACCAGACGGCCAACGTATTCCCCATGGTTGCAGCAGGCAAGGGTCTTTCCGAGATGATCCTGGCCGAAGAACTGTGAAGCACTAGGAACGACAAGATATGCGACACATCATTTCAATACTTCTGGAAAACGAAGCGGGCGCGTTGTCACGTGTTTCCGGCCTGTTCTCGGCGCGTGCCTATAATATCGAATCCCTGACCGTAGCTCCGACCGAAGACCCTTCGCTGTCGCGTATGACCATCGTCAGTGTCGGTTCGGACGATGTCATCGAGCAGATTACCAAGCAGTTGAACAAGTTGATCGAGGTCGTCAAGGTGGTCGATCTTTCCGAGGCGGCCCATGTCGAGCGCGAGCTGATGTTGGTAAAGGTCCGCGCCACCGGCAAGGATCGCGAGGAGATGAAGCGAGTTGCCGACATTTTCCGCGGCCGCATCATCGACGTGACCGAGTCCACCTATGTCATCGAACTGACCGGTAACAATTCCAAGCTCGACGCCTTCCTCGAGACCATCGGCAAGGCGCTGATCCTGGAGACGGTACGCACCGGCGTTTGTGGCATCGGCCGCGGCGACAGGATACTCAAAGTTTGATTCAAACCCCAGTGGAGGCGAGAGCGCCGCGCCGGACCATCTGCCGGCGGCGCCATGTTTCCGGTGGCTTCCGTGACTATTTAGAAAGAGGAAACTCATGAAAGTGTATTACGACAAGGACGCCGACCTTTCTCTGATCAAAGGCAAGAAGGTCACCATTGTGGGCTACGGCTCGCAGGGCCATGCCCATGCCAACAACTTGAAGGATTCAGGCGTTAAGGTGACAGTCGGCCTGCGCAAGGGCGGCGCTTCCTGGAACAAGGCCAAGAAAGCCGGCCTGAAGGTCGAAGAGGTCGCCAAAGCGGTGAAGGACGCCGATTTCGTCATGATGCTGTTGCCGGACGAGCAGATCGGCGCCGTGTACGCCGCCGAAGTCGAGGCCAACCTGAAGAAAGGCGCAACCCTGGCGTTTGCCCACGGCTTCAATATTCACTACGGCCAGGTTACGCCGCGCGCCGACATCGATGTCGTCATGATCGCGCCGAAGGGGCCTGGTCACCTGGTTCGCTCGACCTACGTCCAGGGTGGCGGCGTACCTTCGCTGATCGCCGTGCATCAGGACACGTCCGGCAAGGCCCGCGACATGGCTCTGTCGTATGCGGCGGCCAATGGTGGCACGCGCGGCGGCGTCATCGAAACCTCTTTCCGCGAGGAAACCGAGACCGACCTTTTCGGCGAACAAGTCGTCCTGTGCGGCGGCACCGTCGAACTCATCAAGGCCGGATTCGAAACGCTGGTGGATGCCGGTTACGCGCCCGAGATGGCGTATTTCGAGTGCCTGCATGAACTCAAGCTGATCGTCGATCTGATCTACGAAGGCGGCCTGGCGAACATGCATTACTCGATCTCCAACAATGCCGAGTACGGCGACATCACCCGCGGGCCCCGCATCGTCACCGACGATACCAAGCTCGAAATGAGGAAAATCCTCAAGGAGATCCAGAGCGGCCAGTATGCCAAGGAGTTCATTCTCGAGAACAAGGCCGGTGCGCCGACACTGCTGGCTCAGCGCCGCAACCTGGCTGCGCATCAGATCGAAGTGGTCGGTGAAAAATTGCGCGACATGATGCCGTGGATCAAGAAGAACAAGCTGGTCGATCAATCGAAGAACTAACTGGACAGGCGCATGGATGAGTCCGTGGAGCATGGCTGAACGCCTGTCCACGTTCACCACTTTCAAAGTATGAACTATCCTCATCCGCTGATCGCCCGCGAGGGCTGGCCGTTCATCGGCATCACGCTGGGTTTCGGCTTGATGGTGACCGGGGCCGCTGGCTGGCTGTGGGCGTCGCCGCTGTGGCTGGCGTTTATCTTCTGTCTCCAGTTCTTCCGCGATCCGCCGCGGCCGATCCCAGGGGACGCGAAAAGCGTGCTGTCGCCGGCCGACGGCCGCATCGTCGCCATCGAGCCGGTGCGCGACACCTGGCTGGATCGGGAGGCTCTCAAGGTCAGCGTATTCATGAACGTCTTCAATGTTCATTCGAACCGCAGCCCGGTCGATGGTGAGGTCAGGCAGCGCTGGTATCATCCCGGCAAGTTCGTCAATGCCGATCTCGACAAGGCGTCTACCGAAAACGAGCGCAACGCGCTGTGGTTGCGCACGACCACCGGCCACGATGTCACCTGTGTCCAGGTGGCTGGACTGATTGCGCGGCGCATTCTCTGCTATGTCGGCGCAGGCGAAGTCCTACGGCGCGGCCAGCGCTACGGTTTCATCCGCTTCGGTTCGCGAGTCGATGTCTATCTGCCGTTGGACAGCCGGATCAAGGTGACGATAGGCGACAAAGTCAGGGCGTCCGCAACCATACTGGCGGAATTGGGATGATTCCCCGGGAGAGCCTACTACCCTTACAATGTAGGTGTGACCATCAGACCGCGTGATATCGATATGCCCGTGATTCGCCCCCGCAAAGTCCTGATGAATCCCGAACTCCGGCGACGCGGCATATACATCCTGCCCAACCTGTTTACCACCGCGGCGCTGTTCGCCGGCTTCTATGCCATCGTCCAGGCCATGAACGGCCGCTTCGAATATTCGGCGGTCGCCATATTCATCGCCATGGTGTTTGACGGACTGGACGGCCGCGTCGCCAGGCTGACGCATACCCAGAGCGCTTTCGGCGCCGAGTACGACTCTCTTTCCGACATGGTGTCGTTTGGCGCCGCGCCGTCCTTGGTGGTTTATGAGTGGGCGCTGAAGGGGATGGGCAAGCTCGGCTGGATCGCGGCGTTTATTTACTGCGCTTGCGCTGCACTGCGTCTGGCCCGATTCAATACCAATATCGACATCGTCGATAAACGCTACTTTCAGGGCTTGCCGAGTCCCGCCGCTGCGGCATTGGTGGCCGGGCTGGTCTGGGTTATGCTCGACCTGGGCTACACTGGTCAGGAGGCGCGCTGGTATGCCTGCATTCTGACCATCTTCGCCGGCGTCACCATGGTCAGCAACGTCAAGTACTGGAGCGGCAAGGACATCAACCTGAGGCGCAGCGTACCTTTCATCGTGGTGCCGGCCATCGGCCTCGGCTATATCCTGCTTGGCAGCTATCCGCCGGGCGTGCTGTTCGCCCTCTTCCTCGGTTATGCCTTGTCAGGCTATGTGACCTGGGCCTGGCAACGGCTACGCCATCGCAAGACGAGTTGACGCTGACGCGATGTTGCGTTTATAGTCGGACCATCATGACGCTTCTCGGATTTTCCGCCTTGTTCCTGATTCTCTCCGGCCTGGTGCTGGCGAGACTGCCGCTGCGCTCCGCGCTGCGGCCGCTGCTGCGCCGCGCGCGCTAAATAACCCTACCCACAATTTGGCAGTACCTTGAGCTTGGCGGCTGGTCCGCCCGGCGTGGCGAGATCGCATTCTGATTTTCCTGGAGAAGATGATGGCTAAAGAACACTTGGTGATATTCGACACAACTCTGCGCGATGGCGAGCAAAGTCCGGGCGCCTCGATGACCCGCGAGGAGAAAGTGCGCATCGCGCGGCAACTGGAGAAAATGCGTATCGACGTGATCGAAGCCGGCTTCCCCGCCGCCTCCAACGGCGACTTCGAGGCGGTCCGCGCGGTTGCCGAAACGATCAAGGACAGTACCGTCGCCGCGCTGTGCCGCACCAACGACAAGGACATCGCACGCGCCCTTGAGGCCATCAAGCCGGCCCGATCCGGGCGTATCCACACCTTCATCGCGACCAGTGCCATCCATATGGAAAAGAAACTGCGCATGTCGCCGGACGAGGTCGTCACCGCCGCAGTCAACGCCGTGCGCTATGCCCGTAATGGCACCGACAACATCGAATTTTCCCCGGAGGACGCAGGACGTTCCGAGCTCGATTTCCTCTGCCGCATCATCGAGGCGGTGATCAAGGAAGGCGC
>Ga0172379_10003388_pt1 | contig 25498 bp, 12 predicted proteins | sample GrowelOW334metaG_FD_119756 | JGI IMG/M metagenome (GOLD analysis project Ga0172379, IMG submission 119756) | Groundwater microbial communities from an aquifer near a municipal landfill in Southern Ontario, Canada - Groundwater well OW334 metaG | ecosystem: Environmental > Aquatic > Deep...
ATCGCCGCAAATCGCTCGGGATATGCGATCGCAAATTTCCACGTCCCAAGTCCGCCCATGCTTATTCCTGTCAAATATATTCTATTGGTATCAATGGGAAGTTTTGACAGAACTTCATCAAGCATTGCGTTCAACGCTTCAGCATTCCATCGCTGACCATCAGGACATTGCGGGGAGATAACGATGAACGGAAAATCATCTTTCGTATCGACAACCTTTGGAAGACTGTGTACTTTTAATTTATTCGGATCATTTCCACGCTCGCCTGAGCCATGGAGAAAAACAATAAGCGGCCACAGCTTTTTTTCTTGTGAAAAAGATTTTGGCGTATAAACAAGAAGATCATAACCGACATTTTTAACGATCTGTTTCTCAACATGCTGCGGATGCTGACCTTGGCTAATGATCCATTCTTTTGATGAATTACATCCGATCATTGTCATAAGAATTAGAAATAGTAAATGATTCGATTGCAAATGGAGGAGGGACTGTTTCACTATTCTACTTTTTCCTTTTGATCACCTTGCATGAAAAGGGATTCAGTATCACTTTTTTTGAATCGACAGTGAAAGTCTTTTTCTTATTATGATAGTTCAGAAGAAACATATACGAATATTTTTTCCCGTACCGAATAACAAACTGTATGTCCGGATCTGAAACCTTTGCCTCTCTTTTAATTTTATCAAAAGAAACTATATTATCGTACAATTCTAAATGTTCATCAGTTGAGTATCCAAACGCATACCCTAAGGTTGTTATCATCCCTTGTTCGATATTTTTGCGAAGACCACATATCTCGCCTGTCTTTGTTTTTGATACCACTTCACCGTTTAGAGATTGGAATATATGTTTTTCGTTGAAGAGCGTGAATACATCTTCAATGCCAAATGCATCAACCTTGTTGGAACTGCTTGATTTTGAATATTGAATATTCAACTCATCTTTGAGAATTGTACATGGATTAAGATAGTTGTCAAACACCGGTATTACAGGATAAAGTATTAAATGTCCTCCTTTTTTTACATAGAGAACAAGAAGCTTCTGTGTGTCACTATCCATGAATTCAGTTGATACAACCCAGAGTTGTTTATAATTCAGCAATGTATCGATAGAATTGGTTTGCAAATCTTTGATATCATAATTGAAATTCAACGTTTGTAGTCCGCGCAGAAGTCCATTAAACAAAACCTCTTCTCTCACAAATCTCGGATCGTAAAAGAGACCAAGTTTCTCAACAAAAAGTCGCCGTTCTTTAAGCATTTGCGAAGTCGTCAGTTCCGTATAGAAATACGGTTTATAGAATCCGATACCAATACTCGCTTTTGTTTCACTTAGTAGCAGATTATCCTTTTCTCTTCGAATGAACGTACCGATCTTTTTCGTCGCTGAATATAATGGTGATTTTAAAGCTCGAGCATTAAGAGGTGTTTGATAATAAAAAGTTTTTCCAAAAAAACCTTTCCCCTTGGGATTCACACCTTGCGAGAACATGTAATAATTGAAACTCTTTAGACCATGTGCGAGTGATGCATAGTAAAATGTCTCCATATCATTTGCATCACACCGTACGTGATGTTCACGTGTTCCTGCCTGAAATTCTGCCGCCCACACAGGTCCGTACGGCTGCATTGCCTCAAGAATTTTATTACAGGCCAAATCTGAGTGTGCATTTCTAAAAGAAACAAATTCCGGAATATGATCTAGGCCAAACACGATATCGGTTCGTGTTCTCATAATCTCTTCGTATGTACTAATTAACATTGGCAGTTCCGCTGCATTGCCATAAATCCAACCGGGTATATTGTGTGCCAATTGAACTGTAATATTGTGACTTCTAATTTTTTTAATCAATATATCCAGATACAACGCATAATAGTGTCTGTAGAAGAGATGAAAGTCATAATAGACACAATACTCTTGTCGGTTCTCAATTATTCCTCTTGGAGTTACAATTTTTTCAAACGATGCAATGCTGGTTCCATACGTCTTATTCAACTTCTCAATGATGCCGTATTTTTCTTTAAGGAACTGCCTGAACAATGTCGTCACAGATTCATTATAATCAATTTTACCGGACAGCCATTGGAATACCCCTACCTCGTTGCATACCTGCATCATCACAATCGGACCGCCGTTATCTTCTTGGTATTTGGCAATAAGCGGCATAACCTTCTCATACCACAGAAAAGAATACTGAAGAAATTCGTCAGACATGTACGACATTAGATCGGGAGAGATTATATTCCCGTGTTCGTCCAATGCATGCGCGCTCTTTGTGCAGCGATTCAATAGCCAGGACGGAAGTCCATGCGATTCATATTCAGCAAGAATATATGGACCAGGTTTTACAATTAGTTGTAATCCAACTTTTTTACATAACTCAAAATACTTAACCAAGTTTCGAGCAGGGTGTGTCTTACCTGTAAAATCAAATATATTTTCCTCGTATTCGTGCCAACCCCACGGAATATATGTTGAAGTCGTATTTGCTCCAGATTCTTTCAGTAAAATTAAATGCTTTTCCCATAGTTTTGGATCGAGTCTGAAGTAATGAATTTCACCTGAGATAATAAAACTTGGTTTACCGTCTTTTAAAAAATATCTGCGATCCGCTGAAAAACTCATCGTTGTAATTCCTAATCCTAAAAAATAAATATCTCAATAACACACTACGGCGTACTTGTCACGCAAGCGTACGCTGACATCCAACCTGTGAATTCTGGCTTCTGCCTAAATGACAATGCAAGCCTCTGGGTATTAAACCTAACCGAGAATGAAATTTTTATTTTATTTTTTCCAATTATCAGTTCTAAATGATGAAGCAGGCAATCCCGTTTTATTAAAAAGCACCGCTTCAGCAATATCATCCCATGCGTAACGCACCGCGATCGGTTTTGTTACTTCGGTTGAACGAACAAGAAGCGTCTTCCCTTTAACCGTAACAGTTGCTTCTTTAAACACACTATCTTCTCCGGCTATTTCAAAATATGTTTTACCGTTACGCATTTTGATATTCAGACCGTCGGCGAATTCAAATAAAAGAATCATCGCATTGTTTTTAATTTTATAAGATTTGTATTTCGGTCCCGAGTACGGAATTTTTTTTGCGTAATCTTTCGCAAGCGCCCATCGTGCAAGCCTCTCTCCGACATCGGTTTTATTGGACGGATGGATATTTGATGCGTTGCCAATATCAAGTGTTACTGCCATACCGGTTTTTGGTACTGAAAGAGTCTGCAGTTGTGCTTCTCGCAGTCGCTGTGATTGTTCACCTTGCGAATAGTTGAAGGGTGCAATTTGCACGAAATAAAAAGAAAAGTCATTCTGCCAATCATTTCGCCAATTTTTTATCATCAACGGGAACAATGTCTTGTACGCTTCCGGATCCTTCGTGTTCGATTCTCCCTGATACCAAATTGCACCTTTCATAGCGTACGGAACCAGCGGCGCGATCATTCCATTGTATAATGTTGTCGGAGTCTGCGATGAAATTTCAAACAGCACTCTCGGACGTGTATAAAACTCACGGGACGCGACATCAAATACGCAGAATTTCGAATCTCTATACTCCGCAACTGGCATATATTTCCAATTTCCCGCCAGATTTATTTTTTCACTGTCGTCTTTGATCGTTGACTCAACCTGTCGAGGATGAATGTTCAATTGTTCTTTATGTCCCCAGAATCCGCCGCCACCACCGTTATCAATTACCTGCACTGCGATGGTGAGCAAGCTATCGTTCACAATTTCTGCAGGAACAGAATAGATTCTATTGATATTCCACGGACTTCCGGTATCAAGCCCTCCGATACGTTTTCCGTTGATGTAAGCAAGATCGCAATCATCAATCGGTCCAAATTCAAGCACAAGTTCTTTGTTCAGCCAATGTTTTGGTATTTCGATTTGTTTTCTAAACCACAAGACACCATCAAATTCTCCAACTTCAGTTTGTTCCCACCCTTTCGGAAGATTCATTTCCTTCCAACTGCTGTCATTGAAATCGGTACGAGCATACACTGAATCGTCAAACGTTAATCCTTTAAATTGTTCACCCATCGCACGGCTTGATATGTCTATCACTTTGTGTGAATAGAGCCACGCCATATATGCTGCAAACTGTTCTCTGCTCTGCTTCAGGTCAGAAGGAAAATCCAAATAATTCTTATGCTGCGTAATAAACTTCTCGCTTGTCCACGCTTGCACCGGCGTACCGCCCCATGCCGATTGGATCAACCCGATGGGTACGTTCAGTTCTTGATGCAATTTCTTTCCGAAGAAAAATCCCGTTGCTCCGAATTTTGATGCCACTTTAGGTGTGCACTCTTTCCATGTGCCAACACAAGTATCGTTTTGTTCCAATGAAATAGAGTGACCTACTGTAAATAACCGAATCTTCGGAAAGGCAGCGCGCTGAATTTCCATTGCAGAATTATCGATCGGATTCTCCGGCGGCCATCCTTCGAGGGGCATTTCCATGTTCGATTGTCCTGAACATAGCCACACTTCGCCGATTAAAACATTGTTCAGTTTCGTCGTGTCTCCGTTATGCACAAAGGAGATTGTGAACGGACCGCCTGCTTTCGGTGTTTTTAATTTCATCGTCCAGTGGCTGTCTGGTTGAACTATGCTCTTTACTTTTTTTCCCCACGATGGTGTAATGGAAACTATCGCTCCTGGTTTGCCTTTACCCCAAATGGGAGCATCACTTTTTTGTTGAAGTACAAGATTATCAGTGAACAGCGATGCTAAAGTGAATTGTGATGGTTGTGAAAAAGAAGAAAGTGAAAAAAACATTGTGACTGCTATAAAAAAAGAAATTGTCTTCATGATTAATTCCAAATTACGATAACGGAAAATATTATTTTAAATTTTTGAATCTATAGTGTGCGGTTATTTTTCCTTTTTTACAGCTTCTAACCAGCCACCAGTAAATCCTGCTCTTTTTAATCCTTTGATGATGTATGGATTATTCTTCATCACTTCCCAAACCAATCCGCTGCGATAATTCTCAATCATTAATGCGATTGGTCCCTGATCAATTCCTAAATAATCACGATCGAACCAGCCGTTTGGTGTTGCCGAAGTAATATATGTGGGATTAAATGCATCTAAAAATCCGTATTTTGTCCAAAGTCTGTCACCATACTTATTCCTCATTGCCTTCAAAGCAGGAATTGTAATTTCCGGCGCAAATGGAATTGATCCGCCTACTGCCGTTGGTGAAAGTGTGCCATCATCAACATGTTCATCGGCACCGGTTCCGCGAGCGGAATACGTACGGAAATTTCGTTTTATTCCATTGACGACAAACGAAGTGTCGTAGGCACCATCGCACGCTGTCATTCCCCAAATGGAATCGGAATAATCAATCCATTTGTTTGGATTCAATTTTGAATATTCATAATGAACATACGTAGCGCGACGGGAATTTTCAAAATAATCTATTCCTTTTTTCTGCATGTAAGAATCTTTTATTCCGCGAAAGTCGATCCACACATGGGAATATTGATGACCGAAAAGAGGCATAAAATTGAGATGTTCCTGACCATAATACTTCTCCCAAATATATGATGCAGTCCAAGCATCCCACACTGTTTCGGGAACAGGATGTGTGGGCGAACCAAGCGCAAGAATATATAAGATCATCGCTTCGTTATATCCATGCCAAATTGCGTCATGAAACCCATCTTCCGGTTTCCAACCCATTGCAACACCCTTGTAATCTGCCATTGCCCACTTCCAATCAATGCGCCGATAGAGTGAATCGGCAAGCATACGAATTTCTTTTTCCTCAGCAGTGTTTTTGTCGAAATACGATTGAGCAAACAACACACCTGCAAACAATAATGCAGTATCAATTGTTGAAAGTTCTACATTCTTGAAACGTGTTCCATCATCGTTCAAAAAATGATAAAAGAATCCGCGATATCCAATCATTCCTACTGGAGCATCGCTTTGTTTCCCTTTCCATAAAAACCGCAATGTTGTCAGCGTTCTGTTAATGGCATCGGCACGAGCAATGTAATTGCGCTCAACTGCTACTCCATACGATGTCAGTGAGAAACCGATTGCAGCAATGCTGGAGAACGTTAATGAAGGATACCGATCAGGTGTAAGCCCTGTTTCTTTTGGCGTCACATCTAGGAACCATTGGATCGTTCGTTGTTGAACGGTATCGAGAAAAGGATCAAATGCTACAGAATGTTTCGACTGAGAAAATAAATTTACAGATAGAATACTCAAAACGATAAAATTACAAATTTTTATTTTTTGCATAAAAACTCTTAGTGTAAGTTTTTCAAATAACCAAATCTGTTGTCACTAAAAAATCACTTCTGCCTTACCAGTGTTTTTCCGGTTACACCGGGTCTTCCTCCCATACCGGAATATGTTCTCGCTTTAATGTATGCTTCGGCATAGGGAACATCGGCTGCATAACCGTTCACAATTGCCATGTGCTCATACATTCCCCACCAATCCGCTGGACCTTGCGATTTTTGTTGGTAGAGTGCTTCTTGTTTTTTCTTTATCACTTCGGTAATATCAACATAGTCCGTTGGAAAAAATTGAAATGTTTTTGTGTGCGGACTGTTACTTGTTTCGTAAAAGTACAGATCAAATGTGAATCGTCGATCCAAATATACGCGCCATGCAAGCAGACCGGCTGCTTGATGATCGGTATGAACATCAAGAGGCCAGGTTGCAGTTACAACATCAGGATTTAATTTTAGAAGTATTTCAGTCAATTTGCTTGTATTGGTAGTATCAACAGCAAGCGATCCATCAATTCCGCCAAAGAATTGCACCGATGCTCCGCTAACCGCAGCGGCTTTTTGTGCTTCATCTGTGCGAATAGCGCGTGCTTCAGATTGAGTTTTTCCCCAAATACCAATTTCACCTGCGGTCATAGTAAGTATAATAACGGTATCACCAGTTGCAACGGAATTGGCAATCAAGCCGCCACATGATGCTTCCGCATCGTCCGGATGCGGAGAAATAACAACGAGTGTTTGACGTTTTGCTTTCTCTCCGCAGATGAGGAATGAAGCAATAAGAAATGCGAAAAGAAGAATTTTTTTCAAACTGGTGTCTCTAAAAATCATTATTCAATCATCAATTTCTTTAGCACTTCCAATCCCGTGGAAGTTTTTGTAATGGAAGCTGGAATGAGCAAAAATTCTCCTCCGGTTTGTGTATTGACAATTCGTGCCATACAGGGATAGCGTTCTCCGTTATTGGGGATTAAAATTTTTCTATCGGTGGTCGTAAACGCTAATGGCTGAAACATTAATGGCTTAGCAATTGCAAAATCGGTAAAAGCCTCTTCTACATTTCCGGCAAGCGGAGACATTCCGGAAAGTATTCCAGTAAATTCAACTCCTTTGCCTTCAACTTTAAATCCGAAAGCACCGCGCGATGTTTCCCACGAATTGAAAAAATCTCCTTTGCCCCACGAGATAACTCCGAATCGAGTCGGCTTGTCAACAGTTATATTATCGAAAGGATTAATCGGTCTCCATCCCAGTTGATCCATTTCAATTCCTATTTTTGTTGAATCGACATACAATCCACCTCCGCCACCCCCATCGAACACTTGAATGGCAATCACATTATCGCCGCCAAAGTTCAACGTGTTATATGCAGAATCGCCCGGTTGTAATACATACCGCCGGTACCGCTGCCAGCCCGCATCCGTTCCGACAAACGCACCGTTGACGTATGTCCAATCTTGATCGTCGATTTCTCCCAGATTAAATACAATTGTTTTCCCTTTTGCATTTGTGGAAAGTTGAAAATGCGTTCTATACCAACCCCATCCATCATATTCTTCGTTTAAATGTCTTTCCCACAGATCTGGAACGTTGATCGTATCCCAATCATTTTCTGCAAGTTCAGGTTTATACCAGCCGTTCACAAATCCCGTTTCATTTTCGTGTGCTATATAAATACCATCACGCGCCGTTTTGAACTTCCAATCGTTTAACAGTTTGTAACCAATGGCGGCGCGATGTTCATACCAATCAACAACACCTCCGGTTTCACCCATTGTTCCGCGATTGTGCATCGTTGCACCATAGAAAGCGATGGTGTTGCCACGATCAAGAAATTTTGTCAACACTGGACGAATTTCCTCGCCTGATATTGTCTTCATCGGAAGTGCGTTACCTGGAATAATGAGTGCTGAGATATTCATTGTATCGAGATATAAAAGCTGATTGATCGATACATATTTTTTCGGAAGTCCTTCCGGCAATGGAGCCGAGAATGTGCTGTCAAAAAAAACCGCTGCAGTTCTTTTTTTGAGCGCGGGATAATCGACCGGTTTAAAGTTCGGCAGAGCGGCAGCATCTGGTTGTGTTTTCTGCACAACATCTACTCGTTCTGCACCTTCAACAGTAACAGTTTTTGGTGACTCTACAATCTTTACGCGCGGATCTGTTACTCGAATATGAAGCTTCCCATTTTTTTGTATGAGAATAATTTCGCCTTTGGGAAGTGGAAGAGTTGCATTCCAATCTTTCCATTCCATCGGTACATTTGGCGATACACGAATGCGAGCACAACCAGGTTCAAGAATTTCAGTGCCGAGTAATCCTTCAACAATTGCATCCTGATACGAACCAGCAGCGGTTAAAAATGCAAAACCGCCTTCGGTAACACCTTCAATAGAAGTAAGTTCTTCCATTAATCCGGGAAAATGTTCGTCCTCGAGAGTTTTGGAACAACATTCAAGAAGGTGAATTCCTCCTTCAATATCACCGTTGCGTAATCGCGCACGTGCTTCAACAGCATTCCACCAAGGCCACATTTTATAATTGTGATCGATATAAATTGGCACGTGTGTCATCGGAGGAAAAATTGTTGTTGAACCGGCAGCACGCCAATTATTTTTTTTGATCGACTGAAAAATTTTCCCGATCCGCTCTTGCGGTGCAACACCACAAAGAATCGCAAGAATATTTCCTTCGGAAGAAGAGCGTTCGTCACGTTTTCCCCAAAGATTCAAATTATCGTATTCACTAATCGATTCATTCCACAGGACATTGTTAATTCCTGCGTTGAATCTGTCTCTTGTGCTTTGCAGTTGTTGTGCGGCTTCGTTGTTTCCAAGAGCTTGTTCGATTTTGGAAAACGTGTTTAGAAGATCGACGAAAAGAACATTGGAATAGAGAATGCGGGAACCATCAGGAAACAAAAAGAACCGCGAATGATCCATCCATTCAGTTACATCAATCAATAAACCTTCGTTGCGATAATCCCGATCGGTCCATGCATTTATCCATGGCAATAATATTTTTGCAGCGTCAGCAAGAAATTCTTTGTCTCCCGTGAGAAGATAATATTTCCACACCGCACGCGTAAGCCACGATGTCCCTTCCGCAGAACCTCCCTGCGAAGCATCTTCAGTTACTTTCAATCCGCGCGGATTTTTTATTGCATAGCGGTGAAGATCGTACTCAATTGTTGTTCTTGCTCGTGAGAACTGCCCGCTTGCCAACGCACCCGGAACAAGTCCGGAACCAAGATCACGCGACCACACATCGCGCCATCGGAATATTTCACAAACATGCAAATGACCGTCAAATCCCAAGTCAAGAAGATACCGATTGAACGGAACAGCACGGTTCACCAAGGTGTTCGGAGATTGCAAGAGAAATCCTTTTTGATAGGAACTTTCCCACTCTTTTCTGAAACTATTGAACGTCCCTTTTGGCGCGGTTGTTCCGGTAAACAAAATTATCTCTCCGATATTCTTCTTCATTCTAAATGCAACCTGTCCGGAAGGAGTAATCAACGGAGAACCATGCGGTTGAACGTCCAAAGTAACGGTTTTCTTTTTTCCTTTTACTCGGAAGGAGACAACATATGCATTTTCTTCTGTTGCGCCATGAAGTATTTCAACATTCACTCCGGCAATGGTGAGTGTGTAAAGAACACCGCCAGGAAAAAATTCCGAGCGTGCATCCGGTGATGCAATATCGTACGTTTTGCCGTCTATAATAAGATGAAATGTACCACTTGCAATTCCGCCGGTATGAAATTCATATCCGGTAGGTCGGACTTTTACGACGCTTCGTCCGTTGCCGACAAGTCCTTCGGGAGTTTTTCCTTTGTACTCAATCTGAGTTTTTTGTTGTGCTATTGCTAAATTCAAATTAATAATTAATATTCCCATCACAGCAAATGGAATCCATTTCGTCAACATGTGTAACTCTCCTACAGCAATTTAGGGTCGGGGAAAAATAATTTTTAAATTCATCAACTATATTGCTTAATCAAACGGCTTATTTCAATACCGTCATTGCTTTTACCATTGTTGTACTTATCCTCACCACATAATAGTATACGCCGATAGAAAAAATAGTGCATTTGAAAAATTACTGCTACACGTAAATTATAATTTTCCAATAATCTTGATACTCTTAATTATAATTATTTTTTCCCATCAAGCCATCCACCGGTAAAGCCGGCACGCTGTAAACCTTTTACTATGTATGGATTTTTTTTCATCGTCTCCCACACCAAACCATTGCGATAATTTTCCGCCATAATAATGATTGGGCCTTGATCAAGTCCGAGATAATCTTTATCAACCCAGCCGTGCGGAGTTTCTTCTGTAATGTATGTTCGGTTGAATGCATCTTTAAATCCGTATTCAGTCCACATTCCGGGAATTTGTTCTCGAATTGCTTTTAATGTTGGAAGACAAATTTCCGGAGCCATAGGAAGCGAGCCGCCTGCGGCATACGGCGTAATTGTTCCATCATCAAACCAATAATTTTTTGAACAGCCACGCGCGCCGTACGAAATAAATTGTATTTCAACTCCATCAATAACTTTTTTTCCATCCGGCGGACCATCGGACGCTGAAATTCCCCAGAACAAATCGGAATATCCTTTATTTTTTTTTGGATTTTCAATACAGTACGCACGATTTGCATACGTTGCTCTTCGCGCATTTTCAAAATAATCTACCCCTTTTTCTTTCACGCATTTGTCTTGAATCCCGCGCATATCATACCAGCATTCTGTAAATTGATTCCAGAAGAGCACATCGAAATCTATATATTCATATCCATATTTTTTTACCCACTGAAAACGTTCTGGATATTCCTTCCACGCCGCCGGATCAATTGCATGTGTGGGAGAACCGATAGCAAGGAAATAAAGAGCCGATGCTTCGTCGAAACCATTCCAGCCATAATCTAAATTGTGATATCCTTTTTCAGGATACCATCCCATAGTAACAAGGGGTGGACGCGGTTGCATCCAATTCCATTCTACTCGTCGATATAATGAGTCGGCAAGCGAGCGAATTTCTTTTTCAACATCATTATTGCGATCAAAATATGATTGAGCAAACAAAATACCGAGCATTAACCATGCTGTATCAATTGACGAAAGATCAACATCGGGAGCGAAGCGAGTGCCGGTTTCATATTTCAAAAAATGATAATAGAATCCGCGATAACCGGCATCATTCATTGAACTTGTTCCCTGTGGAAGATTCCATAAATATTTTAATGTTGTCTTTACTCTATCCGCAGCTTGTTCGCGCGTAATATAATTTCGTTCTGCGCCAATTCCATATGCTGTTAACGAATACCCAATTGCAGTAATACTTGAAAATGCTTTAGTCGGATGACGATCGGGCGATAAACCTGTTTTGGAATCGACACATTCCCAAAAATATTTGAACGTACGGTGTTCAAGCGTATCAAGAAATGGATCGAAGGCAGCGTTTTTTTTGGTTTGTGAAATAGAAGAAGTAAAAGAGCACAAAACCACAACAATAATAAGAATATATTTTCGCATGAAGTTCTTTTTCTTATCGTACGAGAATCATTTTTTTTGTTTCAGTGAATTGACCGCTGCGGAGTGTATAAAAATAAATTCCACTTGAAAGACTTGGCGCATCGAACCATACGGAGTGTGAGCCTGCTTCTTCTGTTTGATGAACAAGATTTGCGACTTCATTTCCAATGACATCATACACCTTCAGACTAACAAAAGCATTCTTCGGCAGCTGATAGGTAATTTGTGTTGATGGATTGAATGGATTGGGATAATTCTGCGATAATGAAAAATTATTTGGTGTAGTTTTTTCTGTTCCCACTTTTGTAATCGTCGTAAAGTTTGCCACTGTTAATCCCCGCTGCACATCCGGATTTTTCATGAAACGATTCCATACAGACTGGTTACGATAATTCTCGATCATAATAATGATTGGTCCCTGATCGATACCAATAACATCCGGTCCCCACCAATTCTGATTTAAATTAAATGCATCTCGAAATCCGTACTTCGACCATAATTGTGAGTTATAATTAGTCCACATGTTTTTTATTACGGGAATGACTACTTCCGGCGCAAATGGAATTGAACTGATAGGGGCAGTCGGTACAATTGTTCCATCATCATTTTCTGCGGGCGGTGCGCCGTGCGCGGCATATCCTCCGGGAACATCGCTCGCCGTAATTCCCCATAACGAATCGCTGTATCCTTTATGTCCTTTGGGATTTGCAATACTATATGCGCGCTGTGCAAGAGTTGCCCGCCGCGAATTTTCAAAATAATCAAGTTTGTGTTCTTTCATCCAATCATCAGTGATATTTCTATAATCGATCCAGCAATGCGAATATTGGTGACCGAACAACGGAGCAAAATTGACATATAAATAACCATATTGAAATTTGTAATTTGAGTTGTACCCATCAGTCCATTTTTGCCAACCAGAATAATCCACAGGATATGTTGGAGAGCCCATCGCAAAAATATACATTAACGATGCTTCGTTATAACCAACCCACTGACCATAATTACCAAAACCAGTTCCCGGCATCCATCCCATAAGAATTCCAGGATTAAAATTACGCATTAAATCCCAATTCATTCGATAATAAATTGAATCAGAAAAGTTGCGAATCAAGGTTTCAACAGAATCAGAACCGGTGAAATATTGTTTCATGTCAATTATGCCGGCAAGAAGCAGCGCTGTATCGATAGTCGATAATTCACTCTCCCAAGCTCTTTTTGCAGTTTTCATGTCCAGAAAGTGATAGAACAAACCGTACTTGCCAGCATAGGCATTTCCATCCCCTTGAGGTGCATACCAAAATGTTTTTAAGGTTGTAAGCACTCTATCTTTGGCAGCTTCGCGGCTCACCCATCCATGATCGACTCCAATACAAATTGCCGTTAAACCAAAACCAACAGAAGCAATACTGCATGGCGCATCTTTTGGATTAGTAACATTCTGCCGATCTCTGATAAGTCCATTGGCAGGATTAGCTTCATTCCAGAAAAAATTAAATGCGGTATGCTGAAGTGTATCGAGCAATGCCTCAGTAGTAATCTGCGCCGAAGCTGTGGAAATAAAAAAGGAGAGAGTCAGAAAAATTATTTTTGTTTTCATGAAATTATTTTATAGAATGCTGTCATTTGAACAATGACAGCATTCTTATTGTACGGCGTTCAGCCTAAGATGGCAACTACAGTGTGTGATGTTCCTTGTTCGAACGATGGAATTATCTTTTCCCGCGGACCTTTTGTCATGCAGTGCCGTTGACCGTCAACCCATAATTCTTTAATTCCACATTGAACGTGGTCGGGATTTTTCACCTCGATATTATAGACTGCTCCGCGGAATGTTCTTTTCACATTAAATCCTTTCCACGCAGAAGGAATACATGGATCAATCTGCAAACCATTTTCCGTTGCACGAACACCAAGAATCCATTCAAGACCAACTTTGAACAACCATGCTGCTGAACCGGAATACCACGTCCAGCCTCCGCGTCCAAAATATTTTGAATTCGGTCCCTCAATATTGCCCGATGTTACGTAAGGTTCTGCAACATATTTATCAGGATTTTTTCCGCGATTAATAGGATTGAGTTTAGAATAGAATCGATATGCAGTTTCTCCGCGTCCAAGCATTGCCGCTGCAATAACCGACCACGTAGCCCCATGAGTATACACTCCGCCATTTTCACGCATACCGGGACTATATCTCGTTAGGTATCCAACATTCTTATCAGGAGTTTTATACGCAGGGTAAAGCAGTAGTGTCCCTATTTCTTTTTCTAATTTTTGTTCAACAATGTCCATAATTTTTTCAGACCGTGCTGAATCTGAAACTTGACCAATAATTGCCCAGGTTTGAGGATTCAACCAAACTGAGCCTTCGGAGTTTTCCTTGCTTCCAATTTTCACGCCACTATCTTTTGTAGCACCGAAATAATAATCTCCATCCCATCCAATGGTATTGAGTGTTTCTTTTAATACTTTGGCTTTTGAAGAATATCGTTCGGCAACATTGGCATCATTCCGTCGTTTTGCAATGGAAGAAAAATCTAACAGAATGCGATGAATAAAATGGCCAAGCCAAATTGATTCTCCCTTCATGTCCAAACCAACGGCGCTTAATCCGTCATTCCAATCACCGCTGCCAATAAGGGGTAAACCACGGGAGCTGAATCGTTCGAGAGATTTATCGATTGCCTTTGTGCAATGCGCATACATACTTTCCGGTGTGATATTATCAACAAACGGTTCTGCTTCATCAAGAATAGAATAATTTTTAGTTTCCTGCAGATAAGCGTTCATCACAAACGGCATCCACAATAAATTGTCCATGATTTGATTTCGCAAACCGATTTCCGACATGGGATGCCACCAATGATACACCGTTCCGTCATTGAACTGATGACGCGCATGCAAGTGAAGTTGATTTTTTGTTCTTATCGGATCGATCATCAGCCAAATTTGACTGTCTTGCAATTGATCACGGAATCCGAAAGCACCGCCGGTTTGATAATATGCGGTTCTTCCCCAAATACGACCGGAAATGGCTTGATATTTTAACCAAGTATTCTCCATCAGATTCATTGAATCATCAGGAGTGGAAACTTCAACGGTATTCAACATCTGATTCCATCGTTCCTGCATTTGAACAAATGCTGATTCTACATTTTCTGCAGAGTGATATTTTTTTGCAAGCTGTATCGCCTGTTCTTTGGAATCAGCACATCCTACATTGAAGATAATAGTTTTTTCTTCGTTCGGTTTTAAGTTGATGACATTTTGAAGACTTGCAATATGATCGAGCCAATTTCCTTTTTTCTTATCTAATGTCTTTTTCGAAACTCCTGCCGGCATTGCCTGGCTTCCGTACATTCCAAGAAACGTTTCCTTATTTGTATCAAAAGAAATTGGGGTCAAACTTGATGAGTGAAAAGCAACATAGGGCCAGTTTGTATTCCAGTGACCGCGGTCGGTCGGCACTTCCCATAAACGTTTTGTGGCAAGAATGGAATGCGATTTCGAATCGTAATCCGTTTCGATGAATGACTTGTGAAACTCTCTGTGCCAATCCGGAGATTGACCAAGCGCCCATTCGAAAAAAGAATAAATATTTATTGCGCGAGATTTTTTGGAACGATTGCGAATTGTTAGTTTCCAAATTTCGACCGGATCGGCATTGGGAAGAAACATCATTAATTCAGTTTCAATTCCAAAATTTTTTGATGTAATAACGGAGTATCCTACTCCATGACGACATTCATAAAAATCCGGTTTGTTGCAAACCGGTTTCCATCCTGCAGACCATACGTTTCCTTTTTCATCGCGGAGATAAATATATTTTCCCCATTCGTCTTTAATAAGATCCTGATCCCAACGTGTAAGACGATTCAATTGTGCGTGTGTTCTCCAGCTATACCCTCCCCCTGTTTGGGAAACTGTGATTCCGTAGTCACCGTTGCTTATTACATTAATCCACGGACGAGGCGTACGTGGCGTAGTTATTACATATTCCTTTCCATCTTTTGAAAAATGACCGTACTTTGTTTTAAAATTTTTCAAGATATATCCTTCAATAAAACATTACTAAATCAGTTATAACATAATTCCCACGGAAATGCGATGCGCTTCTTTTAACCGACCGTGGTCTGCCCAGCCATAATCAAAATTAAATTTATAACCGGACAATTCATATTCTATTCCTGCACCAAGAGTGAGACCAACTTCAGAATCCTGAAGGAACATGTTCTGATATCCAGCACGTAATGCAATCATATGCTCAAAAAGATATTCCGCACCAAAACTAACGCTTTCCGTGTTGTCGCTCGGATGAAAAGCATCTACGGCTACAGTAATGTTATTTGATTCTCCAAGTATGAGAGGTATCCCTATGCCTACACGAAACATTACGGGAAGAGGAAAATCATTGGTGAATAATTGTGCAGGAAGTTGACCGTTATCGCCAAACTTTGAAATATTTTGGTCGTACAAAACTCGCAAATCTCTGCCATCAAATCTTCCGCGAGTACCAAAATTGGAAATACTTGCGCCAAGATGAATTCCATCAGGTGAAATTCTATAAATCGTTCCGACGCTAAATGAAAACGCTGACAATTCACTGTGCCAGATCGTTTCCTGAATATAGTTGATCTGACCTCCAACAGAAAATCGTTCCGAAATTTGACGTCCAATTCCAAGACCAAAAGCAACATCAGATACAGTGTAACGCTCGCCTGTTCCCAATGGCTGATCGACAGTGCGAACATCAATTTCGCCGGAATTAAGTGAAGTAATGGAAGCGAAAATATTTCCTACTCCTTCCATAGTAAACATAAAAACTCCGTAGTCGTAAGCAATATCTGCCAGCCATTCACTATGAGTAACCTGGATTGCGTTGCCTTGCATAAAACCCACACTGCCCGGGTTATAATAAACTGACTGAGGTTCATTATATAGTGTAACTCCTGCGTTTCCCATTGCGGCAATACGCGAACTTGGTTCAATTGAAAGAAATGCACCAACACTCGTTCCAGTTTTTGATTGTGAAACAAGCTGAGTTATTGCGAGAACAATGAATGCGAGAAGGGTAAAAAATTTCTTTGTCATAGTTGTCCTGGATTACTTAATGATCGCGAATTTTCCAACGCTACTACCCGTAATACCTGCATCTACTTGATATATATATAAACCCGGAGCTACATCTAAATTATCCTTTGTACGTAAATCCCACGGAATATAACCGGCCATTGCACCGTCATGCGTCAAAGTACGCACCAGTTCGCCTCGAACTGTATAAATTCTAACGGTACAATCCTTGGGAAGATTTCGGAATTCCATCCTTCTGTCTCCTCTGCCTTGAACGCCAAAAGGCGCGGGTTCAAAACTTGCACCGCCAACATAAGGATTTGGAACAACGTACGGACCTTCTTTGAATTGATTCTTCGCCTCATTCGGAACGACAGATTCACCGGATGTTTTGAACATAAAAACATCATCAGAACTAAACGGCAGCAATAATTTGAATTCAAATACATCTCCCTTGGTCGGAGTAATTGTACTAGCAGTTGCATCCTTCAATTGTATGGTCCAAGTTTCACGTTGAAATTGAAAAAGAGTGTCACTGCCGGTAAGAATCCTCACTTCCTCTGGGTTACCATAATAACTTAATGTAGAATCACCATTAAAATCATACATCGAGAATTTTACTTTACTCTCTCCCGTTGGTGTATTTGTCACAATAGTAAATTTCACGGGGAAAGGATTATCTCCTTTAGGATGAAGAGCTGTATCTACAACTGTGTCAGAAAATTTTATTGTAAAATCTGCAGGGAAAAATTCTCTTCTAAAGTTGTCAGATAAAAATGGATTCTTATATTGAATTGTCAATTTTGCATTGGTGTTGCTGCCGGCGATAAATTTTGTATTGGCAGTATCAATTTGATATTTTTGTAATGTTTTTACTACCGGTTGAATTCCAGTTTCTGATATACCCGTCCCTTCTCCGGTAAAATCATTTCCGGTGCTGAACAGAATTTTATTGTTGTCAGAGCTGTCGACAAGGTTATATGAGATTGGACTAACGCTTCCAGGACTTGAATTAAAGGTAATCTTCATAATGTGATCATTGGGAACCTTCGCTGAATTAAGAACATTCACTTTTACGGTTCCCGTACCTGTTCCGGATATTTTTGTGATTCCTGAAGTTGACGCTTGCTTATATCCAAGCACTTTCGGGTTCGGTCTTACAGCAACAACATTTTTTGGAAGCGTTACTCCTCCGAGAAGTGTTCGTGAAACAGACATTGAATTTTCTGCAGGATAAAATGTGAAAGATTCTCCTGTCTTTCCCTGAATTATTGTTGCTCCAAAATCGTAAGAAGTAACTGCATAGTAATATTCCTGTCCGTTAATAACGGTAGTATCTCTATACGAATGAGCCAATCCCGTTTCAGTCCCTAAGTTATAGGCCAATCCATTGATAATTTGTGAAGAATATCCGCTTATTCCATCGTTCAAATCATATTGTGCAAGAGGGTTACCATTGCTCGTTTGTGATAAACCACGCGCACTAATTACTGTTGTTACATCATTAAAATTGTAATCTGTTGCACGGTAAATTTTATACCCCTCAAAATCATTGATGTTTGTTGTAGGGTCCGTAGCTCTCTCCGCAACATCGTTCCAATGAAGCTGAACATAACCATTTCCAGTTTCAGCGGTAAGAGTTGGCACAGGTGGAGGAGTAGCAAATTTATAATTACCATTATAAATTGTTTGGACTACTTTGACGACATCGCGTAATTCAGTTAGACCATTTCCATACGCCAACGCCAAACTAAACCGTTCCTGTGTTCCTGCTTTCAGCGTAAATGGACCTGATGCAAATAAAAATCCTATATTTAAATTAAACGTACCGTTAGGATCAAAAGGTCCTGCGTACGGTCCTTTTGCTTTCCCTGTGAAATAATCGTAAAAGAAATTTGGGTAATCACCATCATAATAGTCTCTCACAGTTGGTTGTTGTGCAGTTGATGATTTATAAAATGAAATTCCTCCGTCTCCGCCTACGTCGCTAGTAATCCTAAACATTCTAAAACCTGTTAAACCAATTTGATCCGATTCATGAAGATCTGTTTTCCCAAAATTTTGTTCGCCCTTGGTTGGCCTTCCGTCTCCTTCACCTTTATCGTGTGTTGCTGGTTCGCCGTCCTCTCCAAAATCATTAACCAACGCTACCCAATCCATATCTTCGTCCCCTGTCCACCAAATACCTGTTTTGTACGCCGGAGTATTTTGGATACTGCCGTATGCTGCTTCGAACTTTGTAATACTGTATCCTAAGTTTTGTATTTTTTGTAAAATCTCTTGTTGTCCAATTATCAGTTCCCCCGCAATAGTATCTCTTGATTCATTTGTAATTCCATCTTGGTCATTATCAATATTATCATAAGGTTTACCTGGTGTTTCAAGATATGCGTATCCAAGATATCCTGTTCTAGAACATTTGCCGGTAAGATCTACACCATGACCAGAATTATCCCATGTATAGACTAAGTTTAATCCAGAAAAATCAACTTTAGCGTTATCATCTATATTTTCATCACCATCACAACTATTTAAGCCACCACCGACTCCGGTATCCATGTACAATCCAAAAATCATATTTTCCGGATCACCATTAACTGGATAATCTGTAGTACTTTCGTTGGCAATATCATAATGCCAGAAGATAACATTGCCCGCCTGAGGATTTGCCCATTGAAAACCTCGCACTTCTATTTTTAAACCTAAACCCTGACGTGTCGCATCCCGTTGGTCCGGTGTAAAATTAAATGAATCATAAAATTGATCATCCATTACGGTGAAACTTTCCTGATCCGGTGCAAATGCTAATGAAGTTCCAAAATACCCATTCCATTTTCCATTAAATGTTGTATCCTTATCAGGCCACGATTGCGGCCACGTTTGCTGCTTGGTGCTTACAGCAGGCGACCGTTCATTATTGATCGTAGGGTTCTTTTCAAAATATCCCGGGCGCGGTTCAAAACGCATTGCTCGGTTAAAATTCTTGCTCGTTCCTTGTCCTTCACGATAACCGGTTTCCATAATATAAATTTCTTTAGCAGCATTGTTTTTTATTTTTGCAAGTACAAAAGGAGTGATACCATCGGAATAATTCATTCCAGTACCTTTAGGAACTTCAACCGAATGCTGAGTTGCAATATCAACACCGCCGCCCCACCAATTTCCAACCATCCCGAAATTCGAAAATTCTGTTCGAATGTTGTTGGCATCATGCAATCCTTTGCGTTCAGCGTCTGATGAACTACGCTTTTCCGGAGGAACTACAGGGTAATACTGTTGTTGTGAAATAAGAACATTGCTTACTGCAAAAAATGAAAAAAATAAAACACCAATATATTTTCTCATACAAAAAACTCTCCCTTATTTACTGTCCGGATACTAATTGGGATAATGAAATACCGATTTCAAGTCTTCTTGGCGGGAAATATCTCAACGGATTTGCTAATCGTAACCTGTCGCCCAAATAATTAACCGTATAATCCGGACTTCCTGTAGTGGCAAACACCTCGCCATTAAAATAGGTTGTATTGAACAAATTGAAGACACGCAAGAAAGCATTCATCTGCAAGCCGCCGAGTGAGAAACCTTTCTCAGCTCTCAAATCAACAGTCAACCCCATTGGTTTCCTGCCTGAGTTTGATTCGATTAATGAACCGAACCCTGAACCGAATGCGGGTGTATACGGCAACCCACTGCCGTACTTAATAATTGTACTTATGGAATATTCGTTCGGTTCAGAAAGTTGAACGCTTGCATTTAGTGTTTGACGTTGATCCCAATTCAATGGTATTTGTTTCGGTCGTGCATCTAATTTTGATTCAGCAAGTCGCGCTGTTTCTGCCGGGTCACTTGAATTTCCTTGTGCAGTCTGCCATGTATAATCTAATGATGAACTAACAATTCCTACTCTTCGTTGCGACAACGAAATGGTGAATCCTGAAACATTTCCAAAATCAACATTAGTAAGACGTGAATATTGAGCATCGTTATACGTAGAAATGAATTCAACACCAAGCAAATCTCGAATATCTTTGTAAAAAAGGTTCACTGATAATCCAAGAACATCAGAAAGTGCATTCTTGTAGCCAAATTCATATTGAACAGTTCGCTCCGGCTTTACATCAGGATTTCCTAACACTCCATAATCCGATGTGGCTCCTTGTATCCGTGCAAGTCTATTATAATTAGAATTTTTAAACATATCTCTCAACGGCGGCAGTTGGTAGAAATGACCATAAGAGAAAAATATTCCTGATGTTGTTGTTATTGGATATGAAACACCCAGACGCGGTGCATATGAAGTTTTTATTGATGCTGCTTTGAGATGAGAGACAGGAGCACCGGAAATTGCATTTGCGGGATTTGCTAAATCACTCGGCAAGGTTGAGCGCGCATCAAAATATTCAAACCTTATACCACCTCGGATAGTTAAATCATTCCATTCGATCAAATCCTGAATATACGCTGCTCCTGAAATTGGTTTGTAAAATTGTATTCCTGGATAATCTGGTGGAAGATCAACATACCGTATCAGTTTTGTAACTCCCCCTTCTGTCAGATAGACTAACGTGCCAGAGGTACCAAATTGTAAATCTGAGTATTGAAATTCGCCTCCTACTTTTATTTGATGATCTCGAGAAACTTGACTCATTAGTGAAATCTTTCCAATGTATGAATCCGTTTTTTGACGGAAGCGATCAAAATCTACCCCTTGCATTACAATATCTGAATTAGGAAGCGTTACGATAGCACCGGCGTCATCATATCGTGGATCATTGAAATTTTCATATACCAAATCTTTATAATCAAAAAAGTTTTCATGAATGCTTATTGTATAATATGTTGATGGAGACAATAAATGAGTTATATCAATTCCATGAACTAACGAAAAAGTCTTTTGTGTTTTTCGTCCGTCAGGATTCAGCATCCAAATTCTATCAGTATTCACTCCTTCAGAATAATTAAATAATCCTTGATAACTTATTTCAATCCCTTCTATCGACTTATTAGTTATTTTCCCTAATCCAGACCAGTCTCGTTTATAGCCAAGAGGTATTTCTTTCCCGTCCCCTAAAAAATCATAGCCAACGATGTTTCCTAAAGTATCTTTTAATGGCGACCAGATTGGTTTGAATGTTCTTGTACCATACAGATAATCATCAAATACATATCGTCTTCCGTTAAAAAGAAAATATGTTTGAGGAATACCAGTTGGTCCGCTCAATGTTACCTGGAAACTTTGAGTAGAAAATGGATGTGCCTTATATGTCAATCCCCGATTACCGCCATTTCCGTAGAGAAAATCTCCGCTATATACTTCTGCATTCCAATCAAATTGTTCATTGCCCGATTTAAGAACCGTATTCACAACACCGCTCATTGCTTGCCCGTACTCTGCATCAAATGTTCCTGTAATTACTTGAACTTCTTGAATAATCGAACGGTCGATCTTTATACTTGATTTGTTGTCGTAAGCGTTGTTTATTGAAACGCCATTTACCTGGTACTGCACCTCACCCTCCCGCCCACCCCGAAAATGGCCGTCAACAACACCCGCTTGCAGGTTTACAATATCTTGAAGTTCCTGCACGGGAAGCATTTTAATATCCTGATCACTTACAGTTGCAACAGTACTTGTAAGGTTTACCTGCACAACTGGCTTTTCAGCAGTAACAACCACCACATCGGCGGTAACGACATCTTCCTGCATTGAAGCATCAAGTTTTGTTGTATTGTCCGACATTACCTGTAACTGTTTTACTACATATGTTCTGTATCCAATAAAGCGGAACTGAACTTCATAATTTCCAGGAGGTATATTGAGAATCGTATAGTAACCGTCCAAATCAACAATGCTGCCAAGACTTGTACCGGTTAAAATAATATTTGCGCCTACTAAGGCTTCGTTGGATTTTGCATCGGTCACTCGTCCTGAAATTTTTCCCGTTGTTCCCGAAAAAAGATTTAAAGAAATGGTGAAGATTAACAGAGTGCACATCAGCAAAAATCGTTTGCTATTAAAACGCAAAGATTGGGTCATAACTTTTCCATTAGTATATAGAATGATATACAATACAATCGGGATTTTTTTGTCTCAATCGGGAATTGGGAAAAAATTCCTTACTTTTAGGTAAAGCAACTGAAGAAGAAATAATGCACGACTATTCAATAATTTCCAAATCAGTAAGACTCGATCTTCTCCACGTTAACGATTGATTAAAAAAGCATGCCCCGATTTTTCATCGGGACATGCGAAAGAAAAGCTTATTTCAACAACATCATACGACCGGCAACAACTTGTTTTGCAGAATTTTGCAAACGGTAGTTATAGACACCAGAAGCAAGATGCGAAGCATTGAAGGTAACTTCTTGAACACCAGTTTCTCGTGTGCCAAGATTTTGCGAGGAAACCAAACGACCAAGCACATCAAATACTTGCAGGATTACATCGCCTTTTATCGGCATCGTAAATTTGATTGTGGTTGTAGGATTGAATGGATTCGGATAATTTCCAAGAAGTTTGAATTCTTCTGGTACAGCTGTGTTACCTTGACCAACAGTTGTAATTAATGCACTCGGATCCATGTACATCCATGCAACACCGTCCTGCCAGGTCTGTTCTCTCATGAACCATACTCTGGTACCATAGCTGTTTGTTGGATTGGGATCAGAATCGCCGTCAAACCTGCACACACCAAAGAACAATACACCATCGCCGTGTCCAGCGGGATAACCAAGTTTGCGAAGATTTATTTTCATTTCGGCGGTGTATCCTTTGTCCGCTGTAGTCCCAAGCGTATCAACGGTAGTTCCTGCATTTAAAGATATTTTTAATTGAACTGCTTGGCCTGAAGAATCCCATGCACCAGAAATTTTTGCCAAGTCCTCACGTCTACCATCTCCACCGGTTGAATCGATAATGAATGTTATATTACGCGCAACCAGAACTGAATCACCATCCCGTTTTGCACGGTCCGTTACCATAACACGAAATCCATCTTGTCGATCAAAGTTTGCGGAATATTGCACATATTTATCTTTAACATCAAAACCAAGATAAAGAGAATCACCCTTTACAAAATATTTTACTATTGCAGTATCAGCGTCAAAAATTGCTGCCTTTCCTCCGTTTACATCAGGTTGGAATTGACCACTGCGGAATGGGGCAGTACTTGGATATGCATTTCGAATTGCATCATTGCCATACCGAAGCAGTAACTTTCCAATTCCTTTACCATTCCATACAGCATCATCGAGTTTTCCATCAATTGTCGGCGCTGTAAACGTACCGGCATCAGGAATTGTAAGATCAGCATTAACAGATGGAACTGCACCGGTTGTAGTAACCGAAGATTTCACAAAAACTCTTATGTGATTGTTATTGTTCCCACCCCAAGGACCTTGTGCCCATGCTTTATTTATTGCAAATCTATTTTTCAAAGTATCGGCACCTCTATACCATTGCCAGTCGCAATCATAAATTGAAAGACTGTACATGATTATATCACCACCCGCTGCCTTGGCATCGTAACCATAATATTTTAAATTGATTTTAAATTCCATTGTATAACCTTTGTCGATGATCGAATCGGCATTGGTCAATCCATCCACCCATGTTTTAGCATCCCAAATCTGAGCTTTTAGTAGACCATTCGATGAATCCGTCCAACGATTATATCCGCTGACGGGACCAAAATATCCTGGCATTGCACCCACGTTACCAGTTGCAGGATCAGCCCAACCTTCGGTATTCCATGCATAATAAATCTCACCATTTGGAACTGGTCTATCTATCTTAGATTTATTTCGCATGTTCGACAGAATACCTTCCCACTTTGCGGGACCAGGCCAGGGACCACCGCCAATAGAACTATCTTTTACACTTATCGCAACATATAAACTATCGCCATTAACCAAGAATTTAACAACCGCGTTGTTAAGCGGATCGGTAGGCTTTACTTCCCAACCATCTGTTGTAAAACCAGAGCCAGGTATTCCATTATCTTTCCCGTACGAAATATACAACGACTCTGCTTTAGCCCAATCTGCCTCATTGAGTTTACCGTCTAATGTAATTGCGTTTGAAGTTGTCCGCGCCCAAATGGCATCCGTACGTTTGATCATTTGACCGTACGCTGTAAAGGCAGACACAACTATCAAGCACAAAACAAATGCTAACATGTTTTTTTTCATAACAAATACTCCTTTGTGTTTGTGGATTAATAAATCATCGGCAAAAGTAATTTATAGATTCACCGTAACGCAACAACAATTGTAGTCTTATGCAGCATTCTCCTCCTTTTCTTTGTTTGACATGGTTGTGATTTTTTTACAACTACTTCGTATACTCAAAGTCGTCGGAACAAATATGTGCGCCGCTGCTCCTTTTGTTCGTTTCTGTAAACGATCAAAAACACGATTGATTGCCATTTCACCTAGTTCGGGAATTGGAACATGAACCGATGTTAATGATGGGCTAAGATACTTTGCTATTGGCGTGTCATCAAACCCACATACCGAAATATCGGATGGTATTTTAAATCCTTCCTCTCGTATTGCTTTAATCGCACCGATTGCCATTGAATCATTGAACGCGAAAATTGCAGTG
>Ga0172379_10003389_pt1 | contig 25491 bp, 30 predicted proteins | sample GrowelOW334metaG_FD_119756 | JGI IMG/M metagenome (GOLD analysis project Ga0172379, IMG submission 119756) | Groundwater microbial communities from an aquifer near a municipal landfill in Southern Ontario, Canada - Groundwater well OW334 metaG | ecosystem: Environmental > Aquatic > Deep...
AAAAACCGCCTCCTGGAATTTCGCTCCGCCTTTTGATTTCGCCTCTGAAATCCTGGCGCGCCGCGCTTTGGCGCGCGGCGCGCACTCTTCGGCTTTGACGACCGAAAAATCGCGAAGTCCTCTGTGGTGCGCCCTGCAGGAGTCGAACCTGCAACCCCTTGGTCCGAAGCCAAGTACTCTATCCATTGAGCTAAGGGCGCATCATTAAATTTAAAATCCGGGCGGTCACTGGGAGTCGGACCCAGATTCTCGGTACCACAAACCGATGTCTTAACCGTTAGACGATGACCGCCATATTAAATTTTTTTCCAGTGCGCCGAGCAGGAATCGAACCTGCGACCAAAAGGTTAGAAACCTTCTGCTCTATCCACTGAGCTACCGGCGCTTAAAATTGTAAAAAGTAGTGCGCCCACCAGGATTCGAACCTGGGACCGTTTGCTTAAGAGGCAACTGCTCTACCAGCTGAGCTATGGGCGCAATATAAAATTGCCTTTTGGCAATAGAAATATATTACCAAGAATAATGCCGACAGTCAACTTGTCTCCCACCACTTTTTTACTTGCATTAAGAGTGTAAAAAATATTAAAAACAAAAAAAGTGGTGGGGGATAAATTATATTCCATGCTGTTTTTTATAGGTGGACCATTCTTTGTCCGACCAGCCGTTGGGTTTTTGAGTGAGGACATCAGAAGTTGTTCCGGGATGGGGATATTTGGAAGGGGAGTCATAGTTACTGTTAAAAGTATCATCGATGATTATCTTTCCATTGGTGTCCGTAACTTTTTGCCCGAGCGTCGTTTTCATCGAGCCGTCAGGATTGCGTTCAATTATTTTGGGACCATTAAGCTCTACCTTTCTTCCATCATTGGTTCCATAAAAATCGAATATCAGTTCTGTTCCCTCAATTCTGGTCTGGATCAAAATATATTTCGGAGTATTATTCATAAACCGCAAATCCGGACGGGGGACATAAACTGTCGCGTCCATCCCTTGCGGATTATAATATTGCACCGGATAAGCGTGATTGCGTCTGGCGGTAATTTTCAAGCCGGAGTTGAGCGCCGCACGGAAAGCAGTAGTGGAAACCTGACAAATTCCACCGCCAAATTCCGGTTCCGTTTTATCTTTTTTAATAACGAGCTCTGGCAGATAGCCATGGTCGCCGTCCACTTCCCCCAGAACTTTCACAAAAGAAAAATCTTCCCCGGGTTTTATCAGGACACCGTTAAACCGGTTGGTAGCGACATTGATATTGAAAATTCTGTTTTTAGGCGAGCCTCGAAAATTAGAACGGCCCTCCCCGATAAGATCGCTCACCCCCAGCGCGTCAATTGAATCAACATTGGAAATTTTCGGGTCGGATTCTTTATATGGAAGATTTAGCGGTTTTTTAAAATCCGCTCCGATAATATAATTCATCAGCATTTCAGCGCTTTTTGCCTCGTCCAGTTCGATTCCCTTGGTTCCGGAAGAAAATTCTGACACTTTTCCAGCCGCTACCTTTAGCTTGGCATCCTCCGGATTTTTATTAACCTTCAGCGCCAGCGCCGCGACATAGCTGCCAATTGAATCTTCGTTTATTCTTACGACTGATTTTTTTTGAATATGAATTTTTTTTGACGGTTCAAATGAGAGAGCGCAAAAGAGCGATTTTTTGTATCCGCAAAAATTAGAATTTTCTATTTCTGAAAAATATTGCGGATTATAAACCAGCGACGTGGATTCTTCCAGCCATTTTTTTATCTCATCTTTGGTGGCGGTATAAGTTGTGTCTTTTACGGAAATACTGACAGCATTAGGCAGGCTGGCAGTTACGGAAACCATCGAACCGGATACATCTTTAGCTTGGGTAGATAATGGCAATGTCAAAAGACATACCAACAAAACAAGGAATTTGTGAAATCCTTTTCCAATCATATATTAAGAATATACCAGAAAGTTGACTTAATCAACCGGCATTAATATGATCAAAAAAAGAAAACCTTTTTCTGATTTTCTCTTTCTAAAGCTAATTTCTTTTCTAATAAACCAGTCTCCAAATCTAGAAACCTCTGACTTGGATTTTTTTTGTCCTGGTATTATTGGCTTTCGGCATGCGGATGGTCAAAATTCCGTTTTTCATCGACGCTTCCACTTTGTCAGGGACAATATCAATCGGCAAAATGACTGATCGGGAAAAGCCACCCCAATAACATTCCTGGTAATAATAATTTTCGCCGGTGATCTGTTCATCCTGTTTTCTTTCCCCGCGAATAGTGATCATATCGTTATTGATGCTGACATCCAGATCTTCCGGCTTCACTCCGGCAATGGTAGACTTTATGACGATATCACTGTCGGTCTGATAGACATCGATTGTCAATTGTCCCTCAGAATCGTCGGAAGAACGGGAGAAATTTTCGTCCCGGACATTGACATTTGGTCTCACTGGCGGAGAAGCGTAAACTTCCGTTTCTCTTTCATCCACGTATAAATTTCTGGAAGGTTCCAGACGGTTAGTGTCTATGGGCTGTTCAGTTTCATAAATATCATTTTCCATATCTCTGGCTCCGGTTAATTTTTCCAAAAATGATCTTTTGACTTTTACCATAATATTTTTCAAAATTTAATGTTTATCCCCCACCACTTTTTCACTTTTTTCTTTCGCACCAAAGGTGCGAGTGAAAAAGTGGTGGGGGATGAATTAAGGCTAATTGCATTATAGTCCGGAGTGAACTTTTTGGCAAGGTTTCAGCATCATTATAGCAGATATATCACTGCCAGGTTGTATAGAATATGGATAACCGAGTTGAAAATGAGAACTCGGGTTGCCATGAAATATCGGTTTTGTTTTTTGGATATAACCATCGCGGCAAAAATAGAAGTGAAAATATGGACGGATATCATTCCTAAAAGAAAATAAAAAGGAACACTTATCAGGTTTATCTTGCCGTAATAGTTGAGAGAAAGTTCTGCAGCGGAAAAACCCAGACCCACCAAAAACCCGCCGAAAATTATTGACCGTCTTTTTTCCAGAACAGAGAAGCTTTTGTAAATTACGGCGTATTTGACAGTTTCTTCAACCAACGCTGATAGGATGAGGAAAATACTGAAATGAGCAAAGAAAACGACTTGCTTTTCTTCCGGGAAAAAGAGTGAAAAAGAAAGTTCAAAAAACAAGGCGAAGAGAGCGGCTAAAATTCCCAGAAATAGTGATTTAATAGGAGGCATAAATTTCGCTCGGATACATTTTTATTTTTTGCGCGGATTTCTTCGAACAGTTTATATTTCACTTTAGGACGAGAAATCTATGCAAAAAATAAAAAGTATCCTCGCTCAATAATTAATGTAATTATTATTTTAATCTTAAATTAGCGTCGGCTTCCAATTTTTTCCAATTAGAAGATAGTATTTTTTTATTCTTTTGTGACTGATACCGAAAATGTCCAGCCGTAGCGATCATAGCGGCATTGTCAACGGAGTAAGTCATATCGGGAATAACGTACGAAGTATTTTTTAGTTCCGTATCTATTTTTTCGCCCAATTGACGGCGCAATTCGATGTTGGCTGATACTCCGCCGGCAATCATTATGGTTTTGGGTCTATATCTCCTGGCCGCTCGTATAGTTTTAGAGATTAAAACGTCAATAACCGCTTGCTGAAACTCATGGCACATAGCGGATACATAATCTTTATTCTTAATTAGTTCAGGATGCTTTTTGGTTTCATACAAAACGGCGGTTTTCAGGCCAGAGAAAGAGAAGTCAAAATTCTTAGAATTAATCATCGGACGAGGCATGGCTAGCTTATAGTTGTTAGCTTTTAGCTTATAGGAATTGGCTGTTTTTGAAATAATTGGACCGCCTGGGTAATCGAGTCCCAAAATTCTCGCTACTTTGTCAAAGGCTTCACCGGCCGCGTCATCCAGAGTCTGCCCGACTATTTCATAATTAAGATGTTTTTTCATCAACACCAATTGCGTATGTCCGCCAGAAACTACAAGACAGAGAAGTGGAAATTTTATTCCTGATTTTTGATTTTTGCCAACGAAGTTGGCGTATATATGTCCTTCAATATGATGAATACCGATTAAGGGTTTTCCCCAAGAATAAGAAAGGGTCTTGGCGGAATTGACGCCGATGAGAAGGGCGGGGATGAGGCCTGGACCTGCGGTAACAGCAATAAGATCAATTTTTTCCGGAGTAACCCTGGCAGTTTTCAGCGCTCTTTTTATCACTGGCAAAATATTTTTCAAGTGTTCTCTGGCCGCCAAATTAGGCACAACACCACCCCATTTTGAATGAAGTGCTATTTGAGAAGAAACGACATTTGACAGCACTGAGATTCCTTTGAAATTCGCGGAAATTATGGCGGCCGCTGTCTCATCGCATGATGTTTCTATGCCTAAAATAATCATAGTTTAACTATAGCTAAAGGCGGCAGATATTGCAAAAATAAGGTAACCGGAAAATAAAACCTATAAGCAGCTATAATATGAAGACAAGCGCATATTGTCGCTTTGACTATCATCCGATGGGGCATCATAATAGATATAAGATAATAGAAATGGCTGAAAATTTTATGCCAACCCAAAAAGAAAAAAATATTTTTTTACCAACATCGGATGGCTCTAATAATTCACAAATTACCAGCCTAACTGACAACGAACTGGTGAAAATGATCAAAAATAATCCTGATCTTTTTAAGGAGATAACGGTTCGTTATCAAGGCAAACTTTTTGCCTATCTTTACCGTTTGATCGGGGATAAAGATGAGGCGGAAGATCTTCTGCAAAATGTTTTTATCAAAAGCTATCGCAACATTGAAAGTTATGACACCAGTCGCAAATTTTCTTCCTGGATATATCGCATCGCGCATAACGAAGCGGTCAATCATATAAAAAGAAAATCCCTGAAGCGCTTTGTTTCCATCGAAAGCATTACCAGCGTGAAAGACAAAATAGACTCGGCCAGCGCTGAAGACAATGCCCATGAATCCTGGATCAGAAAAGAAACCAGTAAGGAAGTGGACGACGCTATTAAAAAATTGCCTTTCAAATATCGACAAGTTCTGGTTCTGCGTTATTATTCTGACAAGTCCTATGAAGAAATTTCCGAGATCTTGGGAAAGCCGGTCAATACCGTCGGAACGCTTATAAAACGCGCTAAAGATAAATTGTCGGTGGAATTAGACGATCTAAAATGAAAAATCCTTAAGCTAAGCTTAAGGATTTTTGTAATTCGCAGTTCCAGCTAATCCTTTTTTTTGGCGATAAAAACAATAAGCAGAAGAGCGATAACCACCAACATTCCAAAGATATAAAAGCTTGTCATAAAATTAGAAATATTCATAATTATTTTTTAGCCATGGTTCGATTGTATCAAATATATTCGACGAGTCAAACGAAATTGGTATTGATTTTTTATAAACTATATGCTAATATTTTTTTGTTGATATGATGTGCCTTAGGCACTTTGTTTTATGTTACGGCGCTATCGTCTAGGGGTCAGGACAGCGGGTTTTCAATCCGTTAACCGGGGTTCGAATCCCCGTAGCGCTACACGCAAAAACGAGGCTAATTCAAGCCTTGTTTTTTGCTACCTTAGGGGACAGTTGGAACTTTTAAGAAATTTTAGAAACAAGCGCTGGACAATCAACATTTTTTGTGATATGCTCATTTGTTACAAGCGACCCTGTATTTTGGCCTATTTAAAACAACTTGCAACACAGTCCATTTCAATTCAACAAAAGGAGTTTAATAATGAACCGAAAAATCGGAGTAAGCGTGGTTTGTATGCTTCCTTGGAGTTTAGGAAGAAATGGATTGGCACGCGCCACAATTATGGCGCATAACGCAGGCTTTTCTGGCTTGCAGATATTGCCATTGCGCGGATGGGATCCGCTGACATTCACGGAAGCGTCTCCTGATCAGATCATTTCCTTTGAACTGGCCTGGAATTGCGGATCACTCTGCAAAGCGATTCTTCGCCATCTGCACTTGGCGGGAGAGGAAAATCCTCTCTTTCACGACTGGCTTCTTTTCGGCAAATGTGCAGCCACGGAACGCCGGGCGGAAATGATGTTCCGATATTTCCAAAGGACATCAATGTTTATCACCCACGATGTCATTCACGTCGGCGTAATGGAAATGCACCCCGAGTTGGATTTGGAAACTGGCGTTTATGCCAACTATCCTCACGGACTGGTATGGGATACCAAACACGTGATTCGCTCTGGACGTCACGGACAACCGCCAGTTACCGAGGATTGGGTAAGACTGCTGGACGAAGTCGGCCATAACATCCGACTCATTCACGTGAAATACCCGGTCAATCCTAAAATGCTGAAAGCCTTGGCCGAAAAGACGAACTGTCCAGTGATATTTGAGGCCAGACCACCATTAGGAAATATTTTCAAACCCCCAATGAGACACGCCCAGAAAAGAGCCATTGAATGGCTTAAAGAAAAACGAACCTTTCTCGGCTATTTCTTTGAATAGAATCCGTTACAAACGTATTGAATTAGAGAGGAGAGACTTCAAAAGCCTTTCCTCTCCATTTCTGAATCTATCAGTTTATGGTGGATTTGGATGATGGAAATTGTTCTTTACACAAAGGAGATCTGAAAATGATGGATATAATAGTTGAAGCTAGAAGTTTCTTTTTGGATTTTCGCAAAGATTACGAAGAACTTCTTCGTGATTATCCCGATCGTTCCAAAGTCAGATGGTATCATAAGCTGTTTAGAATTAGGCCGAGAGGTGATCTCTACAAAGAGGCTGTATCTGTCTGTGACAATGGCTTAAAGGCGTTGAACGACAGTGAAATTTCCGAAGCAATTTCCGAGCTGGACAAACTCATTCAGTGGTATGAATGGGAAGTGGAACGCTTTTCCGATTCAATCGTTGAAATGGGTAGAAATCTGGAAATCAAAGAGACTATTCGGTATATGTATTCCTTGCGGAATAAATTGACTGATCTGAACAACAAAATGAAAGGAAAAAGAAAATGATACTCCTGGCGATCTGCACCATTATCGGCGGCTACATCTTCTGGAAAAAGGTGTGTAAAGACGAGGACATTAAATTTCTCAAACCTCTTCTGGTCGTTCTGGGGTGCCTCATAGGAGCATTTGGCGGAATGTTGCTTTCAGCATTCTTTTCCGTCATTGTTCCCCAAACGACCTACGACATAGAGTTTGACAGGGTGGAGCTGGTAGCCCTTGGTAGCACCAGTGAAATGCAAGGCAATTTCTTCCTTGCTTCGGGCAGTATCGGTTCCCATCAGTTTTATAAGTTTTATTACAAAACTCCTGACGGTGGGAAACAATTTGGCAAACTGCCTGCCGAAAGTGCCGTGATTTACGAAGAGGATAGAAAAGACGCCTATATGGCAAAGGCGGGAAAGGAAAAACATTATCCAACCTGGGTTTACTGGTGGGTCAGAATATTCCCAGGAGGCACAAGTTGGGAATATGCCATTCACGTTCCCAATGGAACAATCAAGGTGGAGTATAATCTAGATTTGAAATGAGAATACAATTCCACCTCAACAAAAAAGTCCCTCGTGGTCATTGCACCACTTGGGACTTTTCTTTTTGTTGAAAAATGAATAGCACCGCGGATTAAATCATAGCGAATTCCATCTTTAACTGTTGCCATTGTTTAAATTCCGTGATAATCTGGTTCCAACTAATGAGCAAGTAGTCTACTACTACAAAAGATGCGGGAAGCCGCATTTTTTGATATAATCTATGTATATTATGGAACAGACCGGACAACAAATCTTCCAATTTTTGCATCATTATGGCTATGCCATTATGTTGCCTCTTATGATCATTGAGGGGCCGATAGCGACCTTGCTAGCGGCTATTATGGCCAGTCTCGGCGCTTTCAATGTTTGGATAGTTCTCATTCTATCGATTGCCGGAGATATGATAGGGGACGTTTTGCTTTATGGCCTTGGATATAAATATGGGCTGAATTTTGTGCGGGGTTTTGGCCGGTACATGGGGATAACAGAAAAATTGGTGACAAGGATGGAAAAATATTTCACGCTTCATGGCGGCAAAACAATTTTCGCGGTGAAATCCACTACCGGACTTTGCTGGGCGACTTTTGTGGCGGCGGGAATTGTGAAGATGGATTTCAAAAAATTTGTCAAAAATTCTTTTTTGGGCGGCGTTGTCTGGAGCGGATTTCTGATCTTTATGGGCTATTTCTATGGCTATCTCTGGCGCGAGATCCATGTTTATATAAAATACATCGGTTGGATAATTTTTGTTGTGGCCATCATTACTTTTGTGGTGATTACTATTTACAAAAACAAAAAAGCGAAAAAACTTTTGGAGGAAAATGGGAATGAGGAATAGTTCGTGAAAAATTAAACGGGACTCTATAGGAGGACAAGACATGAAGCAATATTTGACGGCTAATGTTGGTTGTTGGGTGACGATAGCGATAATAGGAATTGTCCTGTTTGCTATTGCCCTGTGGTTTTTTGACAAACACACTAAAGAAGGCCCAATGTCTGATCCGGAAAGTCCTGTGGCTTTGGGTTGCTTTGCGATGGCCGCTTATTCGTGGATAGCTATCTATTTTTTAAGTGCTATTGCTATCCATTGCACTGGCGTGGCGGAAAAATATTCGATATATGTGCCGCCATTTTCAAATCTACCGAAATAATTAAGTGGTAAATGTCCGTGCGGGACGCTGTTTCCTGCGCGGGCTTTTTTTATCCTTCATCGCGTCGGAAAGCGGCTAAAAATCGTATAAATCATATGTTTTGCTTGCAATCTGCGGGATATAACCTAATATAGGAATATATGGTCAAAAGACTTTACAACAAGGTAAAGAGTGTTTTATTTGCTGATCCGGAACTTCTGTATAAGGAAGAATTACATCTGGTGAACAAACCCTTTCTTTTTCAAGGCGATAATGGAAAGGCAGTTTTGCTTATCCATGGCTGGACTTCAACGCCGTATGAAGTCAGGCGTCTCGGAATATTCCTCAATGAAAATGGGTATACGACTTATGGCCCGATGCTCAAAGGCCACGGAACGGTATCAACCGATCTGGAAGGAGTGAGATGGAACGACTGGTTGGCTGATGTTGAAACGGCATATGATGAACTCAAAAAAAATCACGAGAAAGTATATATAGCCGGAACTTCTATCGGCGCGAGTCTGAGTGTGCTTCTTGCCCAAAAAAAATCGGACGTTTCCGGCTTGATTCTTATGGCGATGCCATACAAAATAAAGTTGGAAAGAATAATGACGATGTTTGCCAAAATCACCGGACTTTTCAGAAAATATACAAAAAAGTTTTATCCACCAACGTTTGGGCTTTCCACTACAATCACTCGTTTGATTGCTTACCAGTCATATCCAGTTGAAAGTGCTATTGAAACTTTTAGATTAGTGAAGGAAGCCAGAAAAAACCTTATTAAAGTCCATCAACCTTGCCTTATTATGCAGTCAACCAGCGATCATATAGTCTCTCGAAACAGTTGTGAGCATATTTATACCAGCATCGGCTCAACAGTTAAGCAAAAAAAATATATTAAACGGGCTTATCATACTTTTATATCGGACATCAAAAATGAGAATGTCTTTGAAGACATACTCGATTTTCTGAATTCTTTATGAAAATAGGGATTTTTACCAATAATTATCTTCCCAATCCTTATGGAGTTTCGACTTCCATCGAAACTTTTCGCCGTGATTTTGAGCGCCTGGGTCATCAGGTTTTTATTTTCGCCCCTCGTTGGCCAGGATATATTGATGAAAATCCAAATGTTTTTCGTTATCCTTCAATTGATATTGAATTTAAATTCCGTTTTCCTCTGCCTATCCCATATTCCTGGAAAATGAGAAGAATATTGAAAAATTTAAATCTCGACATTATTCATTCCCAGCATCCAAATCTTCTTGGATCGGCGGCAATCAGATGGGCGAAAAAGAAAAAAATCCCACTAGTTTTCACCTGGCATACGCTTTATGACAAATATGTGAATTTTGTGCCGTTTGTTCCGCCCAAAATTGCGGCCGGATTTATAATTCGGCGTGCGGTCAAATTTGCTAACCAGGCTGACGCAGTGATTGTTCCGACAGATTCTATTATTCCAATTCTCCAAAGATGGGGCGTGAAAAATAAAAATATTGTTCCGATAGCGACTGGAGTAATTGAAGAAAATTTCAAAAACGCCGACAAAAATTTAGTCAGGAATAAATATGGAATTAAAGATGATGAAACACTTCTTCTTCTGGTCTCTCGCCTTACGGCGGAAAAAAATATTTTATTTGTGATTAATGCGGTCAAGAATATTTTAAAAAACAATAAAGAATCCTCTCCTGAAGGGAGGGGAGGATATGGAATTAAGTTATTAATAGTTGGCGGAGGATATCTTTCCCAGGAAATAATAAAATTAGCTGAGAAAGAAGGCATCGCGGAGAAAATAATCCTTACCGGAGAAATAGAGAATAAAAATATTGCTAACTATTTCGCGGCCGGGAATATATTCGTTTACGGTTCAAAATCAGAAACTCAAGGGATGGTCATGACTGAGGCGATGTTTTCCGGTTTGCCTGTTGTAGCGGTGAATGCTACCGGAACCAGTAGCCTCATAAAAAACAATATTAATGGATTTTTGGTTTCGGAAAATAAAAAAGAATTTGCAGAAGCAGTAGAAAAATTAATTGCTGATAAAAATTTGCGTCAGAAATTCGGCGAAGCATCCAAAAAAATCGCCCGGGAAAATTTTACCAGTTGCATTTGCGCCAAAAAGATGCTAGAAGTGTATAACAAAGCGATATTGGAAAAGAGCGAATAAAAACCATTCCTTTAAAATTGAGGTGATCCATGAAGAGAGTCCTGCTTTTTGTTTTGTTGGTATTGGCAATTGTGTTTTTGGTGTATATCGACCATAACGACAAAGACGAAGCCGTTTGTTTCACCAGAGACGGCTTTGCGATTGTGGCATCTTCCAGCGATTCAAAAATAAAGGAGATTTTTTCCGACTGGAAGAAGGAGGATGCGGAAGCGGTCGATGTGGGAAATGTGGATGCTTTCGTGGTTGTCGCGCGCGGCAAAATCACGGTCTCGCTGACCAGGGGTTTCCGAGATCCGGCGGACGGACTCATCGTTAAGGGCTTCAATATATCATATGAAGCCAGTCTGAGTGATATAAAAGACTCTCTCTTCAAGTATCTTTTTAAGCAAAGAGGTGAACGTATTCAGGAGGAACAAGAGGAGCGGGAAAAGCCGTATAGGGATCCTTATCCTTGGAACGAAAAGAAACCGAGAGAAGTGTAACGACGGAGATATCATTAAAAAGTGAAATACTATTCCAAATGAATCTTTTCCGAAAACTTTCGAAGGGCATCTCGCAGAGCGGGGTGCTTTTTTAATTGAGGATCATCTTTTAGGATAGTCTGCGCTTCTTCGCGGGCGAATTTGATGAGTTTTACATTGGTCAGGTTTTCCATAGCGATATCAGGAAGACCCGATTGGATGGTGCCGAAAAATTGTCCCGGGCCGCGCAGTTCCAGATCGATTTTGGATATTTCAAATCCGTCATTGGTTTTTTCAAGGGCTTTGAGGCGTTTTAGGGGGTCAGGTACCTTTTTTGTAGCAAAAAAGGTACCTGACCCCTTTCCTGCGCCAGTGAAAAGAAAACAATATGATTGATGCTCGCTGCGGCCGACTCGTCCACGAAACTGATGGAGTTGGGAAAGACCAAATCGTTCGGCGTTTTCAATGATCATAATGGTCGCATTGGGAACATCTATGCCTACTTCTACGACAGATGTAGAAACAAGAATTTGTGATTTTTTATCCTTAAAATCCCGCATTACTTCTTCTTTTTCTTTGGCCTTTAATCTGCCGTGCATGAGGCCAATTTGGAATTCCGGAAATATTTCCTGCAGTTTTTTATGTTCTTTGGTGGCGGCTTTTACTTCACTCAAAGCTTTCGATTCTTCTACTAGTGGGAAAATGACAAAGATTTGCCGGCCAGAATTAATCTCGTTCCTTATAAAATTATAAACTTCTTTTCTGCCTGTTGGCGGAACAATTTTTGTGCTGATTGGCTTTCTATTTTTGGGCATTTCGTCGAGAATTGATAAATCTAGTGAACCAAAGAAAGCGATAGCCAGACTTCTGGGAATAGGAGTGGCCGTCATAGTAAGTAAATGTGGAATAATTTTATTGTTCCCATCAGAAATGCTCATAGTTTCCTGCTGCAAAAACGCTCGTTGGGCGACGCCAAAACGGTGTTGTTCGTCGATGATAACCAAGGCTAAATTTTTGAATTTAACGTCTTTTTGGATCAATGCGTGCGTGCCAATAATGAGGTTGATTTTTCCAGATTTTATATTTTCTAATAATTTATTACGAGCAATGGTCTTAAAGTTTATCGAGTCTAATGGGGTGCCCTCTCCCGATCCAGCAGACTGGCTCGACCTCTCCCGAGGGGAGAGGTGGAAATTCTTTTCTTCCTCCTCTCCCTTTGGGAGAGGATGTCCGCCTAAATTTTTCTTAAAATTTTGGCGGACAGGAGAGGGTTCTTGGTTAAATTCACAAATTATTTTATAAGAATTTGTCAGCAGTGCAACATTAAAATCATAATCCTTAAACAACTCACAAAAGCTTTCGAAATGTTGCCTGGCGAGGACTTCAGTCGGTGCCATAATGGCCACTTGATAGCCAGAGGATATTGCCTGGAGCGTTGCCATAGCGGCCACTACTGTTTTTCCGCTCCCGACATCACCTTCCAAAAGCCGGTTCATCGGTTTCGGTTTTTCCAAATCTTTCAAAATTTCAAAGGAGGATTTTCTTTGGGCGTCGGTCAAAGTAAATGGCAATTTTTCCACAAAGTTTTTGATCAATTTTTCATCGAAATTAATGGCAATAGAATTATTATCTTCCCATTGATGTTTCACCTGCAAGGATTTCAGTTGAACCAGGAACATTTCCTGGAAAGCGAATCTTTTTTGGGCGCGGATCAGTTTTTCTTTGGAATCGGGAAAATGAATTTGAGTGATGGCAGTATAGATATCATAAAGATTAAATTTCTGTCTGATCTCATGTGGCAAAACATCCGGCAAATCTTTGGCGAGATATAAAAGCGGTTTCAGTTGCCAGCGAATCCATTTAGAACTGATGCCGGTTGTTTCAGAATACACCGGAACGAGTCGGCCAGTGTTAGTCGCGTCGCGTCCGGATTTTTCCCAAGCAGGACTAGTCATGGAAAAATGTTTTCCTTTTTGTTCCAATTTTCCTGAAACGCGAATACCAGAGCCAATCGATAGTCCTTCCAAAATATATGGTTGATTGAACCAAGCGAGTTTGAGTGGTGTGCCATTTTTGTCGGTAATCGTCACTTCTTGCACCGTCATTCTTCTTCTGAAAATCCGGTTATTTCTGGCTTTTTCTACTTTGCCTTCGACTGTTATGACAGCGCCGATGTATTTTTCATCAATTTCCACTATGCGTGAAAAATCATCATAACGGAAGGGGAAATACAGAAGCAGATCCTGCACAGTCAAAAGCCCCAATTTTTCCAGAACTTTGACATATTTGGGGGTGATTTTAGGGATGGACTTTAATAGTGTATCTAGATTGACCATATAGATAGTATAAAGTACTATGAATAAAGTACAAATAAGTTTTATTGTCCTTGTAGCTCAGTGGATAGAGCGTCTGGTTGCGGTCCAGAAGGTCGGAGGTTCGATTCCTCCCAAGGACACTAAATTTTAAAACGCGCCTGAGATCGGACGCGTTTTTTGAGTTTATTTTTGAAAAATCGATTATTATCGACGTGGCCAGGGGCAGGAATCATACGCGCTTCTTTCCTCTGGCGGTTTCCAGACAGAGGCCGATGCTCTAAAAATAAGTATAATATTTTCAGGATCAATTTTAAAGCATACCAATTTTTCGCCATAGCGATGCTTAGAGCGGGTGGCGTGTCGGTAATAGCCTTTGTTTATGGATAAGTTATCTCGCCAGCACATTTTTCCCTCCTCATTTTTAGGAACTGAGTCATATCTTCAAAAGTCTCTCCATTGTTTCGACCAATCCTGGTTCTTTTTTTTCTTCCGGCAAAAATTCGAGAAGTATCTGGCGGATGTGGACAGGATCTTCTTCGTGGATGGGAATGTGGATATAGGGCATAATACCGCTTTTGGTATGGAGGCAAGCCGATTTCAAACCTTCCGGTTCATAGAAAATCCAAAAAGATTCCAAATTGTCAAATTCGTAAATTTCACGTCTCGCAACGACGCCTTCGGTAGTGATCATAAAATCAATGATGCGCGGTTCCTGATTGATGTGGAGATAGCCGACTATTCCGATAAGGATAAAAGTGATAGCCATGACAGGGCTGTTGGAATAGAGCGCCCAAGCGACAATGCCGACAAGAATCAGGGTGACAACGACATACCACTTTTTGTCGCGCTCAAAAACCTCATATTCCGGCGCTCGCCAGTGAGCAAGAACGTCAGTCGAGTGTTCAGAAATCTGAAAATCATGAGGAGATTCCAAGAGTTCCTCTTCTTGCGCTTCCGGTTTTGGGGCGAGAAAGTTATCTATCTGCCTTTCCTTTTTTACTTTTCTTCTTGGGTCGTCGTGTTCGATATACATACCCGGTAATAGAATTTTGACTCTGATGTTATTTAAATCAAATTTCTCGATATAATACTTGGAATTATTTTAATATTTGCCCGTCAGTAATATTTTTTTGGCCAAAGGCCAGTCAAAATTTCACTACCGGGCATAATGAAATATTAGCACAACCATTCAGGTTTACAAAATCAGGATTTGGATATAGTATTGGTTAATTGTATAATTAGATTAACTGGAGAAGTCGCATAGCCTGGCTTAGTGCGGCAGATTGCTAATCTGCTATACGGGTTAAACCGTATCGAGGGTTCGAATCCCTCCTTCTCCGCTTCCAATACTGGGAAGCGTGGCCGAGTGGCTGAAGGCGACAGCTTGTCCCGCACCATTTTTCATTTAAAGTCGAGTCTTTTTAAGTTTTTTATTGGAAGAGTGCCCGAGTGGTTTAAGGGAACAGTCTTGAAAACTGTCGTATCCGAAAGGGTACCGTGAGTTCGAATCTCACCTCTTCCGCAAAAAATGAAAAATGGTGCGGGATCGCGAAAAACTGCAGTACCGGAAACGGTACCGAAGGTTCGAATCCTTCCGCTTCCGCCAAGCAGATATCACAACAAAGAAAGGAGGGCGTGTTATGAAGTTCTTTGCAATATTAGCACTTTGTTTTTTTATCTTTCTCCAGAAACCGGCGCTCTCCCAGGAAGTGGAGGATCCCGGAAAATTTATGGAGAGGGTATTCGGAAACGGGTCAGAGCTCATAAACAAAGAGCCGACCCCTGAAGGCCGTCGAGAGGTGGTGCGGAGGATAGTTCTCAAGTTTTTTGATGTTCCCGGACTTGGATTGAACGCGCTCGGGAGACTGGGAAAAAAATTGCTGCCCGAGCAACAAAAAGAATTTGAAATAAGGTTCCAAAAATATTTTTGCCTGTATAACGGGCCTCTGGACGAGCTGGCAAAATCGTCCAAAACCTGTTATGCGGATATGCCACGGAAAAGAAGCGAAGGACTCAACGGCACTGTCAATATCAATGGCAAGCTGCATCTTTCCGGCTGGGAAAAACCGTTTGATGTCTCATACAATATGTTATGGAAAGGAGACGGCTGGTTGGTTTTGGACAGCACTATTGAAGGACGGAGCAGTAAGGACAAATTCAGGACGGAATTCAACGATCTTATCACCGCTGATCCCGGAAAATCATATGAGGCGGTGATCGGGTATATTGAGTGCCGACTGAACGGAATGGGAGAGCCGCAATGCAAAAAAAGAGAATCGCATATTGCGACAAGGGGAGGAGATAATTAAACAGTTTCAATGGGCGCCCGAATGGACGCCTTGTTTTATTGCTATAATTTCTTATTGATATTAAAATTGTTTTAGAAGTTGTTAATAGTTTTTCCCTCTCCTGTCAGCCATAAATTTTCAGAAAAATTTAGGCTGACATCCTCTCCCTTCGGGAGAGGAGAATAAGGAAGGTAGTTTTCGCGGAGCGTAGTATAGTGGTAGTACGCAAGGCTGGGGGTCTTGTAGTCCGAGTTCGATTCTCGGCGCTCCGACTAATAAAAAAATATGTCAAAAAATATCGAAATAATTTCAAGAGCGTTCATTGTAAAAGAGGGAGAGGTCTTGCTGTGTAAGGTTAAATCCAAAGATAATTATTTTTTCCCTGGTGGGCATGTGGAATACGGAGAAAAAGTTGAGGATGCTTTGAAAAGAGAGTTGAAAGAAGAAATTGGCAAAGAATTGGAAAATATAAATTTTATCGGAATTTGCGAAAATACTTTTCAGTTTATGGGAGAACATCAGGAAATCAATCTGGTTTTTGAAGCGGAAATTAATGATGATAAATTAGAAGTTTTAGAAGACCATATGGAATTTGGTTGGTTTTCTTTTAATAGAATTGAATCAATGAATGTTTTGCCAGAAAAATTAAAAAAGGAATTTTTGAAGTGGATAAAAAATAAGAAGATTTTTTATATAGTTTAACCCTCTCCTGTCAGCCATAAATTTTCAGAAAAATTTAGGCTGACATCCTCTCCCGCTCCGCCAGCCGGCGGACGGGCGAGGAGGATTTGAAAGAACTACTCATAGCGGGCTGTGGTATAGTGGTATTACGCACGATTCGGGTTCGTGTAATCCGAGTTCGATTCTCGGCAGCCCGACAAACAAAAAAAGACTCTCGCCAGGAGAGCTTTTTGTTTGTTAGCTAATTTTTTCCATCCACGTCCTTCCCGCTGATTCCCGTTTCATTCTTTCTTTTGTCCGTTCAGAAAAAAATTTTGGTTCTTTTTTTTCAGTCAGATTTTTCAACTCTTTCTTCGCGTCTCTTTCGAAAGAAGGATAAGAAGATTCTTCCAGAAAATGTTCTCGGGCGGCTTTTCTAAATGATCCGCTAATCTGTCCATCGGTATACGGCTCATTTCCAAAAGCTTCTTTAGCGATCTCTTTTGTCCGTTCTAATATTTTTTCAAAATCAGCCATAGGTTTTTTTGATAATTTAATTGTATTTCATAATTTAGTAGTCCGCAAATTAATTTATTTCCTGTCTGGCGATGACTATTCCAAAGACTTTTTTGGCGCCGTGTTTTTTCAGTATTTTTCCACATTCAAAAAGTGTCGAGCCGGTGGTAGCGATGTCGTCGACAAGAAGGATGTTGAGAGAGGTTAAGAAGGTGAATGTTTTCGAAAAAGAAAAAGCGTTTTGAAGGTTTTTTTGTCTTTCCTGATAGTTTTTTATCTTCATTTGCGGTTTAGTGTAATGATTTCTGATGATAATATTGTCAGAAATGGGGATGCTCATGCCGGGCGTTAGATTTTCGCTTAGATAACGAGCCAAAAGTTCTGACTGGTTGAATCCGCGCCAACGAAGACGTCGCCGGTGAAGCGGAACAGGAATAATGAGATCGGGAAGAGGAAGATTGTTTTTTAAGATGGATTTTATAATAATTTTCCCCAAAGGAACCGAAAGATCGCTGACAAAATTATATTTATAAGTGTGAACGAGTCGTGAAACAATATTTTCCCGATAAGAGGTAGCAATAATAAGATTATCCAGGGGAATAATGGCGTTTTTTGACAGGAACTTTTCCTTGCAGTGTACGCATATCTGACCTGCGTCAGTAATAATCTTTTCGCAATAAGGACAAACTTGTTCTGATAATAATTTTATCTTTTCCAGACATTTATGGCAGAACCACTCATCGTCTTTATTGCAAGATAAGCAAGAGATAGGAAAGAGGGTATCTAAAAATAATTTTTTAATGGAAGAAATAATCATTGTTGAAATTATATCATAAGCCCGTCCCTCTCCTGTCAGCCAGAATTTTAAGAAAAATTCAGGCTGACATCCTCTCCCAAGGGGAGAGGAGGATTTGAAAGTTACTATTTATAGGGTGTGGATAACTTTTGTTTTTCTCAAAAGTAGTGGCGCTTGATAAAATGTGGTATAATCAAAGCACGACTTGTCCTCTCACCAATTCCGCGAAAGATTTTCCAGGGAGAAAATCAGAAGACGAAGTCGCCTAGCGGCTTCAGTTGGTTGAATGGGGAAGTTTTTTCAAGAATTGGTGAGGGGATAAAAAAATAAAAACAATTAGAAAATGTTTGGATTAAGTTTTGGAAAAAACGTCTTTGTTGGCGTTGATATTGGAACTTCCGCTATTAAGCTGGTTGAAATGAGAAACGATTCCGGAAAACCCGTACTTTCCAATTATGCTTGGGTGTCTTTTGACGGATATTTCCAGCGAGACGAAAACAACTCCCAGCTATACGAAACAATTTTGCCGGAATATATCAAGAAGATGATAAAAGAGTCGGGGATGAAAGGCAGAAAGGCCTGCGTTTCCATCCCGGCTTTTGGCGGGCTCATCACCCTTATTGAATTCCCGCCAATGGCCAAAGAGGATATGGAACAAGCAGTGCGGTTTGAAGCTCATAAATATGTTCCCACGTCGCTCGACGAAGTAGTTTTAAGTTGGGATATCATAAATCAAGTCGATCCGGGAAATAAGGAATTGCCCGACGGAAAAACGCAAGTGCTTCTGGTGGCGGCTTCCCGAAACAAAGTCATCAGATATGAAAAAATGATAACTGATTCAGGACTGAAGCTGGACTCAATTGAAATAGAAGGTTTTTCCATAGTCAGGTCGCTTATTGGCAACGATCCGGGAAACTTCATCATTGCTGACATTGGTTCGAGAGTTTGCAATATCCTTCTGGTGGAAAAAGGAATAATCAGGGCTAACAGAAATATCGATGCCGGAGGAGAAGATATTACCAAAATCATTGCCAAGTCGATGTCAGTGACTGAAGAGAGGGCGGAAAAACTGAAGATAAGCGGAAAAGATTTTTTTGCCGCTGATTCATATATCAAGTTTCCGGCGCTGGAACTCATTTCCAATGAGATTATCCGGATAACAAACGCCTATTCCAAAGACGGGCAAAAACTAAAAATCGACAGCGTCATCCTTTCAGGAGGAACGGCGAAACTTGCCGGGCTTTGCCAGTATCTGACGCAGGTGTTGAAAATCAAAACTATAGTAGGCAATCCGTTCGGTCGCGTGAGTTTTGACAAAAAATTGGAGCCGGCGATAAGAGATATGGGAACAAAGTTTTCTGTTTCTGTCGGTCTGGCCATTAAGGAAATGGAACAAATTAAAAATAAATAAATAATAAAAAAATATGGCTAACATAAATTTGAGTACGGGCGAGGTGAGGGAAAAAGTTGATCTTAGCGTGGGTCAGGGCGGACTCGTCGCGCTTATTGTCGTTCTGGTTCTGATTCTTGTCCTCTATGGAGTGGAAATTGTCTGGGGTCAGCAAATGACCAAAGATACGGAAGCGATCCAGACGGAGTTCAGCACAAAGTATAAAAATCTTTCCCAGGGAAATCCGATAACGGTAGTTGATTTTCAAAACCGTCTGACAGCCGCCAAGAAAATGGCGAGTGAAGGCAGGGATATCAGAGGAAGTCTTCTGGAAATCGAAAAGTCGATCATTCCCGGGGTATATCTTAAGGGATACGAGTTTGACCAAAAGGCCGGAACCATAGTTCTTACCTGCATAGGGGACAACTACAATCTGGCGGCCAAACAGATACTTAATTTCAAAAAATCAACTTATTTTTCCGATGCTTCGGGCGGTGAGACTACTTTTGTAGCTGAAACAGGAAAGGTGGAATTCAAGGTTAATTTAACATTAAAATAAAGTATGCGAACGCGCACTACGAACGCGCACATACGAATAAAACAAAACTATGAAAGTTAAAATTCTTCTTCCACCGCTGATCATCGTTTCCTGCATCGCCCTTATGGTCTGGCTGGTTTATCCGGCCTATACCAACGGAGTTGATGGATGGAAAGAAAAGAGAGATAAGTTGACCAGTGAAAAAAATAATCTGGATGATGCCCAGAAGAAAGCGGAAAATGTTTCCCGGATGGTGGCTCAACTGGGAAGCAACAAGGTTGATCAGGATACCATCGCGACCTACATTCCGGACGAGCTGAAAGAAGAGGAAATAATAGACAATCTCAATTTTATCGCCAGCAACGAAGGGCTTTCGGTTGTCAAACTTTCCGTAAAACCCGAAACCGTCGTCCAGCAGGAGGTACCGACTGATATGTCGGGTAATCCTGTAGTTGATGTTTCTGGAGGAAATCCATCTGCCACAGAGGATGTTACCGTCAAGGCCAAAAACTATAATGTGGAATTTTCTGTCGTTGGAAACTATGAAAAAATAAAAAATGTTTTGGACAAGGTGTATAAGCTCAAGCGGTATAATAGCTTCAAGACGCTTGAGATCGCGGCCAATGAAACACCGGGGGCTGATGGAAAAAAAGCCGCTCCTACCGACAGTCTGAAAGCGGATATGATTTTGAGTTTTGACGTCCTTAAAAAGTTCAGCCAGACAGTCAGCATGAACAATCCTATCTTTTCACAAACCAGTTTTGATATGAAAGTGGCTCAGGAAATTCGGGACAAGAAAAGCGTCGATGTTTTGAAAATGAGCATTGATCAGGCCGGAAGGACTAATCCGTTTATTCCCTAAAAATCAAGAATAAGAAAGAAAAATAATGAACTTACCATCCGGAAATGATTCTGATAAAAAAAGTGTCTCTGATGTCGCGTCAGACGTGGCAGAAAAAGCTGATCCCGGAAACGAGGGGCAGCCGGTTTTGAGCAAGAAAAAAAATACAATTGCCAGGCTGGACGAAGCGCCGGAGAAGATAAAAGAGGATGTCATCGGCCTCATTCCGGAAGAGGTGGCAAAAAAATATAAAATAGTCGCTTTTGAGAGGAAGGGAAATGTGGTGAAGGTGGCGATGGCTGATCCCCAGGATTTAGACGCGCTTAATGCTTTGCGATTTGTGGCGGAAAAGGAAAAATTGGAAATAGAAGCTTTCCAGGTCTCGGAGGAAGTTTTGGAAGAAATATTCAAATTTTATTCCGGTCCGGGGGCGGTGATAAAAAGCGCTGTGGCTTCCCTGAAAGACGATGTGCTGATAGAGGTTGATGATGGAAAAAAAAGCGACAAAAGAAGAGAAGAGCTGAAAGATGCTCCGGTGGCAAAATTAGTGCAGGTGATAATCAGTCATGCTATCGAAGGAAAGGCTAGCGATATTCATATCGAACCGATGGAAGAGGATTTTCGAGTGCGTTATCGAGTAGATGGAGTTCTGCACATCAGTCTGCTTCTTCCAAAAGAAATCGGGCCGGCCATAATTTCACGGATAAAAATTCTGGCTAATCTGAAAATAGATGAAAAAAGGAAACCGCAAGATGGGCGGTTCAGGTTGAATTTTAATGGTAATAATATCGATTTTCGTGTTTCTTCGCTCCCGGTTATCGAGGGAGAGAAGATAGTGATGCGAATTTTGGATAAAGAAGAAGGCGTATCCAGCGTGGAAAAATTAGGGTTCTCCGGAACGGCGCTGGAAAATACCAGACTGGCTCTCAAGGAAACATACGGAATGATTCTTATGACCGGTCCGACCGGAAGCGGAAAATCAACCACTCTCTACGCGCTTTTAAAAATACTAAACAGCGAAGAAAGAAATATAATAACACTGGAAGATCCGATAGAATATTATATAGAAGGCCTGAACCAAAGTCAGATAAAGCCGGAAATCGGTTATACCTTTGCTAACGGTTTGCGTTCTGTATTGCGACAAGACCCCAATGTTATAATGGTGGGAGAAATACGCGATTCGGAAACGGCCGAGCTGGCGGTACACGTCGCGCTCACCGGGCACCTGATGTTTTCCACGCTGCACACCAATACGGCCATCGGCGCCATTCCGCGGCTGATCGATATGGGCATAGAACCATTTTTGCTCTCATCATCTTTGCGATTAGTGATGGCGCAGAGGCTCGTGCGAAAGATCTGCGAGGATTGCAAGGAGGAAAAACAGGTTCCTGACGCGGTAAGACAAAAGATTACGGAAGAAATAAAAAGAATATCCCCGAAGGAACTGGAAAAATATGGGATAAAAATGACTGACAGACTGTCTTTTTTTCACGGAAAGGGATGTGATAAGTGTGGCGGAAAAGGGCTCAAGGGTCGAGTAGCGATCTTTGAAGCCGTGCCGATTTCAGACAAAATGAAGGATATTATCGTGGAAAAAAGAGGAAACGAGGATTTGCTGACAAAAGAACGGGATGCTATGGGAATTCTAACCATAAAACAAGACGGACTTTTGAAAATAATAAAAGGCCTTACCACTGTTGAAGAAGTGGAAAGGGTAACGGAGGGTAATATCGCTCCGGTAGTGGAGAACGAATAATAGTTTCTAAATTCACCCTGTTAAGTAATTTTTTCTTCAAAAATAAATTTTGCAAAGCAAAATTTACTTAACAGGGTAAAAAAATATGGCGAAAAAAATCCTTATAGTCGAAGACGATTCGTTTGTGATGGATATCTATCACACCAAGCTTACTCAGGAAGGTTTTAAAGTAAGCACCGCCGCCAATGGCATGGAAGCCTTGAAAAAACTGGAAAAAGAAAGGCCGGATCTGATTCTTCTGGACATCATTATGCCTTATGTGGACGGACTTGAAGTTTTGAAAAAGGTGAGAATGATGGAACAGATGAAAAGCGTTCCGATTATACTTCTCACCAACTTGAGCCAGAAAGAAGAAGTAGATGAGGGATTGGCGTTGGGGGCGAACGACTATCTCATTAAATCCCATTTTACTCCGTCAGAAGTTTTGGAAAAGATAAACAAATATTTAAAATAAAAAATGAGCACAGTTCACGCCGAACAAAGGATAAAAAATTTACTCCGCATGGTGGCGCAGGAAGGAGCGTCCGACCTCCATCTTGTCGTGGGAAGATATCCCACTTTTCGGGTTGACGGAAAATTAATTCCTTTTAAAGAGGATAGCGTTCTTGCTCCGCCGGACACCAAAGCGATAAGCGAGGTGATTATGGGAGATGAAGCCAAAGCAAAATTTTTGAAAGAAGGCCAGATGGATTTTTCGTATAATTTCGAAGACAAAGCTCGTTTTCGCGTTAACGCTTTTTTCCAGCAAGGATATGTTAGCATCGCTTTCCGGCTCATTCCCAAAGAAATCAGGACGCTTCAGGAACTGAATATGCCGGAAGGACTTTATGAATTTACCAAGTTTTCCCAAGGACTTCTTTTGATCGTCGGTCCGGTAGGGCATGGAAAATCAACCAGTCTCGCCGCTCTCATTAATGACATAAATCATAACCAGGAAAAGCACATCATAACCATCGAAGATCCGATAGAATATGTCTATGAACAGGATAGATGCATCATCAATCAAAGGGAAATTTATCAGGATAGCCGTTCTTTTCAGGCGGCGCTGAAATCAGTTTTTCGCGAAGACGCCAACATTGTCCTTATCGGTGAGATGCGCGATCTGGATACGATCTCCACAGCAATGACGGCGGCGGAAACAGGGCATCTGATTTTAGCTACTCTCCACACCAACGATTCAGCGCAGACTATCGATCGTATTGTTGATGTTTTTCCGGCGCACCAGCAAAACCAGATCCGGTCGCAACTGGCCAATGTTCTTTTGGGAGTAGTGTCGCAGAGGCTCGTTCCACAGGTTGACGGCGGAAGAATCCCGGCGGTGGAGATAATGATAAAGAACCATGCTATTGAAAATCTCATCCGGGAGAATAAGTCGTATCAGATGGACAATGTCATTGAAACCAGCTCGGGAAGCGGAATGATAACTCTCGATCGGTCGCTGACCAATCTGGTAAAACGCGGAGTGATTTCGGTTGATGCCGCTATGGCCTATGCCAAAGATCCGAAAAGTTTTCAGTCGCTTCTTAAATTCTGACCAGCTCTCTTGGGAAATATCAATTTTTTGTGGTATAATAAAAACAGACGGTATAATCCCAGCACCAATTCCGACAAAGATTAGTGAAGTATAGAGATTAGTGCTCGGATTCGCCTGCGGCTTGACATCGAAATAAAAATAAATTAGTTTTGCGAATTGGTGCGGGATGCTCAATTTTGTAGCTACTCGCTTCGCTCGCAGACAAAATTGGCAAATGCGATATAATTTTAAAGCTAAAACACAAGCAGGAGAAATAAAGGAAGGCACGATAGACGCGGCCAGTTCGGATGCCGCTCTTTCCATCCTTCAAAAGAATGGACTTTTTCCCATGAAGCTGGCTTCCGAAAGAGAAGGCGATTTTTTCACCAAGCTTTTTCTGAAATATTACGATCGGGTGACGGACAAGGAACAGATGATTTTTTTCAGGCAGTTAGCCATTCTCATCGAAGCTCGGGTGCCAATCATCGTTTCGCTTACCGCCATTGGTGAGCAATCAGTCAATCGCTATTTCAGCAAAGTAATCGCTGAAGTGGTCAATGATATAGATGACGGAATGTCTCTTTCTGATGCTATGACGCGCCACAAGGATGTTTTTTCCAATCTGGCAATCAATATAATCCGAGCCGGTGAAACGTCCGGAAATCTGAAAAAATCAGTGGAATATGTGGCGGATAATATAGAAAAAAACTACAACCTGACCAGCCGGGTCAGAAGCGCCTTGATATATCCGGGTGTCATCCTTTTTGTCTTTTTCATTATCGGATTTATAACCATCTCTTTCATCTTGCCCAAACTGACGGAAATGATAAAAAGCATGAATGTGGAAGTGCCCTGGTACACCAAGCTGGTGATTGGAATCGGAGACTTCATGTCTTCCTACTGGTGGGCGGCGGCAATAATGATTATCGGATTTATCGGTGGCATTCTCTATTATCTGAAAACTCCTGATGGCAAAAAAGAATGGGATTATATAAAGCTGAAACTGCCGCTTGTGGGAAATGTTTTCAGAGGAATATATATCGCCCGATTTGCAGAAAACCTCTCCGTGCTTCTTGTGGGCGGCATTCCCATTATTCGCGCTCTTACTGTGGTTAGCACGGTTATCAATAATTCGCTCTATGAAGATTTGCTTTTAAAGACGGCCGAACAGGTGAAAGTTGGAGGATCAATGAGCGACACTCTGAAAAAAAGCTCTCTTATCCCGCCTGTCGTGGCGAATATGGTGAAGATCGGCGAAGAATCGGGGCAGATAGACTCAGTGCTGACTCACGTTGCTCGATTTTATGACCAGGAAACGGAGATAACGACAAAAAATTTGTCAACACTCATCGAACCGATTTTGATGGTAGTTATTGGTTTCGCGGTCGGGTTTATGGCGATTGCCATTTTGTTGCCGATATATAACGTGGCCAGCCAAATAAAATAAAAGATAGTTGATTAAGATAGAAAAATAAAAATAAAAAACTAGAAAGCGAGGTGTATTATGGCTAAAAAGAAAACAAAAAAGAAAAAAAAGAAAGGGTTTACCCTGATTGAACTTTTGATCGTTATCGCGATCATCGGAATTCTGGCTTCGATCGTTTTAGTG
>Ga0172379_10003390_pt1 | contig 25490 bp, 24 predicted proteins | sample GrowelOW334metaG_FD_119756 | JGI IMG/M metagenome (GOLD analysis project Ga0172379, IMG submission 119756) | Groundwater microbial communities from an aquifer near a municipal landfill in Southern Ontario, Canada - Groundwater well OW334 metaG | ecosystem: Environmental > Aquatic > Deep...
GAATTTCGTTAATTTTATACATGAAGAATAAAGTTGTAATTCTTTCCTCCGGGCATCCACCGCAGGATGAAAGAATATTTTCTAAAATAGGATACTCGTTGAGTACCAATGGTTATTCTGTTGTTATTTGCACTTCTACCGAAGAACTTCACACGACTGATAAATCTATTTTTTTCGATTGTTTCAACGGTGAAAAACTAACGAAAAGAGAAAAGATTAACAAGTTTTATTCTCTTTTATCCTCACATTCTCCCGATATAATTATCTCTTCCGAGCCACTGCCAATTTTAGCAGCTCATCAATTTAAAAAGAAAGATAAATCTTCGTGTAAAGTCATTTCTGATATTACTGAATGGTATCCCGAAAATGTTGCATTCAAATATCAAGGAATAAAAAAATGGTTTTCCTATTTCACTTTATATCTTTTTAATCTTTATACTACCAACCTGGCTGATGCATTAATTATTGGTGAAGAAGGCAAAAAGAAGAGGTATGATTTGATTGCTCCTTTTAAAATGAAAGAGATTGTTTCATACTTTCCGCGGTTGGAATTTTTCCCTTATTCAAATTTTACTTCTTCAAAAGATGAATTCAATCTCGGATTTACCGGAATCTTAAACAAATCTCGCGGCTTTCATAAAATTCTTTACACAACGGAAATATTGAAAAAGAGACACCCATATCTAAAATTAAAATTAACTATCGTTGGATTATTTTTAACAGATAAAGATGAAGAATTATTTTCTGACTGGAAATTAACTAATTCCGATATTACAATTGATTTTTCAACATGGCTTCCATATGATCAACTAAAAACTAAACTTAGCGGCGTTAATCTTTTATTAGATTTAAGAGAATTAAATTTTATTTTTAATAATTCTCTCCCGATAAAAATATTTGAATACATGGCTTTAGGGATACCGGTAATTTATTCCGAAGCCGCTTCTCTAAAGAATTTTTTTGGCGATTTCTCTTTCGGCAAGTTAGTTGATCCTCTGAACTCAGAAGAGATTATTTCTGCAATCGAGTATTTTCTTTTTCACCCGGAAGAAATACAACTACAGGGTTTGCTTGGTAGAAAATTGGTAGAAGAGAAATATCAGTGGAGTTTTTGTGAAACTAAGCTACTTAATTACCTTAAAAATATTGACTCCCTCTTTCCGGCGGAGAAACATCCGGTAACCGATTAGTAAATAACCTACCACCAAAATTATATCCAGCGTTAAATTGTTTAAATAAGATGAAACCAAATAGAATGTTGTTGTAGTAACCAGTATAAAACTTATTTGCCATTTTTCATAAACAAAATCAAGCGCTTTATAAGAAACCATAAAAGCATAAAATGCTATTAAGAAGTAACTAACAAGCGTTGCAACCGCGGCTCCTAACAGACCATATTTTGGAATCAACAAAACGTTGAGCAAAATATTAGTTATGAAACCAACCAAATCTCCAATCAAATAATGATAACTTTTCCCTGTAGTTAAAGGATAAACCGAATAAAAAGATGAAAGCCCTCTAAGCAGATAACTTAAAAGAATAAACGGAATTATAAATATGCCGGAGTAATATTCTTTACCAAAGAATGTCTTTCCATAAAATTGAAATGTGAATAAATTATCGATTAAAAGTGAAACCGCTAAAAAGACAAACGTGAGTAAAAAGAATAATTTCGTGAAAACAACAGGCAGTGTTGTAGAAAATATTTTCTTTTTATAATCATCAAGCGAACGAGGGTTCCAAGCTGAACCAAATGATATTACAACAATGTTCATCATCATAGCAATGCGGTAGGCAAAGCTGTAACTACCTACTTCCTTTGCGCTCATGTAATGATTAATTAGAAATCTATCTGCTACATCAACAAAAGTAGAAAGAATTCCCGCGGCTAAAAGGGGTAATGAAAAAACGAATAACTTTTTAAGGAGCCGATAATCAATTTGGAAAGAAAAATCATTTTTTATAAATCTGTACGAGAGAAGCAACGATATGCTTGATGAAACGATCTGGGCAAGAAATATTCCGAGTATTCCAAGTCGAAATGATGAAATAAAAATAAAATTGAAAAGAAGATTTATGATTGCCGATATTGAAACAACTAAAACATATTTTTTTGATTCTTCTCTTGCTCTCAATAAATGAAGATTGTAAAAAGCAATGGTTTCAATAACGAGCAGAACTGCCATGGAAATTATAATTGAACTATAATCGCTTGTGGTAACTAATAAAATGGATGTTTGGTGGGCAAAGAAAATCAATCCAAACGCAAATATGACAGAAATTATTCCTAAGGTGCTCACCGTAGTAGAAAATATTTTTTTCTTTTCATCTGATGATTCAGCTTCTACATAATATTTCGTAAGTGAAGCTTGGAATCCGGCTTGAACAACTACAGCAAGGATTGTATAGAAGGAAAGGATTAAGGTGTAGTTACCAAAATCGGAAGTTGAAAAAACTTGCGAGTAAAAGGGAAGCAGTAAAAAGTTAGAAGCGCGGAGGAAAATCATTCCCATGGAATATAAACCGGTTGATTTAAGTAGTCCAGTTTTATTAGCTGTCATATGATGTTATACTTGTTATATAATTCATACAATCTTTTATTTACGTTTTCATAACCATGATATTTCGTCACCCAATTTTTTCCGCGAATGCCAAAATCATTTCTCATTTTTTCGTCAGAAATAAGAGAAGAAAGTCTTTCGTATAATTCATCGCCATTATTTGCAACTACAAATGGATTCTCCGGCAGCCACTCTTCGTATTCTTTCGTCATATTTGTTATGGTAGGAATGCCCACAGCAAGTGTTTCAATTCCCGCTTTTCCGTAACCTGTTCCTCCCATCGTTCCACCGACTTGATCGATGCAAATGTCACACTCGCTTTTAATTTCAAGTACTTTAGCACGACTCATATTTTCTAAAAGGATGAATTCAATTTTTCTTTCTCTGCTAATTTTGTCAAGCACCGATAAAATTAATTCCGTCCCTTTATATTTCCTATTTGTTGGAGAATGAACAATTTTAATTCTATCCGATTCATTTTTTTTTCGTTCGGGTAATTCGCCTTGGTTATACGGGTAAAAAATATATTCCAAATCTTTTTTTAACGAGAGATGATCATATTCCGAAGTGATATTCAAGTCTGATATCGCATCCAGTTCTTTTATTAATCCACGGATACGTAAATCACTTCCATAGTAACAACAAACAATTTTCTTCCCCATCTTTTTCCATTTGATTGCCTGCTTTGCATTTCGGTAAAAATCTAACCCGGAATCAAAGTGAATAATATCATAATCATTGAGATGATATTTTTCGATAGTCTCTTCAACCAAATTCAGTTTGAAAAAATCATAGAGAGCAAAATATGATTTCTCAAAAATATTTTTTGGTTTAAATATCGGGGACTGCTTTGGATTATCAATTTCCCTCATTTGCATTTTTTTCTTACGCCATAATTTGGCAAAAGATAAATTCGGTAAAGGGAGTTCTAAACAAATATCTTCGGGAAACTGCAAAGGATTTTTGTGAAATGTAATAAGGCGGGAAAAGTCTCCGCACGTGTTGTGCATTTTATAAAAATCATACGGAACACCGGCATAATTTTGCGGCGCTATATGAAGTATTTTAAGCATTAAATCTCTTTATAAAAAGTATCCCTAAAAATTCCTCTCGCTCCAAAATTTTCTTTGAATCTTCCAAGTCCCCAATTAGGTTCCATATTAACTGTGAAAATTCCAAAATCTAAGAACTTAAATCCTTCATCATGTGATCGTTTCATTATTTCATAGAAGAGCAGATTTACCGCACGGTATTCCTGGTAATCTTCATCATGACTGATATAAAATGCGAGAACTACTTTATCGTTTGCAGAGAAATTACAAACTCCGGCGATGATTTTTCCCTTAACAAACGCTCCCCAAAGACGAACTTTTGAAGGATACAACTTTTTAATTTTTAACAGTTCATCTAAAGTATGCGTTGGATTAACATTGTGCCGCATTTTCAGATTCTTTTTTAGAATTTCGTAATACTCTGCATATTGGTCGCATTCAACAATTTCGACGCCTTGCTTTAAAGCTTTTTTTGCCGCCGTTCTTGCTTCGGAACGATATGTGGAAAGTAGTTCATCCTTTGCAACATCAAGCTGAACAACGCTTGACACTTCCCTTTTCAAATAAGTAAATTCGTTTTTTATTAACGCGAAATCAATATAGTTTGAATATTTCGATAAGTAAATGATTGGTGGCAGCGTAAGTTGAATTGCATCGCACTTCAATTCTTTCGCATGCTTTTGTAGAATATCAACAAGTTCAAAAGCTTCTTGAAAATTCAAATTTGAATTGTAAACAAATCCGCCGTATGAAGCACCCGAATGAGAGGATAAAATTTTCTTCCCGTCGCGGTTAACGACTACTGCCGGAAAAAGTGAAAGTATTTTATTGTTTTTCCTTATAACCAAAGAAGCGTCTTTAAATTTATCTTTCGGGTGATAGGACAAAAATAACCGCTGATGAAACATTGTACCGTTATCTGAAGCGGTTACAAATGCATCCCACTCTTCGTTTGTAATTTTAGAATCTGCAAAAGAAATATATTCGATCATATATTAAAAAGTATATTTTATTGATATAGTTTGAGCTTGTCCGAGTCCGTAAGAAAAAGGAGTCATTGCGTAATCGAAAGAGAATTGATTCCAGTAGATGCCTAAACCTCCGGAAATATCTTTTGACAAATAGTTGGTTTGATAACCTAATCTTAATGCAAACATTTTATCATAAACGATTTCTGTTCCAAAATTTACGTGCGAATCATTTTGGGCTAAATATTTTTGAAATTCCGCACCGGCTTGGAGAGTAAGTTTATATTCCGGAAAATCAAAAGCATAAATAGGACCAACTCTAATTTCCGAAGGCAATTTCGTGGCTTCTTTCTGAAGTTGATTCATTTTCCCAATATTTTTTACAACACCGGAAATAAAAAGATTTTCTATCGGCGATTTGTAGTGGAGTCCAAAATCAAAAGCAATGCCTTCAGCATTATCATAAAAAATATCTTCATAAAGATATTTCACGGTTATACCGGTTGAAAGATTATCAACCAAAGAAAATGCTGTTGAAAGCGAACCGAAAAAGTAGTGGGAGTTAAACGTTGATTCAACAGGTCCCGGCTTTGTTCTCACTTCAATTTCTTTAATTGAAGTTGAATTAATCCCGATTCCGATAGGTAAATTAAAAAGTGAAAATTTCACGCCAAGTAATTCTGTTGCTGCGTCCTGAATCCATGCGTTATGAGTAAAAATTATCTCAGGTGATCCTTCTTTCAACTGCGCCGGGTTATAAAATATTGCAGAAACATCGTTCGCAAAGATTGCTCCATTATCGCCGAGCGCTATATTTCTTGCGCCGGAACCGATCTTTAGAAATGATAATCCGTTACTTCCGCCGCTTTGCGCAAAACTAAAAATCGGAAGAACGAATACGGAAAGAAGTATAATTTTTATTTGATTTGATTTTTTCATAATTAAAAATAGTAAAAGAATTAGAAATTAACGTGAACACCAATTATATGTCTATCTTGTGACGAATATGGTTCGTGCATAAATGCGTAGTCAAAACCAACGACAATGTTTGAAATATGTTTTGCATAACCAATTCCGAAAGAAGGTTTAACGGATTCGTCACCATTATTCAGTTGAATATTATCAAGACCGGCGCGTAAGAATAAATCGTCAATCGGGTTATACTCAGCGCCAAAACGTAGCATTTTCGTTCCGTAATTGTCAAAATAAAACTCGGATGAAGTTAACAATTCATATTCATCGAATCGATAACTCATTCCAATTTTCTTTCCGGTAGGAAATTTATTCTCTGTCAAAGAGCCGTCAATGCTGTAAATCGGAGAAGAATCCCACTTATACTTGCTGTTCAAATCTGCAAGAACAAAAGATAAGGCCATATTTTTTGAATATGAATAAAGAAATCCTAAATCAAATCCCAAGCCGGTAGAAGTGATGTCTTGATATAATTTGTAATAATAAAATTTCGCGGAAAATCCTGCTGCAAATTTTTCAGAAAATTTTACTGCAACGGAAAGGTAATATTGATTTTCCGAAGTTGAGAGATTCCCTTTTTTAAAACCTTGATTATCCCGTTCATCAATATTGCCGACTCCGGAGTTAATTAATCCAAAACTCAATCCCGCAGACGATCTTGGTTTTTTATTTTCGAGAGCAGAATCTTTAACCGAATAAAAATCAAATCTGCGTGTAAAGGATACAAAATTAAGTTTTCGATCAAGTGAAAGAAAAGAATACCCGCTTTGAAAAGAATTATCATTTTGAAAAACCGAAACTGCAGGATTGTAATAAGAAACTAAATTTCCTTCTTTAACAGCGGAAAGAGAATTTCCCATTGCAATACCGCGCGGACCAAAACCAAAACGGCTAAAAGCTCCCGCAGCTGAACTTATTTTGCTCATCTTAGGTTGAGCGAACAACGTTACTGTTGATAAAATTAAAATGAAAAATAAAATTATTTGTTTCAAAATTTACCTTTACTGTATTACCATAATTTTTCCGAATTGAGAGTCTTGTCCGTCAATTTCGATGCGATAAAAATAGACTCCGTTCGGTACAACATTTCCGAAATCATCTCTACCATCCCAATAATCGATTACCCCGTTTATACCATCAGTATTGGATGAATTGATTACATGTGCAGGATTTCCACGATCAACATTTTGGATTAAAGTCCGCAAATAATTCATTCCGAAATCAAGAATTCTGATAGTAACTTTTTTTGAAATCCCACCGGTGTTGTATTTAATTTTCGCCATTTCCATTTTAGGGGAAAAAGGATTTGGGAAAGCATAACAATCGTCCTTTTTCTGCAATGGTTGTGAAGCGTAAAAAATTGTCCAATCATCCGACCAATTATAATTCGGCATCTCATTTTTTACTAAACCATCTCCCGAACCTGCCCAAACGGTATTTCCGTTGTTAGAAAAAGCGGCTGAATAAAACTTTGTCGTTTGCAGAGCTAAACCGCTTTTTTTATCAACAATGGAACCAGCATTTAACCAACTGTTAAGCGAACTTATTTCGTTTAAATATATTCCATTATCCGTTACTGCTATAACACTATTTTTGTCCGAAGCAAAATTATGCGCTTTTTCTTCATGCAAAGTTGTATTCCAATTTACTCCGCCGTCTTTAGAATAACTCACCGCATTAAACTCATTTAGATCGTTTGCTTTCCACGATGCGGCAAAAAGTGCTTTCATAAATTTGTTATATCCTAATGCAACATTAAAATTTCCGCTGATAGGATTGTCTTGATTTTGATGATTAAATTTTACCCAACTTATTGAATCAGCAGGAAGAAATGCATTAGTTGTTTTGTTAATACCGTTAGCAGACCCGGCATATAAAGTAGAATCATCTGCGGCTACTAATGAGAAAAGCCGGTAATTCAGATATTCTTCCTTACCGAATTTTCCCGCCACAGGTTGTAACGCAAACGATAATGAATCAGAAGGTTTTATTGAAGAAAGAAAATCGGGGGGAAGGATTGCTCGTCTCCATTTTGCATTTGTATTAACCATTAAACTATCAAATGAAACGGAGCGCAAACCTCCGGCAAAAGTTGCAACCCATATTTTATTTCCCGCGAAGGCAAAATCATAAATAACGTTTTCCACCGCAACAGTAACAGGCAAAGCCCGCAAAATGTTTTTACCATACACAACTGATGAATCGCCCGGTTCATCAATTGGCTGCGAAACAGTTTGCCATGTGACACCATTATCCGATGAAAACCGCAACCCACTCCCTTCCGTAAAAGAACTACCGTTTTTTTCAATTGAATGTCCTGTAGATACGAAGATTACTCCTTTAGCATAAAGCAAAGCAATTATGTCTTCTGTACCAAATTCCGAAGTATTTAAATAATTTTTCCAGGTTGTTCCATTATCGATAGATTGACTTAATCCTTTTGAAGTGCCGAGCCAAATGGTATCACCAACAACAAGAATGTCGGTAATGCTATTGCTTGCAGGATTTTCATCAGTCAGTATTTCGGAAGAATTATTAACTTTTTCTAATATAAAAGTCTTTGGAATTTTTTGAGCTGAGAGAATTAAGCTAAATATGAAAGTAAAAAGAAAAATTTGCTTTATCATTCTATAACAACCATAGTTTTTGAAACAATACTACTTGTTTTTCCACCTCTATCTTCTGTTTGAAATTCAAATTTCCATTCTCCGAGAGGTGCGGTGGATGAGAAGTAATTTGCATAGGAAAATATGTTATCACTTGCTGAAGCATCACCATGCTGTGTACTGTTTCCGTCGTTATACATAGTCCACTTAGTTCCACCCCCGGGGTTACTGACAGCAGTCCCGTCTGGGCGATATAGTAAGAAAGATACTTGTTTTATATCGTTTAGTCCGTTTGAATCTTCAACCGTTACATTAAATGCAAACGATGATTCTCTATGAACTGTATCGGGAACGGAAACATTCGTTATCACCGGTGCAACATTGGACTTTCCATTATCAAAGAAAAACGTTTGTGAAGCGACTTTTTTTGTCGTTCCTGTTTTATCTTCAACAAAATAATTAATTGAATACATCCCGTTAATGTATTCATTCTTCATTGTTACAAGAGTGGAAAAAATATTATCACCCTTTACAGCATCACCGGTACTTGGGCTTCCATTATCATATAAATAAATAGTTCCCGAAGAAATATTTTCGTTTTCAGGTGAAAGAATTTCGATCCACGTTCTCTTAATATCCGTGGAAGAAGTAAATTCAATTGAAGGATTTATAATCGAATCGGCTAGCGTGTGCATAAAAGAAGCAAAAGTTGCAACGCTTGCCACTTGATAAATCGCTTGTTTCGTTTCCACCGGAGAGTCGAATTTTTTACCACACCCATGAAACGTTATAATCAGAAGAATTAAAAACAGTAATTTTTTCATATTGAAATATCTTACAGCCGAGTTAAGAATTAAAGGTAAAAATATATATACTTTAGAAAATTAAAAATGGAGCAGGAATAAAGCATACAACAAATATTGCAATTGTCAGATAGCCAATTATCCGTCTTTTCCTATCAAGTAGAGCATCGTCATAAATAGGCGGATGTTTTACTTTGATAACAAAAAATAAAATGACTGCCCAAAACAACCAACCGCTCCAGCCAATGTTAAGCGGAAGAGAAAGATAAGTAATTAAAATTCCAAGCACTCCAAAGACAATAAGAAATATCATCGCAACCGAACTAATCGCATATTGTTTTTTTTCACCAAACAAAGCGTAAATAACATGCCCACCGTCAAGTTGTCCAACCGGGATTAAGTTCATCGCTGTAACAAAAAATCCGAACCACCCCACACACAAATAAGGATAATGATAAATTTCAGACATTGGCGGAACAAAATCTTTTGAAGAAGTAAAAACTTCGCGCAAAAATGAAAACAAAAGAGAATCACCAAAAACTAATGCGAGTCCATTTTTTCCGTACGTTGGCAAATCATAATCAGGATGAATCCATAGCAAATATTCTTTACCTGGTAAATGTGTAAAACCGTATATAATCAAAATGACTGAAGCGATAAAGCCGGCGATTGGACCGGCAACCCCAATATCGAAAAGAGCTTTCTTTGATGGAATAGGTGATTTAATTTTTATCACTGCTCCAAGTGTTCCGAAATTAAGAAAACCTAAAATAGATGGAAACGGGATAAAAAAAGGAAGTGTTGCTTTCACTTTATGAATTTTCGCAGCGAAGTAGTGTCCAAATTCATGTGAACCTAAAACAAATAAAATTGATAAAGAGTACGGTAATCCGTAAATCAATTCCGAAAATTCCGTTTTGTTTGAAAAACCGCGTACCCATTCGTAACCGGCAACAGTAGTAGTAAAAAAAGTTGCAAGAAATAGAATTATGTGAAGCCAATATTTTTGTTTTTCTTTTACAAAAACATCTACCGGTTCGTTCAATTGTTGTTCAAAAATATTTTTCATTTTATAAATCTATGTTCATTCCAAAAGAAATGTATTTTTCTTTATAGTCGAAATATTCACCGTGGACACTATTCCCTGAGAAATAATTTATCATGAAGCTGAATCCACCGGTATTTTTGTTGCCAACTTTTACTCCCGCTGAGAGAGAATTCGTCCCGGAATATTTCCCTAATTTGGTCACCCGTAAATCGTATGTGATAAACGGAAAAAAATAATTTGCAAAAGGTAAATCAAAAAACTTTTCTCCGCCGATTTGAAAAACATTTTTCCCAATTTCTTTAGGTACAACGTGAAATAAATATGCGTAGCCAAAATATAAGCGGAAATCGTTCATGGAATAAAATGGTGTTACTTCCACAAATTCTCTGCTGTAAACCCGCGGAGTTCTTCCATTACGCCAACTGCCGGAGAGTTTATCGAAGTGTCCGTCAACAAAATGAGCGGAGATGTGACTCAATCTCATTCTCATACCGCATTCGTAATTCGTGTTTTTAATTTTTATTCCACCGTTTAGTCCGAATAAATAATCAACGGCATCAACCGGGAAATGGAAATCCTTCTCTCCGCGTAACTTTGTATAGGTGAAAAAATCACCACCGAATGAATATGTTTTTTCACCATCTGCATAATGAAAAAAATCTTTTGAGTTTCCGATGTCAAGCCGTAAACTATTCTTCCCCAACATAAACATAAAACCGACTTTCGGTTCAAGGAAATTTGCGACGAACGGTTTGATGTTCAATTCTGCCGGAAATAGTGTTGCCCGCTGTTGTGAAAAAAGTATCGATCCCAAAAGCAAAATGTTAAGTGAAATAAATTTAATTTTTTTCATAAAAGAGACGATACCTTAGATACTATTTTTTGTTTAATCAATTTATGATACCCGTATTTTATTTTCGAAGAAAGACTGACAATGCCGTACATGTTTGTAGGGAAAGCAAACGACGGTTCAAAATAACAATTAACCGTACAGCCCTGGCAGAAATCAAATCTTCCTTCCATTTTTTTGTAGTAAGAAATCTTTTCTGATTTTCGGATCTCTTTAATCGGACGATCAATTTTTATTTTATCATTTGCAAAATGATAACATGGTAAAATAATTTCATTGTTTGGTGAAATTACTATAACCCGCGAGACCGCTTTACACAACGGTTTATCAATATTATTCCCACCGTTCTTTCTTAATTTAAGATATGCATCATTAAGATAAATATCATTCTTTCCATCAACATATTCTTCAATAAAACTTATTGCTTGCTCATGTAAACCGGGATTTCCGAAATAAGAAAATACAGGATTTACTATCAACACTAAGTTTTTCTTTCGCGCAATATCGTGCATTTGCGGAAGTTTTAAATAGGTTTCATTTGTAACTGTAAAGAGAATGTCGGGATATTCACCCAGACTTTTTGCAAGCTCTAAACTTTTTAAGACAGATTGAAAACAGTTTACTCCGCGGATTTTGTTATGTTCATCTTCGTCAGGTGAATCGAGTGAAAAATGAAGCAAGTTCACATTCCCGGCAAGTTCTTCCGCATGTTTGTGATAGAGAAGCCCGTTTGTTGTAATGCTTGTCTGCATCTTCAAAACTTTGGCAATCTTCACCATTTCAGATATTTTAGGATGAAGCAGCGGCTCGCCACCGGTCAAATCAAGAAATTTCACTCCCAATTTAGCAATTTGTTCAACATTATTTTTATAATCTTCTAAATCGGCAAAAGGAGTTTTCTTAAATTTTTCATGTTCACCGAAATGACAAAAATTGCAGTAAGCATTACAGCGGTATGTTACATAATAGTTACAGAGAAGCAGCACTAATATTCTCTCCCCTTCCACAAAACTTTTCGATTCGGCAGAACTGCAAAAGGAAGCAGCACAACGTAAAGAATAAAATAAATTTCAAAAACGATAAAATATTTTAATGTTGATGTAAGTTTTAATTCATTTAAAACGAAAAAGAGAAACAGAAAATCAATGATCAATTTGAAAAAGAAAAGTGATAACGCCGCCGAAGTGAAAAAGAACGGAAGCAAAAGAATTGCAAGATGAGCAACCCAACCACTTCCCATAATAAAGAAACCGCGCAAAGGAGCCTTCAAACCTCCTACTGCCCATCGTTTCTTTTGACGGTACAAACTATTAATATCAGTGCAAGGGAGTGTAGTTACTAAACTGTTTATATCAAGCGGATAAATAATTTTGTACTTTTTAAGTTTATGGATTGCAAACAATAAATTAAAATCTTCCGTAACGCTGAAGGGTAAATTCTCATATCCGCCAACTTCATTATATGCAGATTTACGAAAAGACATATTATTCCCGATACAGCTTAAAGGTTTATTATAATTAATTGTTGAGGAAGCAACAGATAAAAGATAAACAAAATCAAGATGCTGCATACCGGCAAATTGGGTTTTGGCATTTTGTACCGTAAATCCGTTTACGATTGCAACATCATCACTATAATAAGAAGCTAATGTCTTAGCCCAAGTTGGTGAAACAATGCAATCGGCATCGGTCGTTAAAATTATTTCACCTTTGGCTTGTTCAATTGCAATGGCTAATGCATTTGTTTTCCCTTTAAGGTGACCAATCTCTTTTTGGGTAACAATTTTTTTGAATTTCGGTTTATCGCTAATGAATGAGCTGATAATTTCACCGGTTTTGTCAGTTGATTTATCGTCAACAAGAATAATTTCTAGTTTGCCCTCGGGATATTCGAGGTTGTTTAGCGCTTCTAAACAAGCGGGAATGTTTTTTTCTTCATTTCTCGAGGCTACAATAACCGTTGCGAAAGGAAGCTCTTCAAAAGATTTTTTCGGAAATCTTTTCTGCAAGCCGAGTATAAACCAAACGGTTTGCAAAAAATAACAGCACATCGCTATTAAGAAAATTAGCTCATACATTCTTCAGGTGTTCCAAATTGAAAATTTTTATTCCCGGCTTCATCCGCTAAATATTTAATTGCATCACAAATTAGTGGAGCCGATTTATCACTATCATGCAAAACTACAATCGAATTTTTTGCAAGATAATTTTTGATTGCAAATTTAAGAACTTTTGAATCGTTTTTATAATCGTATGTCAATAAAGACCACATAACATTTTTCAGATTATATTCTCGGAGTGTTCTGTTTAAGCCGAAAGGAAACCGTCCGTGAGGAGGTCTGAAATATTTTGGCAGATTTCCAGATACTTCTTCAATCTTTTGGTTAGTTAAACTTATTTCTCTTTCAAATTCATCATTTGTTAGTTTCGTAATAATTTTATGACCAAAAGTATGATTGCCAATTGTATGCCCCTCATCAATTATAGTTTTCACTAATTGCGAATACTGTTCAATATTATTGCCTACGCAAAAAAACAAAGCTTTAATATTTTCGTCTCTTAAAGTTATCAGAATTTTTTCCGTTGTTGAAGGATTTGGTCCATCATCAAAAGTAACCAGTATTTTATCAGTGGATGATTTCCAAATAAATTCTGAGAACAGTTTTTGAACTATAAATGGAGGTTGATACATGATTTTCATCTTTTCATGTTCCTCCCTTTCCACTCAAAATTTCCAAATGCGCCTGCAATACCGGCAAACAAAATGTAAGGAACGTGGAGAATTTCCGAAATAATAAACGCCCTAAAATTAATGTTTTCAAAAAGTAAGGGAATTCCTTTTTTTATAATGAAATACTCAATTAATACTTTAAGTAGCAATAACGAGATGAACGAATAAAGAAAAATCAAACTGAAAGTTATCCCGAGTATCGCTTGCAAAGGAAAACTTACAAAAAATAAATATATCATTATCAATTTGAAGATCAACGTTTTGTCGTTATAAAACAATCCTTTGCTTGCCCACCTCTTTCTTTGTTGAATAAACGCAGCGACTGTTTTATTTGCCGGCGTTTGCACAACCGCTTTTTCGGAAAATAAGAATTTTACTTTATACTTTTTCGATTTCGCAATCTTTTGCATTAAAAATTCATCATCACCGGAAGCCAAATGTTGATTATCTTCATAACCATCAACATAATTGAACGCCTCTTTTCTGAAAGCAATATTCGCCGCGTTACAAATGGTTGGTTTATCAGAACTAATTAATCCCGCTCCGACGAGTACTAATCCCCCAAACTCCAATTGCTGAATTTTTCCAAATAGCATATTTGAATTTGTGAATTTGACCGGACCGGAAATAAATCCGGTGGTTTCATCAAAACCGGAAATCATTGTCTCAAGCCATTCTTCCGGATGAACGCAGTCGGCATCTGTGGTTAAGATAATTTCACCTTGCGATTTTTCAATACCGTATTTGATTCCTCTTTTCTTCGGTGACAATTTCTGAAAATCATTTGGAACTGAAATGCCTTGAGTATTTGGAAGTTTTTTTTCTAAATTCAATTTAGAAAACGAATCATCATCGGAAAAATCATCTACAAAAATAATTTCATAATAATTTTGCGGATACGTTTGAACTTCAAGACTTTTTAAACAATCAACTATCATTTCAGATTCATTTCTAAATGGAACAATTATCGAAACAAAATATTTTTTCTCATTCTTGGAATTGATTTCTTTCAATCTTTTTAATCCAAAAAGAATTTGAAATAAGAAACCGAAATAGAAGACGGACGGAATAAAAATTATTAACAGTAAAATGTACATTAACGTTTCGAAGTTATTAAAATGATTAGACCTAGAACCGATGGAACTAAAATATTAAAAAGAAAAATAGAGAATGCGGCAAGGAATCCTACTTCCGCAGGTAATCCAATTGCTGAAATGAAAAATATTGATGCGCCTTCTCTAATGCCCAAATCACCAAACGAGATTGACGGTATAAAAGATTTTACAAAAAGTGTTAATATTCCTGAAAGTAGAAATGCAAATTCCAAAGGCTTATTAGCAAACGCTGCGGTAAGCACTCCGTATTGCAAAGCAACTACGACATATAAACAGGTGGAATAAAATAACTGCACAAAAACGATTTTGGGATTCGTCCGTTTTAACACCTCTAAATGGAAAAATAATTTTCTTAAGAATCGTATTTTTTCAATTCGTTTATAAAAATATGCCGCGGTAGTTTTTTGATAAATGAGATAAATGAAAAGACCTAGAAGAATGATCAGAAGAAAGGAAAAGGAATAAATTACTGTCGGTGAAAGTAAAGAAGTAAAAGATAAAAACCACATCGTGGAAAATAACCCGGCGAATACTAGAACAAACATATTTGCCAGTTTGTCAACAACGCTCGCAGATATTACATCACTTGCCGGATATTCTTTTATTACAAAGCTTCTTCCAAAATATTCTCCAAACCTTCCAGGCGTAAAAGACCCGCATGCAACACCAACAAAGAAGGAGGAAAACAATTTTTTATTTGATAACTCACCAAGCATTTTTCTGAAAACCGCTTTCCATTTATTGACTTGAATATATAAGTTAACACACATTAAAAAGAAGACGAATTCCATTACATGAATGTTTTGGAATGTAAATATCTTACCATAATTAAAAGATTGAAACTTTTGAAAAAGGTAAATCATAATTGCGCCGGCAACTACAACCTTTCCAAACAAAAACAATTTCTCTTTTTTTGAAAGGGATATAATCATTCAGTGGATCATCCTTCTATTTAATACTACTTTTCATTATTTTCAAAAGGACTAGTTTTTATGAGATTACCATCTCTTCCTTTTTTAACGCTACAATTTAAGACATTCATTTTACATTTAAAATTTTGAAGTAATTCTTTATCTTGTAACCGCTATTATTAACAATTAGGTAAAAGATGTTTATCAACTTTTCTGACATCCCGGGGCATCACAATCTTTTTTTAGATTATATTTATGAATTTCACAACGTTAAAGATTTTTACTCCACCGATTTTAGAAATAAAGATTCTTATGCTGACCATTTCCGGGCTGTAACTAAAGAGCAAAATCCTCTTCTCTTTAAGTTACCGGAATTAATTTTAGATCAATATACATCTAATCAGCCTTCTTCAAAGACTCAAAAAAATATTACTTTGTTAAAAGAACCTAAAACGCTTGCTGTCTTTACCGGTCAGCAATTGGGAATTTTAGGCGGACCTCTTTATACAATATACAAAACGATCACTACAATAAAACTTGCTCAGTACCTCAATGAACGGTTTGATGAATTTAACTTCGTTCCCGTTTTTTGGCTTGAAGGTGACGACCATGATTTTGACGAAGTAAATTCCATTACCATCATAAATGAAGAAAATAATTTAATAAAGCTTACTTATGAAGATTCATTGCCAGAGGGTGAATTCCGAGGAAGTGTTGGAGAACTTACTTTTACATCAGGAATAAATACTCTATTAGATGAACTTCAGAAGAATTTGCGCAAAACCGAATTCACCGATGCGCTGATTTTAGAATTGCGGGATATTTATAAAGAAGGAAAAACCTTCAAAGAGTCTTTCCGTCAATTGATCTTTAATTATTTTGACCAGTATGGATTGATCCTTTTCGATCCTCAACAAAATGAAATTAAGAAATTATTGAAACCGATTTTCCATGAAGAATTGTTGAATTACCGGCTACATTCCGAAAAATTAATTTTACGCAGCGCGGCACTTGAAGAGACTTATCATGCGCAAGTGAAAGTGCGTCCAATAAATTTATTTATGAATTATGAAAATGGACGCTATGCAATTGAGCCGGTTGATGAACATTTCCGGTTAAAACACAAACGGGTAAAATTTACACAAGAAGAATTGCTGAAATTCATTTCCGATTCACCGGAAATTTTTTCTCCCAACGTAATTCTTCGTCCGATATGTCAGGACTATTTATTCCCTACAGCATTTTACGTTGGCGGACCAAGTGAAATAAGTTATTTCTCGCAGGTACTTCCGTTGTATGAAGATTTTCAAATTCCACAACCGATTATCTATCCGCGTTCAGCCGCAACGTTAATTGAAAAAGGAGTTCAGACTGTTTTTGATAAATATCAATTAACTCTAAATGATTTTTTCCTTAACGCAGATAAGATTGCCGAAAAAGTTATTTCCCGTTTATCAGAAAAAGATTTTGATACTGATTTTGCAGCCGCGCAGACTGAAATCGAAAATGTTATTGAAGGATTAAAACAAAATCTTCTTTCGTTGGATAAAACAATTTACGATGCAGCGGATCGTTATAAACAAAAAATTGTCTCTACATTGATGGAGTTAAAAGGAAAAACAAACGAAGCGCAAAAAAGAAAATATGAAACCACACTCCGGCAAACGACAAAAACTTCTTTGGCGGTTTTCCCCAATGCAAACTTACAAGAACGTGAGTTGAACTATTTTTATTTTGCAAATAAGTACGGAAAAGATTTTATCAAACTGCTCTTTGAAGAATTGGCAATTAATAAATTTGAACACCAGGTGATCAACTTGTAAGTTCAAAAAGAAGGCACGAAGAAAATATGTTGCTGTTCCCATTTCGGGGAATTAACACCAATATTTAATTGAGGTAAAAGATGGGCGTAAACGAATTATTACCAACAGAACGAATTGAAAGCAAGATACTTTTAATCCGCGGACAAAAAGTAATACTCGACCGTGATCTTGCGGAGTTGTATGGAGTGGAGACTAAAAATCTTAACCGGCAAGTTAAACGCAATCCGGAGAGGTTCCCTTCAGAATTTATGTTTCAATTGACTCTTAGTGAAAAAATTGAACTGGTGACAGATTGGCACCGGTTCAATTCTCTAAAACATTCAACCGTTTTACCCTTTGCATTTACGGAATATGGAGCATTAATGCTGGCATCTGTTCTTAATTCCCAAAGAGCGATAGAGGCGGGAATTTATGTTGTGCGCGCATTTGTCAAGCTGAAAGAGATATTATCTACTCACAAAGAGTTGGCGCAAAAGTTAAAAGAGTTGGAATATAAAATTGAAACTCATGATGAACAAATAACGGCAATCTTCGAAGCGATAAATCAATTGTTAGCACCTCCTCCGGCGATAAAAAGAAAAATTGGGTTTGAGGTGAAAGAAAAGGGCGTTAAATATGCAGCTAAATAACGGACACGAATTTACCCGCTTTTGGCGGGGAAAGAGATTTTTAATAGTTTGGTGGGGAAGGAAAAATGAAACAGTTGGAATGTATATATTAAGACTGTGCATTTATATCCCTTAATCAACTAAATGGTTAAATCAAAGTAGAAGTAAACAATACACAAATCATTAAAAAGGAGTTTATATGACTAAAAATTTTATAAGTTCTGTAATTCTAATTTTAATTATTTTTTTTCAACAGACATATTGCCAAACAGTTAATTTAGCTGGGGTTGATGTTAGTATAGGTGATTCTTTAAATTCAATTCAAGCAAAAATCAATACCGATTTTTTTATTTTTTCAAGAGTTGAAGGAGACTCTCTTAACGATCACAACAAGATGAAACAAACTTGGGTGTTACATGACAAAACTCCCCCAAATAATTTGATAGCTATAATATATTTTTTTGCACCACCCATAAAATATTGGATGGGAAAAACAGCAGAGCAACCAACAGTTACTGCCATACAAAAATTTTGGGATTATGGAAATTCAAATGTTGTAGATGTAATGAAAAAATTTTATGATCTTTTAGAAATTTATGGAATTGATGAATATTTTAATAACCATATAAGTTTTAATAAGGAAGTTGAACCTGATGGGACTTCCTACAATATTAACGTTTCAACATGTAGTTGGCGGAGAATAGAATTTTCATTCAGTAAGGATAGTTTCCAATTATCTGAAATTATTACAGAAAACAGTTACCAGTTCTTTTACGATAAAAGATATTGTCTGTTTTTTGATGATTACAAACATTATTCCAGTAAAAAGAGTGACATAATAACTGAAAGTTTTTCACATGAAGAAGCTGCACAAAGAAGGCAGCGTGAATTGCAGCTACCTTATTTAAGTAGAGGTGAAGAAATACCAACAAGCAAAATTTTGCGATTACTTAGAAAAACATATCTTTCTAAATAACTGAAATTGTGACTTTAAGCTTCATTTTTCATTTGAAGATTTACTTTTATGAAACAAATTAATAATTCATTAACATCTCAATGAGATAAAAATGCCTAAGAATAAAAGATGGGAAGAATCTCTAATCGCGAATGGAATAGGTAACGTTAAGTTAATTTCTTGGAAATATTTTATGGATTTTATATACCAGGAGATGCTTGATTATGAAACTTATATTTGGCGCGGTCAGAGATGTAGTAATTGGCTTTTAGAACCAACACTTGACCGCTTAATTAAAACTATGAAAATAAAAGAAAAAGATAAAGATAAATTTAGAAGGGAACATTTAGAACGATATAAATATGCAACAAGAGGAAGACGAGGTATTAACCCAGCTCCTATTTCAGAAGAAAATGATTGGTGGGCTTTGGGTCAACATAATGGTCTAGAAACTCCTTTATTAGACTGGACTAATTCACCTTTTGTTGCGGCATATTTTGCTTTTATTAGTAAGGGAGATAATCAGACAAAACATAGAGTGATCTATGCTTTACACAAACCTACTGTTGAAAGAAAATCGAATGAGATTTACGAACAAAAGATGAAGGAGGTTAATAAAAAGGAATCAGAATCCAGTATTCAGATTCAAAAATTATTAACGGGTGTAGATAAGACAAATAAACCAGTTGGATCTATAGAACTTCTTTCGGATGATATTCAGAGAAAGGAGGAACATAATAAAAGAAAACTCAAATCTCATCTTTACAAATCTTTATTTAACATAAATGAGCCGACTAGAAAACCAATAGAATTTATTAAACCCCTCTCGGATGAAAATCAGCGATTAGTTAACCAAAATGGTCTATTCACTCGTTCCCCAGGTGGAGTTGATTTAGAAAAATGGATAAATGATAATTTTGCAAGTGATACAGATTATACTCTGATTAAAATATTATTGCCAAATGATAATAGAATTGATTGCCTAAGGACACTTAATCGAATGAATATAAATCATCTGACATTATTTCCTGATTTATATGGTGCTTCAGTTTACTGCAATATATATGGTGAAATAAAAGGTTATTAGCTTACGATTCATAACTACTTTAATAATTACAAAAGGTTACGACCAATAAATCTTTTAGGATGATGATCGAATAAAAATATTCATTCCCGATGGGAATGTGATTTTATAATTAGGTTTTAGTTACAAAGATTCAACACCTACGGTGTTGCATAAGAGTTTATAGTAATCGGTCAACAAAAAACAATTTGTGACTGATTATTTTGTAAGACTCTCAACTTGTTCTAAAAACTGTGGATTAGAAATTTTGACGCAATCAAAATTGGAGATACTCCCACCATTCTGTAAAAACATTGAGAGGATGGCAAAAGCCATTGCAATTCGGTGATCGTGAAAACTTTCGAATATTGGATTTTCGTTTTGTATTGTTCCGCTAGCAGAAAAACCATCGGGAAATTCTTCGACATCCAAACCGAGTAATTTGTAATTATGGACTAAAGCAGAAATTCTATCCGATTCTTTCACACGCAACTCAGAAGCATTTCTAATCTCAAACTTTCCTGATCCTAAGACGGAAGCAACTGACAAAATTGGAATTTCATCAATAATATTTGGAATTATTTCTTTATAAATTTCGATTGAATGCAATTCACTGCTTCGCACTATTAAATCACCATACAATTCATTGTTTGAAGTTTGCTGATTAATGATTTCAATAATGGCTCCCATTGCCTTTAATACACTAATAATTCCGGTACGTGTTTCATTTAAAGAAACATGACGAAGAATCACTTCCGAGTTTTTTGCCAACAAAGTTAAGACAGTGAAAAAAGCGGCAGAAGAAATATCCGATGGCACAAAATAATTTTGAGCAGATGGATAATTCTTTCTTGAAGAAAAAATAAACCTCTTCCCCTTTTTTTCCTCAACTCGTAAACCAAGCATTACCTCAGTATGATTTCGCGTTTGCTCAGATTCAATTATGCAAGTTTCATCTTCCAAGTGGAGTCCGGTAAGAAGCAATGCACTTTTTACCTGCGCACTTGCAACGGGCATATCATAAATAATCGGAGATAATTTTTCCGCGGGATGAATGGTTAAAGGCAGCGTTTGTTTAGATGAAGTTGAAAACTTTGCTCCCATTAAAGAAAGCGGTTCAATCACACGTTTCATTGGGCGCTGTGAAAGTGATTCATCACCGATCAATGTTGACTCAAACGGCTGTGCTGAAAGAAATCCGGCAAGCAATCTTGCGGTAGTTCCGGAATTTCCAGCATCTAAATTATTTAAAGGAGCGTTAAAATTTTTAAATCCTTTTCCTTCAATAATCAGTTTTTTGTTTTCCCATTTACTCTTAACGCCAAGTTCACCAAAACATTTTAATGTTGAACGAACATCTTCTCCGTTAGATAAGTTTTCAATTTTGGAAGTTCCTTTTGCCATGCAAGAAAATATTACGGCTCGGTGGGAAATAGATTTATCTCCGGGGAGAGAGAGTTCACCTTTTACTTTTTCAATTTTATTAAATTCTTGCGTCATTATTTTTTCGTTAACCATTCTTCGATTCTTCGTTCAATTAATTCCGGATTCCCTTTCTGATCATACAAACCTTTCAGCATTCTTTGCCTCATTGCTTCGTACAAAGTAACCGCAGCAGCAACAGAGATATTCAGACTTTGTACCATTCCCTGCATTGGAATATAAAAAACGTTATCTGCCAAAGATTCGGCATCGTCAGAAATTCCGCGATGTTCATTTCCGAAAACAAGTGCAACTTTTTTTGTCAGATCAAAATCATAAAGGCTTTTTGGATTTCCTTTTAATGATGAAGCGAGAATTGTAAATCCTTCTTCATGTAAAGTCTGATAACACTTTTCAACCACAGTATATTTTTCTTTCTCAACCCACTTAAATGCTGAGGCAGAAGATTTACTTCCGATCTTCGGATATTTTTCAATGTTATAAATAAGAGAAACTTTGGGGATTCCTACCGCATCACACGAGCGAAAAACCGCGCTTACGTTGTGGGGATCGTGAACATTTTCAAGAACAAGACGAAGCGAATCCTGCCGTGCAGAAGCAACGGCAATGATCTTTTCTTTCCGTCGTTCTGTAATTTGTTTTCTCAATGTTTGTGGAAGATTAATTTATAAATTGATTGACATGCGCTTCTACCTGCTTTGTCAACTAATATTCTGTGGTGTTCATCCAACTTTAAATAATACCTTGCTAACGAAACAATTTTTTCAACAGCTTCATCTTCTTTCGGAGCCCAGGTTTCACATCCGTTAATTGATGGAATGGCTGCCGAATATCCGTCAAGCGCTTTTGAGATTATAATATCTAAAACCATGAGTAAATCATCTTACTTAAAACTGATACAAAAATTAATATTTAGCATTTTTTATAAAACCATCGGTTGGCGGAATGACTGAATGGTTGAATGAAAAACATTGAAAGTTTAAAACCGATAAAGAAACATTCATTCTTTCAATCATTCATCCATGCTTTCGAAATTAAAATCAAACGAATCATTTACCACAACTCTTAACCGTGATGTATGTTAGTAAGTTGATTCACTTTTCTCGCCCATTACAATTTTTACACTTGCGCTTGCACCAATGCGGTCAGCGCCGCTTGCGATCATAGCTTCGGCATCTTCTTTGGAACGAATTCCGCCGGAAGCTTTAACACCAATAGCAGAGCCAACAATTTTTCTCATCAGTGCGATGTCACCAACTGTTGCGCCGCCTTTAGAAAATCCGGTGGAAGTTTTTACAAAATCAGCGCCGGCTTTTTTGCAGATCAAACAGGCTTTTACTTTTTCTTCATCGGTTAGAAGAGCTGTTTCTAAAATTACTTTACAAACATTCCGGTGAGCTTTTGCTGCAAGAACCACTTTGTTAACATCATTAAAAACGAAATCATAATTTCCGCTTTTCAATTGACCGACATTTATTACCATATCAATCTCTGTTGCGCCGTTCGCAATTGCCTGCTCTGCTTCCAACCGCTTCACTTCTGTGGTTGTTGCGCCAAGCGGGAATCCGATTACGGTACAAACTTTAACATCAGTCCCTTTTAATAATGATGAACAAAGCGGAACAAATCCAGGATTAACACAGACAGAAGCGAAGTGATATTGTTTTGCTTCGGCACAAAGTTTTGTTATTTCATCGGTGGTTGCGTCCGGTTTCAACATAGTGTGGTCAATCATTCGTGCAAGAGAAAGATCAGGCAAATGATCACCGACGCCAAGTCCTGCAGAAATTCTTTCTGCACCAACATTGACAATATTCTTAACTGCATTGGGTTGAGTGATAACGTTTGTTTCCCAGCCTTTGCATGTATCGCCTTGACAATAAAAATCGCGTAGTGATTTTTCTAAAAACACTTGCGAAACAATTCTTTCAATTTTTGATGAATCCATTTTACTTCCCGGATTTTAAATAAGCTTTAAAAGTGTTTTGTAATAACATCGCTATCGTCATTGGTCCAACGCCTCCGGGTACAGGAGTAATAAATGATGCTTTAGGAGCAACGTTTTCAAAATCGACATCACCGACAATTCTGTATCCTTTTGGTTTGGTCGAATCTTCAACGCGATTTATTCCAACATCAATTACAACAGTTCCCTCTTGAACCATATCAGCTTTGATGAAATTTGGAACCCCGATGGCTGCAATTAAAATATCAGCAGACAAAGTATATTTTTTCAAATCAGCGGCGGCAGAATGACAAATGGTTACAACCGCATTTGCAAATTCTTTTTTCTGAAGCATAATATTCGCAATCGGTTTACCTACAATGTTGCTGCGACCAACAACTACAACATGCTTCCCTTTCGTTTGTATGTTATACCGTTTTAACAATTCTTGAATGCCTGCCGGCGTGCATGGGAAAAATGCATCGTTCCCTATTACCAAATTGCCAACACTTATTGGATGAAAGCCATCAACATCTTTTTCGGGAGCAATTGCATTAATAATTTTTGATTCGTTAATCTGTTTTGGTAATGGAAGTTGCACTAATATGCCATGATAATCTGCATTCTGATTATAGCTTTGTACAATCCAAAATAATTCGTCTTCAGTTGTTGATTCGGGAAGTTTTTCAGTTTTGGAAAGAAATCCTATTTCTTCACACGCTTTTGCTTTGCTGTTTACGTAAACTTTTGAAGCAGAACTTTCTCCAACAAGAATAGTAACTAAACCTGGAACACTTTTCCCTTTTTCTTTTAATTTATCAACTTCTTGTTTTAATTCTTGTCGAATTTCAGAAGAGACTTTTTTCCCATCAATTAAAATCATATTCATTAACTCACTGTCCGCCCACGGCGGATTGAAATTCCGGAAATAAAATTCTTTCAATCGAAACTGTTTTTCCTGTAGCTGCATCAACTTTTACAAAAACTCCACATAGATGCACATTATTTTCTGCAGTTTCATATTTTTGTGGTGTTTGATAAATGAAACGGTTTATCGCCGCCTGACTCTTCATTCCAATCACCGAATCATATGGACCGCTCATTCCAACATCAGTAATAAAACTTGTTCCATTTGGAAGGATTCGCTCATCACTTGTTTGCACATGGGTATGAGTTCCGACAAGCGCACTAATTTTTCCATCTAAATAAGTTGCGAGAGCTGCTTTTTCGGCAGTCGCTTCGGCGTGGAAATCAACAAAAATTATTTTCGTTTCTGATTTAATTCGGGCAAGTATCCAATCCGCAGAACGAAAAGGGCAATCGATAGTTGCCATGTATGCTCTACCTTGAAGATTTATTACGGCAACTTTGCCTTTTTTTGAATCAACAATTATGTGTCCGTTTCCGTGTGTTCCCTTGGGATAATTCAACGGACGCAGAACGCGCGGTTCATTTTTTAAATAATCTTGAGTTTGATGTTTATCCCATGTGTGATTCCCGCCGGTAATTGCGTGTACACCGAGTTTAAAAAGTATTTCTCCATCTTTCGGTAAAATCCCTTTTCCGTCGGCGACATTTTCACCATTAGCAATAACCACATCGGCTTTGTATTTTTGAATCATTCCCGGAAGCCATGTTTGCACGAAGGTTAATCCCGGTTTACCGATAATATCGCCGATAAAAAGTATATTAATTAATTCCATATTCTTCTAAATTTGTAAAGAAAATATAACTAAATAAGTAGAGACTTTCCATGGCAAGTCTCTACAAAGAAAAGAATTGAGAAAGATTTCTCCGGTTTTGCATGCTGAATACTGAAATATTACAACTTCCAATTGAAGAAGCCGAGTTTTCTGTTGTTGATGTTGAGACAACCGGATTAGGTCCGGCTAATAATAACATCATCGAAATCGGTCTGGTGAAAATTAAAAATTTCAAAGTGATCGATCGGTACAATTCTTTTATAAATCCCGGGAGATCAATTCCCCCTTTTATTACGCAGTTCACCGGCATTTCAAACGATGATGTTTACGATGC
>Ga0172379_10003391_pt1 | contig 25482 bp, 24 predicted proteins | sample GrowelOW334metaG_FD_119756 | JGI IMG/M metagenome (GOLD analysis project Ga0172379, IMG submission 119756) | Groundwater microbial communities from an aquifer near a municipal landfill in Southern Ontario, Canada - Groundwater well OW334 metaG | ecosystem: Environmental > Aquatic > Deep...
CATAAGGAGCGCCTCTTCGTATGCCTCGGGGCGGTGTAACGCACGAATATAGTTGGCGGTGTTGTATGCGCGCTCGAGCGATTCTTGATAGCGCGAATCGTCACCAAGCTTCACTGCGTTTATACAGCGCGTGACGTCAGCACCAAGATTTGCAAAATAAAATGCAGCATCGCGCGTCATAAGCCAAGAAATGGAATTGCGAGAGCCACAGTTCTCCGCACCGCCTTCCGTGTCTCTTCACTTGCAATTTCCATAGTTCGATTCCCTTGCATCGGTCGAATGTTGATCAGCGACGTGTATTCAATCGCTGCGTCCCCCGTCTCTTTTGGATAGATATTGAAGCCCCAAATATTTTGCTGTTCTGAACCTTCTTCAATTAAACGATTGTTAGCATCCATGTGCCACTCGCCGCCCAGAGCCACCATCCCGAGCGAAATATCAGCAACACCCTTCACAAGAGAGAAGTGCCAAGCCTTGGCGAGTGCGAGCAGTGTCTCCTGATCTACTGGCTTGTGAACAACAAGAATTTCCATAGGTGTCATTGTACCTTAATTCGCAGAGCTACTCCCAGCAAGGTCTCGCCTTGCTACTCCGCACAAATTATCACAAGGTATTGACAGATTTGGAAGTAGTGTGTAGAATACCCCCAGATTAAATAGTTCCCCGTTTGGGGTTTGTTCTCTAACATTCGTTAAACAAAAACAAGAAAAGGAGGTAGGAAGATGAAGAAGATGTGGTTAAGAGTGCGGATGATGGTTTTGCTGTGTGTTTTGGGAATTGTGGCTTGTGGCGGTGGAGACACCACTAACAATTACACAGTGCCAGCGGTGCCGGCACAAAGCGGCAAGTCGGTTGTTGTTCTGGAGACAGCCAAAATTGACTCTGGCCTTCAGATGTACAAAGGTCAATTTGGGAGCGGAAACCAAGCACAGATGCTGCGCGTCCAAGTCTCGGGTGGGGCCCTGGTAACAGGTATTACTCTCGCCCTTGCTAATGACGTAGATGGCGACGGGTACTCAGGAATCACAAACTGGAGTGTGCCCGGAGTCGGCCAAGGGTTCAATGAGCACGTTGATGAAACTGTCGATGGCGGGCAGGTGATTATCTCGGCGACAATTCACAACCAAGATTACCGGTTAACGTCTTTTGCTCAAGGAGCTCTCGTGCGCGGCGCAGTCATTCTGCAGCTCGACACAAAGCAGTTCATTGGGCTAGACGAATTCTTCGTCGACATCGTTCAGTCTGTCCCCGGAGGATTCTCGTTCGAGGCGATACGCCTCGTGCCGAATCCTTATGGAGGGTGCGGAGCGACAGGAGTTATTGTCGAAGGGAGTTTTGATCAATCGATCATTAGAATTTTCCCCTCGCAAATAAGCATCTTTTATCCACCCGTTGTACCACCTGACCAGTTTCCGCCATTTCCACCACCTCCTGTTCCTGAACTCCTTCCGCCTCCACCGCCTGATTCAGGCGCGAAAGGATAAGGAAAATCTTTAACGCCCCAGCAAACATTGCTGGGGCGTTTTACATATCTACCCTTAGCAAGCGCCTTGCTACTAGAGCTGATACGACCAGAGTGAGGAGTCGTTTTTGTTTACAAATACAAGCGTGGTGTTGAGCGGATCAATCGCGAGAGCGGTTGCGTCAAGGGAACTATCGGTTTCTGTTGGGAAGTCGAGCACGAGTTGGGCATAGCGACCCGCGACATCTATTTTCCAAATACGATCAGAGAATGACACAGCGCCCTGATACCAATCATCTGGATAGGAGTATTCGGTTGAAGGGTCTACAGGGATGCCACAGTAAATTGCTGAATCATCGGCCGTCCACACACATTTATCAGCAATGGTAGCGACAGGGAGAGAAGTTATATCGCCCGTCGCGGTGTTCACGAGCTCCATCTGAAATAGATTATTTTCGGTATAACTCACCAACAACCACTTCCCTGAGTGGCTCGCGAGTGCAACAAGGCCGCTTTGTGGCCCACTGATGCGAGAAAAGGTTCCTGCAGCATCGACAATGAATGCAGCGCCAGGGAGAGCTGCTGAGGGCTTGGTATACGCGAGGTAGTGAGACTTGCCCGCGAATGAAACGTGCAATTCAGAAAGAGGGGTGGTGAAGATTTGTGTTGTGCGGGTGTTGCTCACACCTCCGAGCGAGGCAACCGAGCCGTTCACGCCCGACGCGAGCGTCAACACACTAGTCGAAGAGACGTCTATGTCTGCAAGATTTTGCGGCAAGAAATATCCCTCTGTTGAGCCAGAGGTTGCAGGGAGTGCATAGGTATTGATGGTGGAGAAGTCGTCACCCGAGAGATAGCGGACAAGTGCCGTTGCACCATTTGGGAGCCACGCGGCTGACTGAATACCCGGGACTGTCTGGTTACTTGTCCGAGTGATTGTCCCAGCGCTTGGACTGTATGAAAAAACATTACCGCTCTGTCGCTCGATATAGCTCACTGCCGCCTCTGGCGGTGAAGAGCTAGCAACGCGAATATTGATAACCGATTCACCTAACACAACCGGCCCCACGCTCACTTTAACCAGCCGCGCCGTCACAGGAGTCGGCTCGCCAGGGAGTGTGGTATTCACATCTGTTGTGGGAGTTGTCCCCTGCCCTGCGACTGGCAAGCCAGCGCCACCCGGCGCGACAGTGATAGTTGCCTTAGTGGCGAAGAAATAAAAATAAATAAACACGCTTATCCCTATCAGGACTATCGCTATTGCCAAGATGGTAAGTGTCCGTCGCATAAAGTTATTGAAATGTAACGCACTTCACCGCCAGACTTTCGTTCGTAATACAGGCCATAGATTGAAAAAGTTTTTTATCAGCGCGTCCGTTTGGATCTTCAGTCCCGTCTTTCTTGAGACACACAATAATTCCAGAACTTGGGGTTTTTGAACCGCCCTTAAGTGTACATGCCCTCTGAAGATCGGCGCAGGTACCAGAAGAAGTGCAGTATTGATATGGGGAGTAAGTTGGAGTGATGGAGACAGTGGTTTTTGCACCTGACGGCGAAGTTTTTGCTCCGGTGGTATTTGTTGCTGGCGTTGTAGCTGACGTTTTTGTATCAAGCGCAGGAAGATTCAACGACAGGTTCAGAATACTCGGATTTATGATGGAGAAAACGAGCACGGGAGAGAGGACGAGGACGAGGCCCAGAATTGCTTGTTTGATATGCTCCCTCCCCTCACCCTGCTTGCTTATCGAGTCCTGAGTCGATATCTCAAGGCCGCCACGAATAATTTGAATGACCGCAAGTATTGCGGCAATGCCGATAAGATATTTGTAGAGATTATTGAAGAAGTTTGCGAGCCCGGCCTCATTGGCCATCACACCTTGAGTGAGACCAGGAATTGGCGCAAGCGGGACGAACCCTTGAGCAAAAACATGCGGAACGAAGAGAAGTAAGCACGAAATAACAAGCACGAAGCACGAAACAAATCCAAAGATTTTAAAATTTAAATATTTGAAATTTGTTTCGGATTTCGGATTTCGGATTTCGGATTTTAATATCATAGGCCGAAGAAGTTAAAGCCGCCTGCCGCCGCACCGAATGAGAGCGAGAGATCCGTTGTTGCGCGCGCCGATTCTCCAGCCGAGGCAGTGAGTGAGAGTGAAGCACTACCCTCTCCACTCCCGGTTGGCCGCAGAGTTATCGAAGAACCTGTTTGTGCGGTAGAGCCATTCAAGAACCACTCAAGAAATGGCACCCCGCCTGTGGTGGGGAATGAAAATGGTGCTGCGTAGAGTGTCTTCTCAGTATCGGTAATCGAATAGCTCCCCGGGAGCGCACGCTCATAGCGAATACCGAGGAGCGGATCATTTTCATAAATACGCACCAAGGGCTCGCTCGGGGTGAGTGACAACGCTGCGCCGCCGACCAAGCTCCCACCAGGGCCCGCAACAGCCACCGAGACCGAGCGTGAGCGATACTGGAGTGGCGATGCGACAAGAATCGTATCCTTCCCGATACCTGATGCACGCGCGATCTGTGCGCCATCGACGGTCCAGGCATATGAGTAGGTAGAGGGATCAACCACCTTCCCTTTGGCATCCCTTAAACTCGCCATCGCGACCACGCGTACATCGCCCTCAAGTGGCACCAGTGATTTGCCGGGGTAGAGTGGAGGTGACGATGATATCGGCTCTGCGATAAGCACAACATCTTGTGGTTGGATAGAGAGTGTCTGACTATAACTTGTCCCGCCAGCAAGCATTGTTACCACCACGGCAGTAACACTCCCAGCCTTGCCAAGAGGAATGGCAATCGGCTGCACATTTCCGCGGTATATTTCTTTTCCAGCAACTAAGACCACCATAGTGGCGCCAGTGAGGTCGAGTGTGGATGAAACCGCCGAAAGTGCCGCTTGGCTCTGTGGCGCCGGATACTGTGGGTCTACTGTGACGGTAAACGCGTCCATACTTCCTATTGCTTGTGCCGATGCGGCCAGTGGCAGAAAAAGAAGAAGGGAGAGAGAGGAAACGAGGAGGGCGCGGCGCATGTCACCAGTATAGCGCTTATGAGAGCCAATTATGCCGCCTCGGGTATCTCTTCGGGGATTTCTTCTTCTGGTTCTGCCGCTTCCTCCTCTTCTTGCTCGCTGCCCTGATCTAATTGCCCGGCACGCGCCCACGCAAGCTCTGCCATTCTTTGATTTTGTTCCTGCTGTTGCTGGGCGGCTTGCTCGGCTTCGTATTTTTTAAGTGCTGCACGTTCTTTCTGTATTTGAGTCCGATAGATACCCCATGCCATTATAAAAACACTTGCACCAAGACCTTCAAATAACCAGATGATGGCAAGCGGATTTTCGCCGAGCGCACGCGAATTCGTCGCGGCGATGAAGAAAGTAACGGCAAACCATCCGGCGAATCCGACTGCTATCGCCATGATAGTGCCAAACGCGATAAATACCGCTGAACCGCCGAAGCCAAGTGCCGCGGCTCCAGTCACACATACAGCCGTGAGCGCCCCTCCGATCACCGCAGTGTCGCCTACTTTAGCAGTGCAATAAAGTCCGACCAGAGCCGGCCCAAATAACCAGAACATAAGAAAGAAATACCGCAGTGCGTCGAATATCCCGCCGACGATAAGTACCGGCGACGCTTTCTTCCACGTCATCACCTTCGGCGGAGAACTACTTCTTTTCTGCGGCATGGCGCGTCTTTTCTTCTTTTATCGCTAGGAGTTGTGATGGGTCAGAGGTGATAATTTGATCCTCGGTGTAGCTCGCGACCACTTTGATTGCGACGTGCTTCAGCCCCGCGAAGAAGAGCCCTTCCCCCACGCCGGCCTCAAGCAGGAGATATTTTTCTTCGTCAGTGAGATTAAATGTTTTTTGCAGCACATCTATTGTTGTTGGTGACTGCTTCAATAGGAGCTGTAGCGAAGAGTTGGTGAGAATCGGTCGGCCATACGGACTCTTCAAGAAGTCCTCAACGTCTTGTGTGATAGTACACACACCCAAATAATATTTGCGTCCGCGCTTGGCGACCGAATAGAGGAAGGAGGCAGTGTCTTCACTCTTCATCATCCACCATGCTTCGTCGATGATGAGCAAGCGCTTCTTCATGTCATGACGTACGGCATTCCAGATATAGTGCGTGATGATATACATCGCGACTGGCTTCAACTCATCTTCCATATCACGCACGGAGAACACTTCAAACTGCTGCTTCAGATCGATGTTGGTTGGCTGGTTTAAGAATCCAGCCCACGAGCCGCGCGTATATTTAGAAAGTCGCTCAACGAGAGACTCACTCCCCTCCATTCCCGAGAGCACTTGTTCAAAGTCAGTGAGGAGCGGTGATTCTGCACCGGTAAAATCTGCATCGCCAGTAATATCCTTCAGCGCATATGTCTCGCTAATAGCGCGATCGACGATAGCATCTTCTTCAGGCGAAAGGCCGTTTAACATAATGCGGAAGAGCCCCACGAGCGCAATGATGTTGGAACGTAAAATGTCCTTCGGATCCTCGTCCTCCTTCACTGGCGGTAGGTCAAACGGGTTAATGTGATGTTCAGAAGAGAGTGAGATATGGAAGACGCGCCCACCGGTCGCCTCGGCGAGCTGGTCATATTCACGTTCAGGATCAATCACGATGATGTCGGTACCAAACATGAGCGAACGAAGAATTTCGAGCTTGGTGCAGTAACTTTTCCCGGAGCCAGACTTGGCAAAAATAACTGAATTGTAGTTTTCAAGTGAGAAGCGGTCGAAGAGGATGAGCGAAGAGTTGTGTCTGTTTATTCCATACAAGATTCCACGGTCACTGGTTAGGTCGAAGGAGACGAAGGGGAAGATGGAAGAGAGTGGTGAGGAGTTTAGTTTGGAATTAACCAAGAGCTCGTCAGTGCCGAGCGGAAGACATGAGCGGAACCCCTGCTCTTGTTGGAAAAGCGCCGGCTTTGTGTAAACAAGTTTGGAGTCGAGAATACCGCGGATATCGCCCTCGGTCTTATCGATCTCTTCTTTTGAGTTACCGTAGAGTGCGATATAGAGGCCAACATCAAACAATTTTTCTTGAGCTTGCTGCAGATTATTCCTCAAGCTTTCAAGATCCTGATATGCCGTGTCGAGTAAAGGGTCGCGGACGAGCCCCTTCGATTCGCGTTCGCTAATCTGGCTCTGGACCTCGGCAACCTTCTTCTGAAAGCCGCGCAATGCTTGTGCAGTCTCGATTGGATGAATGAAGAGAGAGACATCAAGCACTTTGTCGAGATTGATGACAGGCGAGAACCAACTGTCGGTGAGGAATCGTGGATAGGAGATGGTATAAAAAGCCCGAACAAACTTTTCTCCCAGCTCAATTTCTCGAGAGCCGATCTTGAGTGCGGTCGGTGCGATCGTGTCGACAAGGTTGAGCGATCCTTGTTTATAAATATCTTTCGGCAACACCGGCACGACCTCCGGAGTTTTTTCATTTTTTCGACTTAAGAAATCAAGAAGTGCCATAATTATGCGTCGAGGCGAATCGGATTTTCCAATTCACCAGGGTTAAACGAACGATACAGGAGCTCAATAACTTCTTCAGTGCCAAGCGGGACTGCACGCACCCCAGTGCCCGCGAGACCATCTGCGACGAGCGAGACTCTCTGCGCGAGCTGCGCCCGGTCTTCTTCAAAAGATACTTCAGCTGCGGCGCTCTTCACCGCCGCACTCCCCCGTTGCAAGAAGCTCATTGTACTCGCAGCAGAAACATGCGAAGCATACGGAACGACCACATAAAATGATTTGGTCATAATATTCGCTTGATCGGCAAATGAACGGATAAACTCCATATACTCACGCAACTGTATCCGCATAAGTTCGGTTTTCTGATCATTCATCTTTGATTCCATCAGACTAAGATAAGGGCGCAGATCCATCTTACGCGAGTTAATGACAATCTGAATCGAGAAGTCGAGCGTGTTAAGGAAATTCTGGAAGCCGAGCATAATCGCATGTTGTTCTTCAGCCGATTTGAGCCCGAAGTTGATAGAAGAACAGATGAGTATGCCGCGATAACTGCCGTCCTTGAGGACAATGGTGCCATTCCGAATCTCTTTGATTGGGACGAACTGTTGTGTCGCGCCTGATGGTTTTTCTGTCATACCTCGGAGTCTGGGGACTTAACATCTAGTGACCATGCAAGCTCAGAGAGCTTGCCGCGCGTAAGTTTCGGTGTACCTCTGGTGGCACGCAGAGCAGCATCGGTCGCCGCAGCAGCGGTAACTGCGGCGCTTCTCTCACCCGCATTCGGTTCATCATGTTTCCACAAGAGGAGTTTTGAGCCGGTATAATAATGCAATCCAGCCTCAAGCACATCAATGAACGGCTTCCCATTTACTTTATAAAAAGCGAGTGCAGCTGCGAACGCTACTACCGGCAACGATAGCAGAACGGCGAATAGGGCTGAAAGATATGAGAAAAAGATCACGCACAGTCCAACCGCACCGGCGATATAAATGAACTGTCTCAAGGTCAGCGGCCCGACAACCTTGTTCTCAACCTCAATGAACTGTGGCACTTGGTACTCCATCTCCTACATTATACCCCACTCCCCTTGATATCTTTTGACTGGATAGGGCTCTCGATGCCGGGCGACCACTTCGCGTTGATAACGCCAAATTTCTTTTCATATTCATCGACTTGGTGTGCGAGACTTTGGATCAGGCGCTTCATGTGTGGCGGCGTGAGAGCATAAGCCTGCGCCTGCTCTCCGACGCTCATAAGCATGACAAAATTTTCTTGTGAATGACCAGCGACGACGTTCTCACAAAACTGTTTTGGTATTTTGTTGAAGTCCATAGCTCCAGTATAGCAAAAATAAAAATGAAAAAGCCCTTGAGAAGCAGGCTTCTTCAAGGGCTTCGTTGTTTCATCTGTCGCGAACGCGATGAATCTCGTTCCGATCTCCAGCATTGCTGCGAGAGGTCATGATTCTTGTCCGGAGCTCCTCTCCAGAACACTTTGTGTCGAGCATGTCTACGACTCTGAGTTCTAAGCAGGACTCGAATCTTCCTGCCACAACCACAACCGCAGTATTTCGGCATACTTCCCTCCTTCCGTAACGTTAGAACATCTAAAGAGACAATACGCTCTTATTTAACAATGTCTAGCCACCAGCGATAAGCCCAAAGAGCCAGAGGACGAAGTTGAAGAATGGTGCGGCGAAGATGTAGGAAAAAACGAGAAGGAAGAGAATGAGTGAGATTATGCCAGCGCCACGGATCTGATGCTCAAGGTGGATAAGGCGTGATGAAGAGTGCCAAGGGAGTGCTGAGCGCAATACGGTGAAGCCGTCGAGCGGTGGGAATGGAATAAGGTTGAAGAACCCAAGGAAGAGATTGATAAAGGCGATGGTGGCAGCAAGCGATATCATTGCCGCATCAAGCCCGATTGTTGAACCATAGCGCACAATAAGCCCGAAGCTAATAGCTAGCAGAATGTTTGTTGCGCTGCCAGCGATCGCGACCAGGGCCTCGCCCCAGCGTTGATTCTTGAGATTGTATGGGTTATAGGGCACTGGCTTCGCCCAGCCGAAGAGGATTGGTGATTGGGTGAAGACAAGCAGAATCGGGAGAATAATCGAGCCCATGAGATCGATATGAGGGATGGGGTTGAGGGTGAGGCGGCCAGCCAGCCGAGCGGTCGGGTCGCCGAGCGAGTTGGCGGCATAGCCATGCGCCACCTCATGGGCGATGACTGAGAGTATAAGAATGATAAGGGTGAGAGCGGTGGCCATGTATCTGAAATTTGCTTAAGGAATGCCTCAATGGTAGCATGCAACAACTATGGCACGTAGCTGCGAAATCACCGGAAAGAGCACGCAAATCGGCGGGCGGTATTCAAACCGTGTCCGCGCGACCCAATTTAACCCGACCGGTAAGGTGCGCCGCAAGGCAAATCTCCAGAAACGCCGCATCTACGTCCCCGAACTCAAGAAGACGGTCATCGTCGACGTCTCAGTCAAGGGTCTCAAGACCATCAAGAAAAACGGTGCCTTCGCTGCACTCAAGAAGGCGGGGGCTATTTAGTTCGATTTATTGTCGAGACAGAAACGCCCGCAGGGGCGTTTTTTGATACTGTAGCGCCGAGATAGATAAGAGCTGCGTAGGCGGCGATAACGAGCAGGAATGGGAAGCGATCAAGCGTGAGGGTAGCAAAAGGTAATGCGGAACTTTTTTCAGCGATAAAGATGAAATAACGCGTGAGGATATAGATGGGATACCCAACAACAGTAGCGATAATCGGAACAAAATATCCTATTGTCATGCCAACGACGCCTGCGATGGCGGCCAGAGCCATCGCGAGTGGCACGAGCGGATTGACGAGGAGGTTCGCGGGTAAGGCGACCAGCGAGAGGAGCCCGATGCTGTAGAGCAGAAGCGGCAACACCGAGATTTGCGCCGCAAGCGTGGTTGCAACGGCGTTGACCAAAAAGCCGCTTGAGGAAGAATCTTTTTGAGAGCGTTCCGCTTTTCCTGACGGAAAAGTTGCACTATGCATAATTACTCTCAAAAATATTCTCCTCTTCGCGGCTACAAGAAGTCGTTCGATAATCGGCGAGAGCCAGATGATGCCCGCGGTCGCGGCGACCGAGAGACCGAAGCCGGGATCAAAAATGAGATACAGAGGATTCCATATGAGCATGAGCAAAACGGCGAAAAGGAGTGCGCGACTCGCGTAATAAGAGCGCCCTGTCGCGCGCGCATAGAGCGCAATAATCGCCATAATCGCGGCGCGCACGGCGGTAGCAGAGATGCCGGCAATCCCAATAAAGAGGAGGAGTGCTGCCCCGCCGGCGAAGAACTGGAGCCGTCGCGGCAGCCGCAGGAGCGCGAGGAAGATCATCATCCACTCAGCGACGATCATCACATTGTATCCGGAGAGCACGATGATCTGCACAAGGCCTGATTGTGTGAATGCGTCGGTGAGCGCGGTGCCGAGCCCCGCCTTCCCTCCTATGACTATGCCGCCAGCAAGCGCGGAGTCAGGCTTGGGCAGCGCTCGATTAAGCCCGTCGAGAAACGCGTGCTTCACGCGCGCCAGCGCTGCGGGGAGTGAATACCAAGGTGCTGGCTCTTCGGTGCGGATTGATCCGAATGAGATGAGGAAGCGGATATCGCGCGCCTGCAGGTATTTATCATAGCGGAAGGTGCGGCCGCCGTCGGTATCAAATGCTTGTGGCAGAGAAAGTGTTCCATTCACGCGCACGCGATCACCGACACGCACGAGGGCTGTGAGCGGCATCACCGCGAGCGCGTCAGTGACGTTATCGCCACTACGGACTTCAACAGCGATGCGTTGACTCTTTTCGCGTACATCCGGATCACTCACCACGATGCCCTGATATGACACACGATGCTTCAGGTCGCGCATAAATGCATCGGGCGCGGGTGTGTCGGCGATCATCGCGCGCCCTATCCCGAGCGCAACAAAAATAAAAAACACCGCGCCGAGTGCATACACTCGTCGCGGTTTCAAAAATCCTGCTGCTCCATAAATCGCCGCGAGAAGTATCAAAAAAATAATCGGTTGCCAACTAAAAATAAAAAGCGAGCGAAGTCCTACCCCGCTCGCAAACCCTGAAACAATAGCAACGAGTATGCTCATGCAACACCCCTATCCATCGCGGCATTGGCGAGTGCGTCGGCATCGGAATTCTGCTCACGTGGGACGTGAGTGAATGAGACAGTGCCGAAATTCGCCATGACTTTTTTCAGTCGCGCTTGTTGCTCTTTGAGTGTCACGTTTTTAACTTTATATTCTCCGCGCATTTGCTTCACCACTAATTCACTGTCCATTTTTACTGTCACGCTTGTTTTTCCACACTTTCCTTTTGGTACCAGTTTGGTCAATGTTTCAAACGCGAGGATCACCGCCTCATATTCTGCAAAATTATTCGTTTGCTTTCCAAGGAATTGCGAAATGCTCGCGACGGCGTTGCCGCGCTCGTCGCGGATCATCGCTCCCGCGCCCGCGGGCCCAGGGTTCCCTCTCGATCCGCCGTCGGCATGGATAAAGAATTTCATAAGGGCAGTATACACTGCGCGCCGAACGGGCGAGGTGACTCCTCACGAAGGGAGATGTCTCCTCGGCCGGAAGTCGCAAGGAGTCACCCCACTAACAAGTAACAAGGGTGCCCCTTGCAGCAAGGGGCACCCTTGTTACAAGCGGATATCGAGGAGGCGCAGGCGGACAGGATTGCCACGAGAAAATGTGTCGCGTTCAAGATGCGCAAGAATGCTGGCACGAGCATTTGGCACGAGTGTTTCAACTGTTCGTGCCATCGCGCCTTTTACAAAAAAAGTGACTGCATCAATACTAGTATTTTTTTCATCAGCACCTATTTTTAATTTCAAATGTTCCCCCGCCTTACCGAAGCGTGAGACATCTCGCACGACAACATTGCGTAACAAAAAAACAGGTTTTGGATTCTGCTGACCAAAGGGCGCGAGTAACTCAATTTTTTTTAGAAACGATGCAGTTGCTTCTTCAGCTGTTACAACAGCATCAGCATGTTTTGAAAGGTCATCAACATCTTCTTGTTTTTCAAGTCGTGCATAGGCATCCACCAACTTATCTTCGAGGAAAAACACCGCGTCATCACGCACAGTGAAACCACCCGCCGCGGCGTGCCCGCCGAATTCTACGAACGTGTCTTCTGCGGCGCGCATGAGGTCGAGCGCGTGCACACTCCCACCACTTCTCATCGATCCTTTAATACTTCCATTCCCTTCTCTCCCCCAGAGAAATACCGGCCGCTCGTGTTCATCAGCGATGCCGCCCGCGACAAGTCCGAGGAGTGCCGGCCGCCATTCAGGATCGCCGAGTGCGATCACGCTGCGCATCTCGCCGCGCTCTTTGAGTCGCGCGTGCACGGCACGCGTGAGAGCACCTGCCTCCGCCTTCCGCTGTCGATTTGCTTTCTCTAATTTATTCGCGAGCAGTTCAGCTTTGTTTTCATCAATGGTCGTGAAGAGATCAAACGCATCGCGTGCATCGCCCATCCGGCTCGCGGCGTTCACGCGAGGCGCGATCATAAAGCCGATATCATCTTCAGTAATCGCTCGTTGTTCAACGCGTATTGTGCGGCAGAGTTTCTGTAGTCCGATGCGCGGCGACTTGCGCAGCACCATAAGCCCATAGGTTGCGAGTACGCGGCTCTCTCCCACAAGCGGCACCATATCTGCAATAGTTGCTAGCCCCACCATATCGAGGAGCCACTTCTCCCAGCCCTCTGGCACTTTTTCTCGAAGCGATGGCTCGATCGCGAGTGTCGCACAGACTAGCTTCCACGCGACGCCTGCGCCGCAGAGCTCGTGAAAGGGGTATGTTTCGTCAGCGCGTGCGTTTGGATCAACAATGGCGAAGGCGTCAGGGAGATTTTCTTTTGGCCCGCCTTCGCTAGGAGCTGCCCCCTTCGCCGAAGTGGCTACGAAGGCCGAGTCGGCGAGGCGAGGCATGTGATGGTCAGTAACAATCACTTCTATACCAAGTTCCTTTGCGCGCGCGATAGGTTCAAAATCGGTGATGCCAGAATCAACTGTCACAATAATTTTCACCCCATTTTTTGCAAGAGTCTCAATACCGCCAACATTCATACCGAACCCTTCATCGTGGCGATGCGGAATATAGTTTTCAAAATTCGCACCAACTTTTTTTAAGAAATCGTGTAACACAACTGCTCCCGGGATACCGTCGCAGTCATAATCGCTCCAGACAGCAATCCTTTCTCTTGATTGGATTGCTGCAGCGAGCCGCTTGGCGGCGAGGGGCATATCAATCATCAGGAGCGGATCATGCAGATGCAAATCATAAGAAGGATTCAAAAATCGCTCGGCATCTTCTTTCGTCAGAATCCCCCGCCGTGCGAGAAGCGCAGCGGTGAGATCGTCATACGAAGCGAGTTCTGCGCGCAGATCATCATCTAATACATCATGAAGTGGGAACATTAAGACCTATTGTATACTTGCCATATGGAAGACACCATTTTTATGAAAATCATTCGTCGTGAGATCCCAGCTGAGATCGTCTATGAAGATGCTGACACACTCGCTTTTTTAGATGTGAAACCAGTTAACCCTGGTCATACCCTAGTGGTGCCCAAAAAATTTGCCCGCAATCTGCTCGACGTTGATGAGGGATCTCTCACTGCCGTGATGCACACCGCACAGAAGGTCGCGATAGCGCTCCGCGCAACTGGCGCAGAGGGCGTCAATATCGGTATCAACAACGAAAGTGCTGCAGGGCAACTCGTGTTTCATTTCCACGTTCACGTTATCCCGCGCTTCGCGCATGACGGTTTCCAGCACTGGCATGGTAAAGAATGCTCACCAGACGAATTCAAACAAATCGCCGAAAAACTTCGTGAGAAACTAACCTAACGCTTCAATGCCAGGAAGAGTGCCCTTTGAGAGATAATCGAGCATCGCACCGCCGCCGGTCGAGACAAATGAAAAGCGTGAGAGGAGTCCGAGATTTTCAATAGAAGCAACGGTGTCACCACCACCGACGACCGAGTGCGCTTTTGATTCTGAGATTGCGCGCGCGAAGGCATCAGTCGCGTCGATAAATCCATTTTCATAATTCCCCAACGGACCATTCCAGAGGATTGTTTTTGCTCTCTGCGCGAGACCGGCCAATAGTGCGATTGTGCCAGGACCATGGTCAAGAATCGCCTCATCTGGCCGTATATCGCTCGTGGCAACGCGCGCCATCGCGCGGGCGCTCGCCGTACCGACGACATGCGCGGGGATGACTAGAGAATCTATCGGCCACACAAGCTTAGGGTTGGCGAGAAGTTTTTTGATCACACTTTCGTCGGTATTTGAGACAATCGACTTCCCCACCGCTTGCCCTGACGCCTTGAGGAAGTCATGTGCGAGAGCTCCCCCTACAAACACATGATCGTATTTTCCCAAAAGGGTTGTGAGCACCGCTTCTTTTGTTGCGAACTTCGCCCCGCCGATGACAGCGAGCGCCAGATGGTTCGGCGTGAGAGCTTGTGAGAGCTCCTGCATCTCGTCTTCAAGAAGGAGCCCAGCATATGAGGGGAGTAGCTTCGGGACACCAACAATCGAGGCGTGTGAGCGATGGCAGGTGTCAAAGGAGTCTTCAACAAATACATCAGCGAGCGACGCGAGCTCTCGAGCAAATGCCAGGTCATTACCCAGCTCCCCCTTATCACGTCGCAGATTTTCGAGGACAAGTACATTGCCTGGAGCGAGATCGCGAATAGCTGCGCGCACCCGAGGCCCGATAGTCTCCGGGAAGAATGACACACCATCGACGAGTTTCCCCAGCGTTCTGGCAACTGGCTCGAGCGTCTCAGTTCCTTTCTCTCCGATGTGGCTTATAAGAATCACCTTCGCACCGTGCTTCGCAAGGAAGCGGATGGTCGGCACTGCGCGACGCAGACGATAGTCATTCGCCACTTCCCCGTTTTCAATAGGGACATTTAACGCAGCACGTACCAGTATCGGAATATTCTGAAACAGTTTTATGTCGCGAACACTTTGCATATTATACGAGCTGCTTCACGAGCAGCGTGAATGTATGAGGATCGACTGATGCATGTCCGACCAAGAAACCGTCAACACCAGAACTGGCTGCAAGGTCGCGTATGTCTCCCTGTTCGACCGAACCGCCATAGAGTATAGGAGCGTGAGAGGAACTTTTCCCTGGTAGAAGTTCTGAAAGTACTTTGCGAATATAGAGCACCATCTCTGCAAGATCATTCGGTTCGATTGCAGAAGCAGAAGTTTTACCAATCGCCCACAATGGCTCATAGGCGACAATAACTTTCGCGCGTTCTTTGGGCGCGAGTGGTTCAATTGCCCGCGTTAATTCTTCACGCACGATCGAGAGATAGCGTCCCTCGTCGTCACGTTCATTTTCACCAACACAGAGGATCGGAGTGAGACCGTGTGCGAGTGCATGTGCAAGTTTCTCGGCGATAATCATGTCGGTATCACCAACCGTGCGCCGTTCAGAATGTCCAATGATCGCATATGTCGCACCACTCGCTGCATATGCTTGTGCTGTTATTTCGCCAGTCTGTGCTCCACCAGTTGTTACTGAAACGTCTTGTGCGGCAAAGGCAACTCGGGATTTATTCCGGAGTGCGAGTGCACCAAGTAATGGTGCAGGCGGGGCGAGCACAATGTCGCAACCGCTTCCGCGAACAAGATTTTTCGCGACCGCAAAGAGCTTTTTCGCTTTCGCGAGATCTTCTACATACGCCTTCCAATTTGCAATAATAAGCATACCTACATAATACCAGGAGAAGAGGAGTTATTTCTGCCACCAGTCAACGAACTTATAGTCAGAGGATGTAATGGGGGTGAAGGGTGGCGGATTATTCGCCAGCATCCGATCGAAGGAGTCGATGCGTGAGAGGTATCCAGCATTCGTGCCGCTGCCGCACCCATTCACCCACTGCGTTCCCGTACGGAAGTTCGATATCGTCGAGCCGACAAGGGTGAGCGTACCGCGCGGCTCATAGCGCGAGTCACAGCCGGTAAGATTCCCGGAATGATTAAATGTTCCGTACAGATTTCTGCCAAAAGCTCCTCCTTGGGCGACAAAAATACCACGGATGCTCATGTTCTGCGGCGAATTAGGAGAGATAAGTATGTTGTGTTCTGAGATGAGCGTGAGACCGGCGGAACCATCGTTTGCCGCATAGCTTATATTTCCTTTCAAGAAGGCGTCAGGAGCAACACCACTATTAGTGACATTTGCGACGACGAGCGTGATTCTGGCCGGTATGACTCCTTCGACCCATGTATTGTCCTCAACGAAGATGAGTGAGCAGTCTGTCGGTATCACATAATCTCGATCGCGAGACTCATTGTTGATCAACGTGAAGTCCTTTGAAGAGTCGGAACTGTTCACGGGTATAACGCTTGACTGAGTGACCGATGACACATTCCAAACCGTAACCGTGCCGTCCGCATTGAACACGAGATGATACCCTTTGTGATACGCAGAGCTATTGCTATTACCTGAACTGTAGCGCGGGAGATATAAACCGCTCGACTGAGCTATTGTTTTAAGCGACGAAAAATTTGACGCGATGCCAGCGAAGTCAACCTGCGGTGTTGGATAATCCCAGAGATCCTGATTCGTGCCAGCACCGAATACTCCAGGTTTCGTAGCACTTGGAGAACATCCGAATGAGGAAGTGCAGGTCCATGTCGAGAGCGAGCTGGTGACCGGTGCGTTCGCCGTTCCGTCCATTCGAACGCCGCCGTTCGAGTGGTAGGGGCCGTTAATGACGCGATCAGCGCCTGCCCATACGCTCGCGTTCACAATGTAGGAATACATCGCAACCGAAGGGCGCGCATAGCGCGCGACCACAGTCTGTTGTGTTGCGGCACTTTCACTCGGCGAACCGGTCGAGGTAATGTCGATGGAGATTGCCTGTCCGCACGAAGTGTTAGCCGCGATTGCGAGTGATGCAGTCCCGGCAGTGCCGCCTTGTGGGTCTGGGATAGTGACGGCATAAGGGCCCGCGTGTCCGGTGCCGTTTTGAAGGTCATTCGTGAAGTGTGCTAGGTGCCAGCGATAATATTCGAGCCCGGCCTCGGCTATCGCAAGCGCCTGCGTCTTTAGCCGCTGGGTGTCTTCGGCGCGATTTTGAGAAAGCACGTAACTAGAGAGTGCGACAAGCACGGAGAAGAATATCGCGCCAAAGACGATGACTAGAAGTGAAATCGAGCCCTTCATGCATCGAGATGGAGGTTGCATACTCATTGGGTATTCATATTGTGTACATTTCGCAGTGTTGCGCTGCCCGAGAGCATGTATACGGCAGGAGCGCGGTTAGGATTTACGTCGGTGTACACCATAATCCGAATAGATGCGACTGAGACAATATTAACAGGAGCAGTAAGCGCAGCACCGCTGGCGTCAAAGTACGAAAAGAGCGGCGTCGAGGTACTATTGCGAATATTGTTCACAACCAACGTCGTTTGTTCTGGCTGTCCAACATAGGATGGAGGATTCCCGGATGAGGCGGTGTTGCCGCGATAGAGTGTCGTGCCAGCAAGGTAATACCGAACCTTATCTACTGCCCCACTTCCGTCGATGTCAGCATAGAATGTTACCGTCGATGTTGCTGCCGCGAGGATCGGATATGAGCCGTCGGCGCCGTATGACGCTTGGCGAATATCGCTCATTGTGTGCGCGAGGCTGGTGCGTGCGCTACTTATCGCCTGTGTTTGTTCAATGGTGTATGCATTCGTGCGGTAAAAATAGAAGATGATTTCTGTGAGCGCAAGCATGACAAACGCAGTGAGCGCCACCACCACAACGGTTTCAATAAGAGTGAGTCCTCGTGTATGGATTGTTTTCATAAGGTCAAGGGAATGTGGCGCCATACGTCGATGCTCCAGAAATTTGCACATTCGCAAATGTCGTTGTTGTGTATCCTGTTTTCGAGATCCTTACCGTATAGTCATTCGCATTTGTAATTGCCCCAAAATATGCGTTGCCACACGATGAACTGGAGTTTGTTTTGGAATATCCGGTACGCGAGAGCGTAACGCTTGCTTCCGATACTGGTGCGCCAGTATTGTCCGATACAAGCACACGGAGCGAATGTGTCGTAGCAGTACTGAGGATGAGTGAAGCTGATGAGACAGATTCGGGTGCAACCACGAATGGGGGTGATGGGCATGCGTCCACAATGTTGTATCCAGAGATTGTCGGTGTGTACTGATCCCACTCGAGCGTACGTGTTGCAGAGGCTGACTCACCTGTCGTGTCGTTTACGATTGTTTTATAAATTGGATTGCCCCCTCCGGTGGAACCAATCGTTTTTGCCCCGGTCAGAGTGAATGGAATATTTGGCAAAGGTGTCGGTCCTGCCGAATAGGAGAGTGACCATTCGGTGATTGATGGAATGGCGCCTGAGGCGAGAAGCGACGCGCCAATAGCGAGCGATGGATATGTTGACGTGGCAATTTGTGAGAGTGAAATTGGGAATGTACTGAATCCAATCACATTGCCTGGCAGAGTGGAGTCTGGAATCAAGTTTCCAGCGCCGTCATACATATGGAGGAGAACGGAAGAATCTGATGGAGCGGTGGTCGTAGCAGCAAGTACCCCCCAACTCACAAGGAGATCAGGCGTTGTTGCCACGGATCGCGCGGATCCTTGTATCTCTGCTGCAGTAGCAAGTATCAGCACTCCGTCGGAAACAGTAGTCGAACTCATATTCGCGAGTTTTGAATCGTCCACAAACGTGTCAGTGAAGGTGCTTGTCGCAATTGGCGAGAATGTCGCGAGCGAAAACGTCGCCAGCAGGTCGATTGGGAAAGTGCCGGTTGTCGTTTGATTGAGTGAGATGGTTAAGTAGCCTGGATTTGGGTTCTGATTCGTTGAGTCGCGCGCATAGGTTTGTGCACTAGAGTACCCGCTTTTTGACACACTAACCTGATAGCTCGACGATACTGCCGCGCCCGGGAGACTCACGATCCCATCGATGTTCGAGGAAGTGGTGATGTTGACCGCCGGAGAAAGCGCGGTGTTTGTGATCGTGACTGAAGCGTCCGCAATAGGCGTACCAACCGCATTTTCAACCTTAATGATAAGCGTGCCTCCGTTTGTTGCCGTCTCAAGGCCAGGAGGTGAAAAATTCGAGACAAGGTCGATTGATTTCGACTGTCCGCTGATCGCATAGGTTACGGTAATCGCTGCCCGCTTGTAGTCGGTGACGATACCATTCGTGTCACTCGACCCGACTCCATCAGCTGGATCGTCGATATAATTGATAAACGTGTGAGCCACGTATACGATGCCGTTCTGAGTTGTGGTCGCGAATTGTGGCACACTACCGGTCGGGATACCGCCAACGGTACCGAGTGACGCGTAGGAAAGGCCTCGCAGGTATTCCATGTGAGTTTGCGCTACCGCAGTGGCTCCAGCTTTAGCACGTCCCAAGGTCGATAAGATAAGCGATGCCTTGAGAAGGCCAAAGAGCGAAAGAAACATCACAATCATAAGCGCTATGCCGACCACGACGTCGACAAGACTGAATCCGCGAGACGAGCTCATGCTAAACAGCAGATGAAAGCTGATAAATTGGTGCGATCATCGCAACAGCGAAGACTCCAACGAACGCACCAATGAGAAGAATGAGAACCGGTTCAATAATGGTCGAGAGATCCTTAGTCTTTTCTCCGACGTCGGCTTCATAGAACTCAGCGATTTGTTTTAACATCGGTGCGACTTTGCCAGTTTCTTCTCCAACAGCGAGCATCTCGCTCATAAGGATCGGATATAACTTCGTATGCGCAGCAAATGATGAAGATAGAGTCTCGCCCTTCTTAACATGCTCTCCTGCTTCATCAACCACGGCAGCAAAAGCTCGTGCGTGAACCACTTCTTTTGTTATAACCAGTGCGTCAAGTACAGGCACTCCGGATGAGAGGAGTGATGAAAGTGTGCGAGCTGCGCGCGCTGAGTAAGTCTCGCGTATAAGCTCGCCCACTACTGGTAGATGGAGTGCACATGCGATTATGATTGTGCTCCCACGTTCCGAACGGGCAAAGCTCACGCCACCCACAAGGAGTGCAATGAGTGTTGCAAACACGAGCGTAACATTTGCGACCATGAAGTCTGAAATCGCCACAATGACTCGTGTCGCGAGAGGCACCTTCACGTGCAACTCGGTAAATGTTTTGGTCAGAGTCGGCACGACGTAGATGAGCATCAAGACACACACAATGACGATTGCGATAACGACGATTGAAGGATAGATCATCGCGCCCTTGACCTTGCCTCGCAACTCTTCCGAGCGTTCCATCTGGAGGCCGACAATGGCAAGCGAGTCAGCGAGGGACCCAGATTCCTCGCCTGCTCGCGCCATTGCCACAAATATTTCTGGAAACACTTTTGGGTAGTCGGCCAAAGCTTCATGGAATGAAGAACCCTTTTTGATTGAGTTAGACAGTCCTTCGGCAACCTTCTGCAATCGCTTGTTGCCAGATTGTCGTTCGATAACCGAGAGCGCGCGAGAAATAGAGAGACCAGCAGAAAGCATTGCAGAAAGATTCCTCGTCATCTGGACAATCTCGATGCGTTTTATACCAGTACCAAACGTGATCGAGAGGAACGCAAGAAACTTGAATCGGTTAGCTTTTTCTTCAAGGCCGACCACAAGCCCACCTTCTTTTTGTATTTGCTCGTATACCGCAAAACGCGAGACGGCTTCAATAATACGTGTTTCGTCTGGCGCTCCTTCTTTCCGTATTGTGGCTGTGAATTTCATATTATTCGGTTACGGTGCGAAGCACCTCTTCGATGCTGGTGATGCCGCGCGCGGCTTTATAGAGACCATCTTGAAGCATCGTGAGCATTCCCTCTTTCTTTGCTTGTGCCTCCAACGCATCGCTGGTGCTGGAGTGAAGCATGATTTCGCGAATTGTTGGCGTGACCGCCATCACTTCGTGAATACCTATACGACTCTTATACCCATCCTCGCATTCGGGCGAGGGTACGGGTCGATAGAAGTGTAGATCATCAATGTGCGATCCTTTTTTTACCAACTTCTCGTCCTGCAACGCTTTGAATGCTGCATTGAAGTCAGCATCACTAGCAATTTTTGCACGGGTAGTTGTATCAATTGAATACTCTTCTTTGTTTTCGGTAAGTTGCCTGACGAGTCGCTGCCCGATGATGACACGAATAGTCGAAGCCAAGAGGAATGGCTCAACACCCATATCGATAAGGCGCGGTATCGCACCCGCGGCGCTATTGGTGTGAATGGTCGAGAGCACCAAGTGGCCGGTCAAGGCAGCATTAATTGCAAGCGAGGCTGTCTCGCTGTCGCGGATCTCGCCGACCATAATGATGTCTGGATCTTGACGCACCAGGGACCGCAGCCCATTGGCGAAAGTGAAGCCAATCTGCGGATTCACCTGCGTCTGATTGACGCGTTTCATCTGATACTCGATTGGATCCTCTACAGTCGAGATGTTTACATCTGGCTGGTTGAGAATATCGAGCATGGTATAGAGCGTCGTCGTTTTTCCTGAACCTGTCGGTCCTGAAATAAGGATGATGCCGGTCGTCTGCTTGAGTGCGTTATGGATGCGCTCCATATTCTCGCCATGCAAGCCAAGCACCTCGAGGGTAAATCCTTCGCCAGTCTCGCGCAGGAGACGCATCACTGTTTTTTCACCAAAAAATGTTGGTAGAATAGAGACACGGAAAGAGACGCGCTGAGATTCAGTCTCCATCTTGAATCGACCGTCTTGCGGGAGACGCTTCTCATCAAGCTTCAGATTAGAGAGCACCTTAATACGCGCGACAATGCCAGCGGCAGCTGCCCGCGGCAAGGTCATTGCGTCATGAAGAATACCGTCGATGCGATAGCGGACGAGCACCTCAAGCTCCATGGGCTCAATATGAATATCAGAAGCATCCTGTACGATTGCGTGTCGAAGAAGAGTATCGACAATGCGCACAATCGGCAGATCTTCAGCCATCTTCTTGAGCTCGTCACTCGAGAGGTCTTTATTGCCTTCTGCGACGACACGGATCTTCCCTGCCTCAGTTGAGATGATGTCGCCGAATTCGTCTTTAAGCGACTTCTGATACTGCAGGAGTGAGTGTTTGATGCTCTCGGTGTCAGTGAGCCGCGGCAATATCTTGAGCCCTGTCTTCTTGCGCACCGAATCGATTGATGCGAGATCTTCGACGTCGAGCATTGCTACCTCAAGCGAGTCATCGGTCTTTTTAAACGCAATGATGTTGTGCGTGCGTGCAATCGGCTCGGGAATAAGTGCGAGCACATCGACAGGGACACGATGCTCCTTCAAGTTGACGAACGGGATGCCGAGAACATATGCCTGGATACGCCGCAAAGAATCTTCGGTCAGCGAGCCGCGCGAGACGAGCATCTCGCTGAGCGGCTTACCCCGCGTCTTGGCATCTTCAATAGCCGCATCGATATCCTTCTTGGAGACAAGCCCCGAGTCGATAATAAACTCTTTCAACTCACCATCCGAAACGTGCATATGTGTTTAGTATAACGTGCCCTGCCCTCATCAATACGCGCATTGCACACATTGTTGACGAGCAGAAAAATTTTTGTTACCTTTGTAGTAACTGAAATGCTCCTCTGGGAGCTTTCTTTTTAAAAGGTGCGTACATACATATTCCATATGATTGATCTCAAAACCATCAATGCAGTCCTCGGGGAGTTTGAAGATCGTGGCATAAGCCGCGACACGATGATCGAGGCTATTGAGAGTGCGATGGCGACTGCCTACAAGCGCGAATACGGCAAGCGCGGTCAGGTCGTGCGCGCCAAGCTCGACCTCAACACCGGTACGATGCAGTTCGAACAGGTAAAGACGGTTGTTGATGAGACCACAGTCCGCTTCCCCACTTCTGACGAAGAGGTGATAGAACACGAGCATGCACATGCACACGCATTTCATAATGAAGAAGAACAGTTGAGTGAGGGAGAATTACCTCGCTTTGACTCTGAGAAGCACATTCTCCTTGAGAACGCTAAGCTCATCAAGCGCGGTGCCTCGGTGGGCGAAGAGATCATCTTCCCACTTGAGCCGCAAGACGACTTCGGTCGCATCGCGGCGCAGACCGCCAAGCAGGTGGTGATTCAGAAGGTTCGTGAGGCCGAGAAGCTCTCCATGATGGAGGAGTTTAGTGAGAAGAAGGGCCAGATTGTGAGCGGCATCGTCCAGCGCATGGAGCGCGGGGCGATCTTTGTCGACCTTGGCCGCACCACGGGCATCATCCCGTATGAGGAGCAGATCCCCGGCGAGCGCTATCGCATGGGCGAGCGCATTCGCGCGTATCTCTATGCGGTTGATGAGGGATTCCGCGGTGTATACCTTAGACTTTCTCGTGCGCACCCGAAGTTTGTCGTGAAGCTCTTCGAGCTTGAAGCCCCAGAGCTCGCCAGTGGCGCCATTGAGGTCAAGGCGCTCGCACGTGAGCCAGGGAGTCGCACCAAGATCGCTCTCGCTTCTCTTGAGGCGCACGTCGACCCGGTCGGTTCTCTCGTCGGTCAGCGCGGCGTTCGTGTTTCTACAGTTATGAGCGAGCTCGGTGGCGAGCGCATCGACATCATTGAGTGGAATGATGATCAGAAAGAATTTGTGAAGGAGGCGCTCTCGCCCGCCACACCAATCAGCGTTGAACTTGATGAAGCCGATCATCGCGCGATTGTGACGGTCTCTGAAGATGAACAGTCGCTCGCGATTGGTCGCGGTGGTCAGAATGTCCGACTCGCAGCGAAGCTCACCGGCTGGAATATCGATATTAAATCTGCCGGTGGTGGCGAGATTGCCGGATCAGACGGCGATTCTGTCGTTGTGGCAGCGGATGAAAATACAGACGAAGCGACTGGTGTCATGCCGACTGAAAGTGCAGAAATCATTACTGACGAGACACCTGAAGTAACACAACTCTCTGCAGAAGAAGAGTCAACCGAGATCCCCGCAAGCGACGAAACAGCAGCTGATGCTGAAGAAGATCGTGATCCGGCAAAAGATGAGTGAGCTATACTAATTCACATTAAAAATACAATACAATCGTATGAGCACAGCACTAGAACTTATTCTCGCGAGCGGTCTTGTGGCACTTCTCTATAGCGCGTGGGCGGTAAAGTCCGTTCTCTCCAAGAGCCCAGGGAACGCACGTATGCAGGAGATCGCAGCCGCTATTCAAGAGGGCGCTAGCGCGTATCTGAATCGCCAGTACCGAACAATTGCAGTTGTTGGCGCGGTTATCTTCGTGCTCGCATGGTACTTCCTCGGGTGGACGGTCGCTCTCGGGTTCTTGATCGGTGCCGTGCTCTCAGGAGCGGCAGGCTATATTTGTATGAATGTTTCGGTACGCGCCAACGTGCGCACGACTGAAGCATCGCGCCAAGGGCTTGCAGAGGGGCTCTCCATCGCGTTCCGTTCAGGCACCGTCACCGGCCTTCTTGTCGTCGGTCTTGGCCTCCTTGGTGTCGCTGGCTACTACGCCTTCCTTGTGTACGGTCTTGGTCTTGATATCAATTCGATTGAACAAGGTCGCACAATTCAAGATTCGCTCGTTGCCCTCGGCTTCGGTGCATCGCTCATCTCCATCTTCGCTCGTCTCGGCGGCGGCATCTTCACCAAGGGTGCTGATGTCGGTGGCGACATGGTGGGTAAGGTTGAAGCAGGTATCCCAGAAGATGATCCGCGCAATCCTGCCACGATTGCTGACAATGTCGGTGATACAGTCGGCGATGGCGCAGGTATGGCGGCAGATCTCTTTGAGACCTATGTGGTGACCGCGGTCGCGACGATGGTACTCGCCTCTATTTATTTTACCGGCGAAATCAAAACATCACTGATGCTTCTCCCACTCGGTATCGCAGCACTCTGCACCATTACTTCAATCGCCGGATCCTTCTTTGTTCGCCTGGGTGCCTCGAAGAATATTATGGGAGCGCTCTACAAGGGCGTGATTGCGACAGGAGTTCTCTCTCTTGCTGGTCTCTGGCCGCTCATGAGCACTATTATTCCTGGCGGTATGAGTGCAGTGCTCACCACGACAGGAGGACTCTCGTTTACTGGCAGTGACTTATTCTTCTCTGGTCTCGTTGGTCTCATCGTGACTGGAGCTCTGATCTGGATTAGTGAGTACTACACGAGCAAGAGTTACCGACCAGTTCAGAAGATCGCTGCGGCGTCGGTGACCGGACACGGCACCAACGTTATTCAAGGGCTCGCGATGTCTATGGAGGCGACGGCGATGCCCGCACTCGTTATTTGTTTCGGGATTATTGCCTCATATTCTCTCGCAGGACTCTTCGGTATCGCCATCGCAGTATCAACCATGTTGTCACTCGCTGGCATGATTGTCGCGCTAGACGCCTTTGGTCCAGTGACTGACAACGCTGGCGGCATTGCCGAGATGGCCGGGCTTGAGAGTGATGTGCGCGAGACAACTGATGCCCTTGATTCAGTCGGCAACACCA